>WLWI01003339.1_pt1 | contig 13754 bp, 1 predicted proteins | sample 6701501 | NCBI WGS metagenome assembly WLWI01 (sample SAMN12718690, study PRJNA515312) | sponge metagenome | isolation source: marine sponge | host: Mycale hentscheli | place: New Zealand: South Island, Marlborough, Capsize Point | collected 2014-11-01
GGAAGAGGAAGAAAAAAGAAAGAGGAAGATAGGGAGAGAAAAGGAAAAAAAGAAAAGAAGGGAGAGAGAGAGGGAGGAGGGGGAGGAGGAGAAGAAGAAGGAGAAAAAAACAAAAAAAAACTGAAGAGCAAATCAGTCAGCAATCAATGAGTGTCTCAAAATTCACAGTCACTATTAACATGAGAACACAATGTACCACTAACTTGGGGCTAGAGACTAGAGTATCAGAACAATACAGATAGTGCCAATCACTCCCAACAGTTTAAAAACAACTTTTAAATTTTGAAGCCATTGTAAGCTCCCACCCACACAAGCACTATTGTACTATAACAAGTCCCCATCAACAGGAAACAGTCCATACTATAGCTACACATTGTATGGTAAGCATCTCTTCACCAGCTGGAATAATTGGTGCACAATTAATTGTAAATATTTGCTCAGTGAGGGGGCGAGATTTGTGACATGGTGTATAGATTTCAACACCACATCCCTTCTCCTGGCTACTATTAGAGTGCCAGCCACACCTTTACGCCTACTCATTAATGCACATACACTGGTATTTGTACCACAACTCTGAGTATTTATGTCAAGGCGAACAACCAGAAATTTATAAATTTCTAAAGTAGATAAAATAAATTTCTAAAAGGGCTGTATTACTCTTCCTTCCTTAGCTTGTTTGAATGTTTACATTGAGAACAAAATGAAATGATAACTCTATTTTTGTACATTAGACTCTTAAATGGTAAAAGAGAGTGTTTAAATTTCGAATTTGAAAAAAACTAAATGTTTTTTTTTTTTTAATGAACATCATTAAATGTTCCTCCATTGTAATTTGTGCACTTTTTTTTTGTCTTTATGATTTTCACTGGATGTCCATCTTGCTTGGCTTTCTCTTACACTCACATAGCTTGTAGCCTTTTATTATTAAAACCTGCAGTAGAGTATGCCCCAATCTATATTCCTGTGCTAGGTAGGTATCTGTGAATGCGAGAGCCTTTCCAAAAAAAAAATTTCTACTAAAAAAAGTGTTTTGTGAGGCTTTTACAGCAACAAGACAGGTAAGTGATAGCTGTAAGAATTGACAGGCGAGAATTTAAATTGACAGGTGAAATTTAAAAAGAGTGTCACATCCGCAATGCCATGCACATGCAGTCAGATATTTTAAAATAGGATGATCATGCCAAAAACTGTTCGAATTAATGAGGCTTCTGTACTATGATATAGCAAGACTGCTGAAGCACACAACTACTATACAGTTACTCTAAATCTACTATCTGTCAAATTTTGACACCAGTTTAACCTTCAGGATGGAACTTGCATTTGCAGACTCCTTGCAGGAATATCATTACATTTTTTGTCAAACCAAATATTATACAATCTCCTAAATAGTCAGCATTATCACTATATAATTATTACAGCAACAGTCTCTACAGTATAATGATGGATACTTTCATAATAATGACACAATTATGAAGTCAAACAAGTTGTAACCACTACCCAGTTAGTAATAAAAAAAATTTACCCACTAATATACTTGCTACTGAGGTTGCATGCAAAAATTGTTCATAATATGAAATTAAAAAAAAAAAGTGTGGCAAATAGAGCTAAGAAAGTGCCAGCACTCAACTCAAGTGGTTGAGTGGCCCTAATCTAGTTAATGGAAGCTTAATTACTTTGTGGATTGCTGAGGTCAGGTTTGGCAGTGAGCAGTGGCCAGTCCAGCTGTGACCACAGGTCCCCTAGCCTCAAGTGGACCTCAAGGAGTGGCCTACAGCCAGCCAGACACCACAAGTGGACCAGCTCATTGCCCCAACTTCCTTCACCATCACCACTGAACACACCAAGTCACTGGCCTAAGAAACTCCTCATTGGACCTGCTGATACACTCTCACCTTGCAACCACAGGTAGGCTCAATAGGTAAGACTTTATAATAAAAAAATACCTCTTTCAAGATGTTTCACTGTAAAATATTCACTGTGTGAATATTCACTCCAAATTAATTACTTAACAAGCTTACTGTGGGTTTTTTATTGTGGTACTTTTATTTTGTATGCAAATAAAAATGCTATAACACTCAGTATACCATGAAAATGTTCATGAACAGTAGAGCAGCAGAAGCTATAAAAATGATTCCCAGGACCTCTACCTACTGCAAGCCAGACAATAGCAGCATTTGCAGGTGTATTTCTTCAAAAGAAAAAAGTGCAACCACAAAATGTGTTACCAGATTTCCAGGTGGGCAGTATATTCAACTTAGTGAATAATTGCCTAGCAGGCAAGATTCCAGCCTCTATCCAGTGTGACTGAGTCATCAGCTGAGGTAAGGCTGCCTGCCTCTGGGTGGCAATTTAGTACAGCACTAGAACACGTCATAACTGAGAAATTCTGATAGTCAGCTGATAGGTTGGTTGCAGGAAGAGGGAAAAACACCGGGACAATATGATTAGTGACCAGAATAGGGCCTGGCAAATTAACTTTTAGGGGTTCTGCTGTCATTTACCTTTAAGCCAACTCTTTCTCCGCTATACAGAAAGATATGCACATTTTCCATTTGTGTGCATCACATGATCAGCAACAAAACCCTCATGCTCTCTTCCGCCAGTATATTTGGCTGCAAAAAATGAAGTATGTGTATGTTACTATTTACAGCAACGGCCAGGCCACAATATGGTAATCAGAGGAAACAGAAATTGACTAAAAGCACCTGCATACACAGATTCACAGAACAGCTTTAATCAATTTAATTGTTTCCGAAATGTTGTGATACTAAAAAGTTGTATCAACAAAAACAATTAAATAAGCTATCAATAAAATACTTTCTTCAATTAAAAAAAGTGCCAAATTGAAAATTAATGGTTGCACATATTTAAGTGATCACTAGTCTGGAAGCCATGTAAAACCACAATGGCATAGCAACAGCAAGCATCGAAGATGCATGATATGCATAGTTCGCTGACATAACTTGCCGCACTAACCCTGAGGGGGGGTCACCACATACAACACGATCTCTTTCAGGCGGTGAATCATCCCAGATGACTGCAACCCACTATTAAGTTTACTCAATTTCTTTCAATCAATCAAAAGACACCCGGTCAATTAAATCATGCCTAGAACCAAATTACCCTGATCCATTAAGTAGCCACATTTCCTTTCTCATTGACCAGAAGCTTCGGTGGTTCAACAACCCTTCTAACTGCTTCAATCAGCTGATCAGAGAGACCTAACTAAAACAACCAACCATGACTACCATTTCTAAGGGGACAATTTCAGATGTTCCCCAAAGCCCAGGAGCCAGATGTCAGTGATTGGAGCAGGCAGTAAAGAATAGCTCCAAAACCCTCAACCGGTTTAGACTGTGCATTTTTTCCAGCCATTAGCTTAACCTAGTTGACACAATCTGGAACCCCTCAGCCACAGCATAGGCACTTGGATCTCTTTGACCAAGGTAACCTCTCAAAAGGGCAAAAAGCGACCCTAAACCTGACCAGAGACCCCAGCTCCGGCTACCACAAAATGGGTTCTTCTGGCCTCCCTTGGTGTGTTTAGTTAAGTGGTAGGCCTGGCCTTCTAACCATTACTGAAAGAGCTTGTGGACCCTAGACTTGGTCAACCAAAAAACAGCTGACAGGGTTTGAAGTGACAGAAAGGCTCACTTTCCTCATTCCATTAGCTAATCAATTAGCAATTCAAAGTCAAAGCTATAACAATACAGTGTTAAAGCAATTAACTGGTATGGGCACATTCTAGGATTTTAAATAGTACTCACCCAAAATACATATATTGTGATTTGGTAAACAAAGTTGCACTTACTAAGTGATTTGGTTTGTGAGACAAAATAAGTCAAATAGCACTTTGACTCCCTCCTCAACTACTCCATGACTGCAATTATGTAGCTTATGTGTGTTCTATAGTAGCAACCAAGCCCGGTTATTTTAACTCAATACTACTAGACCATTATAGGACAGATATGTACTTATACTTTCAAGCTACTTCCATGGTATAAGTACAAGGTTTAAAAGCTCCAGGTAGAAAGTGTTGACAAGATATTGTTAAGTTGTTACCTGCTCATAAGGAAAATCACCATCCAGAGCAGTTTATTTAATTTCTAACAATTACAATGGAATATTCAGTGCTACTACAAGTAACATTTGCAGTGAAATCATTCAAGTGTGATTTATTATATATTGCATGACAGGTCCAGCAACTTATCAAACGTTACTACTTGACTACAATTCACTCAACAAATGTAATAATAGTGCTTTGGTTGCACAAGTCAATTTCTAATTGTGGTACTTCACTACGCAATATTCAGTGTAAAGAAATACTTGCAGACTCTCTTATGCAACTAGTAATTTACTCAATAGATTTTCCTTGTAATGAGCATACAATTTGAGATGAGTTGAATAGAATTAAACCTGATCAATTTAAATTTACAGCAGAGCAAACTTAGAGCAGAATCTCCCAACCTATGGCAATCTAACCCAAACTTGGTACTCATCCAGACTCATCCACCCATATGCATTGGTCTTGTCACATCTTTGTGAGCATGTTCAATCTCCCTCTGTGAGTATGCTGTGATAAATGTAATACAAGGTCCTGCTAATAATCTTAGTCTTATTGTTGGCTGCATCAGTGTTCCAGCTCGTGGCAACAAAGTTTGTAGTTTGGTCTCTCAATTTAAAATCATTTTCCTACTTAGTTGTCATCATCAACCACCAACCTGGTACATTCCAAAATTGGGGATAAAGCCAACTTACAGGATCCTCCATGTAAAATAATAAAAACAACAACTAGTTTTAAGGTTACTGAACTGGAAATATATACACACAGTAATTGTGTAACGACTGCATGGAGTAGCACAGAGAGAGAGACTGCACTTATATTAGATGTAGAAAGGGACATTTTGAAAGAACAACAAAGGTACAGAGCGTACTTGGCTACAAGCCTTCCCTCTTGAGCCAAGGACCCTCTTTACTGGCCATCCACTCTACTAGTATTCATTGGAACAGCCAGATAACAGCCTCTCAATTAGTGCGGCTGTTTACAGTCCGCTTTCCATCCCCCTCCCTTTGACCTGAGTGATTACCGCGCAAGTTTATAACTTAAAGCTAAGATTTTAATTACACTACTAATGAGAGCATTAGTTTATTGCTTACCTTGATCACAACAGGATAGATAGTGGCTCCCAACTCGAAGCAGCCTTTCTTAAACATAAATACACTGGTGTTGTTGATGCAAGTTCCTGCAGACAGAAACAGATTTAAATAAAAACGATGCGCAGTTTAAAATCTTTAAAAAATGACGTATTGGGTAGGAAAACTGCAAGCAACAAGCATGTCTTAGGACAAACAGGCAAACAAGATTTCCATCAAGATTAAGTTATTATTGGCAATTACATAAACTTAGAGAGCTACTGATAGATGAGGTTTTTGGTATTTGCTTGATTGGTCTGTCGGGACTGCCTGATTAACATCAATATATTTATGAGGTCTGCATACACCGTAAACACACAGGTCTTCCAAAATATGATTGCACTGAATAAATAAATAGTCCTTTGCCCATCACAGCAATGTCTTGGTGCATTCAGAAAGGAGGAAATTGGGACATTCTGGGACAGAATGGTTTTGAGATTGGACAAGATAGGAATTTCAAAGAATGCAGGGACTCCACAAACAGCAGGGATATGAGATTTGAGTAACAAAACAATAATAACTGAATTGAATAAATGTCCTCTGCTTGTCCTTAAATAAAATGATTTGGCCATTAGTACTAATTCATTTTCTCTCCATGAAGAGTTTGAACAAAAAATTACTAATCCATATGAATTCAACGCTGTAAAGTCTTGAAAGATGCAATTCAATTTTTAAAGGAATTATTGCAAGTTATTTCAACTTGGAACATTTGGTTTCACACTATAAAACTCAATATAACAACCACAACAGCAATTTCACTTAATGCTTGCCTTGGCACTGGTATGAAAGCCGATCATCTAATTAGTTCCATTATTTGTAAACATTTTACAATTAAGTAAATATTACCAAGCCTTGCAAAGCAGGCTAGCCTTGGAGCAGACACTTACTCAAAGGTGTAATACATCTTAATTTATTTATGTAAAGAAATAAACCCAACTTGTGAAGTTTTTATCTAATGTGGTCATCGTTAATACCTCGTTAATAGTTAGCAGCAATTCATTGGTACTGACCCTAGCACCACCAAGAAACCCACAGTTGGTTTTAACAGGCTGATGACTAACCACAAAATAATTATTCAGTCAACACTGTGCTATGTGATCCCCAGGGATATTTATTTACATGAAGGAGTTAGAAATCAGAACTGTAAGAGATTGAGACAGAGTGACAAAAGCTGAGTGTGCATTCAAACTCCTCCTGCTGTCTATCTCGCAAAAGAGAACCCACACGCAGATTAAACAAACTTGCAGGATCATACCAACTCACTAACCTTTCAGATCACCCGCCCACGTCTTCCTAGCATCCACAAATTCCTGCCCCAGGGGCTTTCCACATCTTTACAAATCATCAAAAGATCTTGCCACCACAAGAGAGTACGTGTTGTTGCTGAAAACCTAAGGATGCAGGCGAGAGGGAGCACTCTCCCCTCACCTTCCTCCAACAATTGGCCTCCAGGTGGCACAATATTATCAAACCTGCCAAAGGACTGTGGCACTTTCAGTCTACTATTTTACAACTCTTGTGTTCACTAGCAGTTAAAAGTTCTGAAAAATGCACCTCAAAAAGCCTTTGGTGAGGTGACAGACAAAAAAAAAACCCATAGGAAAGGATATATAATAAGAACTTCTTACTTCACTTTAATGCCTTCACATATTGGTGCGTCATTTTTAAAGGTTTCAAGCTTTGTGATTTCATTCCTCCAATGATTTCAGAAAAAAAGAGGGGGAGGTAAAAAGCTTTTGGAATGCTAATTTTAGCCAGATATATGGTTTTGAACAAGAGGAGGATGCTTGGCAACACTCCAACACTGACACCTGCAGAGATAATGGGGTAACAATACCAAACTTGTGCACCTTAAATGGCTTTAATAAATACAGGAAGTGTTTTCACTATTCCCAAAGAGTCATCACCAAACTGCACAGATGAATTCATAAGAACAAGCACCTAATTCAGGACAGCAGCCATCTTCAATCCTGTCAAAGATTCTTACTGGAATTGTGACTAAAATCCATTGGTCAAGAAGATCAATGGGATGGCGGAGGGGGAGGGGTTGGAGAGTGGCACTGTAGCTGGGGAGCTTGAACTAACATGCAGGCATCAGTCAACCATTTCAGTCAAGGCTGTGCCAATGAAAGACTTAATGCCCACAATCCACTTTGAGGTATTAGACAACTCCTCCAGCTCAAGGGTACGCTAATGGCACGGATGGCGACATTCTTGTTAATGTAAACGCATTAGCATAAAAAATGTGAATTTTCACAACAGCACTCTTAAAGACTTAGGATATGACTCCATGGTTACTCACCCTGAACTCATTCTTTAGCAAGGAAAAGGAGTAAACTGTGAAATGACATGCAAAACTTTCCTGAGTATGGCTTATAATTTTCTATTTAACCAATTATTACGTTTAAAATAAATTATTTACTATTTATCAACTTCAAACAAAGTTCCAAACTATGCTTTCTGATGATCCACTCAACTCTTGGGCATAGTTTAGATTATACACTATGCAGTAGAATGTGGTACTGGAGGCTATAAGAATTCACAAAGCCAGTAACAGTGGGGGAATTAGGATGTTACAGAGTGTGATATAAGAATGCTTGGCAAGGGGAGTCCTGGGGTGATGTTGTTTACCCTGATATTTCGTGTAGTTATCATCCTCAACCACCTTTGATTAGCAATTACGCCTGATACTATGGTACTTCAGAAGATCACAGTCACCTTATCAACTGGATTTCTGCAAACACACCAGCAATTGCTCATTCTCAAGTTACCATACACAATGGCTATCTGGCAGAGAAAAAAAAAAACCCAACTAAAACCCAGCTTCCTCTTCAGCTACTCTGACTTTCTGAATGGAACAAAAGCAACTAATAGTAGTCAAACAAAAGTACTGCTTGTGTCCAAGAATAATATTTAACTGTGTAAGTGTGCAAAGTGCCGCCACCTCAAAACTATCTTACAAATACACAAAACTCCAATGGGGACCACTTGAAAACATTCTTGGTGCTTGGGTGAGGCTATTGTTGTGAATCTAGGTGGATACAAGATGACGCCTCCTTCACACAAGTGGAAAGCTGAGAGCTCCTCTGTACTACAAGGACAAACAATATCATGTTGTACTTGTAGTTCCATAGCTGCCACCACAGCCTTAAACTCCCCATCCTCCACCTCCTCAGGCATCTATTGTAACCATTGTCATCTTGCTAAATGCCAGTCACTTGAATGCAGGCTGAATGGTGAAAGGCACCAATCCCCCATTTGGGCTGTAACTCTAGAATCTGATAAAGAACTATTTCAATGCAATTCTTTTTTTTCTTCTTCCACCCTCAGCTACAAGTTCCATGCGTAGGATTTCCTTTCAATCCGAAGCATACGGCTTCACAAAGAGAGATTAGAGGAAGGGAAAGGAGACAGACTAATGTCATTCTCCATCACATCCTCTGCGTCTGCACATGTACGGTTTAATTCATGAGACGCAGTAACACTGGACTGGCACTAGTGCTGCCACAAAGGACCAATCCAGGGTGCAGAGCATCCTCCAGGAATTGACAAGTGGTAGGATAGAGAGAGGAATGCATGGAATGAGACCATTGCTATTGTGCTGCAGTGGACTGGTCAGAATATCTACAAGAGCAAGAAGGTGAAAGGAGACAGCAGACTGCTAAAAAGCTTTCTTTGACTTGTCCTTTGTATGGATCGTGGCTAAGTAGCTGAACCCTGTCCTAAACAACCGTGGCTATCTACACGCGATACTTGGTGACCGGACATATGAAACGTCAATCATGCCTTCACCCCACATTTTCTTCTCCTTCTTTTTTTTTATTACACTAATGCATAATTCATTCCCTGCATATTTAACTCAGCAGGCTGGAACTATTGCAATTAGGATCCAGTCACAAGTTCCACCCATAAGAGACTGGAACAGGTCCTAAGTATCACATGGTTGGCTGGAGCCACACAAAGATACCACTGATTTATAGATGCTCATAGTTCCATTGCATAGCAAGAATATAATTAGCATTTTAAAAGTGGGGAAGTCAGTACTCTATAGTCTATTGCTATGCCCACATCTACTTGGTAAGCAGTTATTTTATTAAAAAAAATCTTTCCTAACACATTTTAATTGTTGATATTAGGAAATAATTGTTTGATAACAGTAAAAAATGTAATTGGTAATTGGCAATGCGGATTTTTCTATAATTCCTGGAAGGAGCCGTAGCTACAATCTTGAGTAGCTCAGGGGGAAAAACAACCAGCATTCAAGTGTCACTACCTTAGTACCCTAAGAATGAACGTGGCACTTCATGTAAGGTACAAGCCTGTGACTAGGAATAAAACAGCTAGACATCGCATGCAGTCAGTCATGTGGTTCAAACCCGCATCCTTGCAGATGAAATGCCTGGATTTTCTATCCATATATATATGTACATGTATATATATATTCACATTCTTGACTGGCCCAACTGTCTGATCTTTCTACAAATTACGCATTTTTTAGACTTCTTAATCCATGTCCTTCCTTTTTGATCTTCCTATTTATAATTTTAATTAAAAAATACACATTTGAAAGGAATGCCATCCCTTTGTTAAGCAGTTCATTCTTGGCTTGTAGCTTAATGCCAATTAAAACCTCTTCGCCCGTAAGGAAAATGTCATCATAACTAATTAAAAGAGCTGAATTTTCACGATTCTGTAAGCAGCACCTTTTGCCAAGTCCAGTTCAAAGTCATAATTCTTTTTAATCACAACTAAATTCAAGCACTTTGGCAGCAGGAAACAAGAAGTCTTTTTTAAAAAAACCCTTCTAATCCCATGCGAGACATAGTGGCACCCGAATCTAAATTCTACATGGGCCACAGCCGATATCTTTGTAAGAATAATTTACCGTGACAAACTCAATTGGCCCCTTTAGCCTTAGATGAGTAAATCATAAGTGGATGTGAAGTGGCTTACCCGATATGCTGTCTGTCTGGCAAACACTAGGTATTGCTGAGAGAGGGAGGGGTGGGGGATAAGTTTGGATGACACACACTCTGATGCAGAACTAATTAATGATCCTTGATGGGAAAGAATATATGAAGTAAAAACTCTAAGCATGTATTCTAATTAGATAACACAATTAGTGGTTGCAATTGGAAGCCAATCGGTGGTTAAGCTTTCAAAAGCATTGATGTGTACACATCTTGGTTGAGCATCTTGGTTGAGTTTATGCAGCACTTGCACACATCTTGGTTGGGTTTATGCAGTACTGTTCAAAATGTGGGAGTTCAATTACTTGATGTTCTTTGTAGTCCAAGAGGGCAGACTAAATGTGCCTTCTGACTGCTGGTGGTATAAGCTAAGCACACTCAATTGAGCTCAGTTAATTAAAACAACAATGAGCACTCAGCTATCTGTGTCAGTCGGTTAGCAATTTTCCTTTGTAACAGTTACCTTGGGAAGGTCCTACACAAACACCTGAGCAAGCAAGTCAAACAATTTTATCTCAGAGACTATAAGCACAGTGGCCATGGTAAACTAAGAGTCACATTTTGATTAGTACTAATTCTAATAGTGACTGGGAAGCTGGAAAGACTACAAGGGAGCGGACAGAAAAGCACCTGTTCCAATTGTGATTGGCAAGCCAGAAAGACAACAAGGGGGCAGAGCAGAAAAGTACTGATTCCAAAAGCGACTGGCAAGCTGGAAAGACTACAAAGGGGTGTGGCAGATTGACCCACCCAAAAGAGTTGTGTTGTGCAAGAATCGCATAGTTGAAAAAAACCATATGAAAAACTGACAGTGATGTCAAACTGTGAATCACCCATCAACTTTCTCACATAACCATGGCACCCAGCACTCTTGGCTTAAAAAACAGGCTCATCAAGAGGAGACTCAGTGAGCTCATTGCAAATCAGTGGCCACAGGCCATCCTGAGGGAAGCAAAACACATTTCTTAGTACAGCTCAACATTGGCTTCAACAAGTATGAAGACAGTAAATATTGTAAATCCCCTTTAATAAAATTTTTTTTACAAATAGCATAATACAAGAACATATTTTAAATATATAAATTGATAATAGAGTATACTTTTCACCTCAAATGTGTGAGTTTGGATTAGAAAGAGATTTATCACAAAGAAAGGCATTTCCTAATGGTTTTACTGGTATTCTGCTTCAACCAACACCATCACACCCAAAGCCCACCTGACTTTATTGCTACTCTGTAGTTTACATGTCTGAACCCAAGGAATCGTAAGAGATCACAAGGAATCCATTATCCCAGACACCAATGTTTGGACGAGAGTGGCCACCAAGTTACACAGTTGTGTGTGCATGTGTATGTATGAGAGAGAGAGATCTATACTCTAACTTATGGAGTGACCGGAAAACCATGGCCACCACTGCTAATGGATATGGGATACAAACTACAAAAAAAAAACAACCTGTATGGGAATTTTTAATTTAATTGATTTGAAACTACGAAATAATAAGTTCTAAAGTAGCAAGATGTACTGCCATTTTTATTTCCCCATCTTTCCAAGAACTAATAGTCTTTGCAAGCTTAAACAGTTGCAACTTGTTGGTAAATGCAACTGAAAGCCAAAATTATCATTACCCAGTAAATACATTAAGTATTAGTCAGAAATATAGTGGAATAAAATATATTAGTCTGATTGTTGTATAAGGATCAGATGTCAGAGGCTGACAAGTTACTACATCTGTCCTTTCCCCTCACACTTGACTCTGTCGCGAGTGAATTAGACGCTTACGTGCAAGTAGGAAGAAGGAAATAACCTTCATTAAAGTAGTGCAGAATTTATATTTTAGCCCCAACACATAGAGCCTGCAGAAAATTACTGGAGAAGTTATGTACACAGCAAAGAACAAGGCCAAATATGATACCATATTTGTGCAACATTCCCTTTATGAGAATTTTGGCCAAGAAGAGTGAATTACCGACTAATTAAGGACTACTCCTCTTTAGAAACTATATGACATACGTAACACTAATCTGAAACAAGAAACCTACGTCCTCTCCGTTAACTTTAATTACAGCTTAGTAGTTCAGATAAATATATAAATATCTTTATATTCCTAATAGCAGTAGAAACCAGCAACAACAACAATGAGCCTGCAAATTAGGATAAATCCCTATAGTTCCAGGAGAAAAAAAGCTCTGTTTACTCCAGGATTACAAAGGGTCAGCATTTGCTACATTAACTTTGCAAATGACATAATTTAACACATCAATTAGCACCAGGTAGTAAATTAGGAGATTTACCAATCAGCTTCCAACCAGTCAAAGTGCACATCAATAAGCGGTCAGATAAACACACTTGAGAAGATCATAAGTTAGAGACAGGTGTGTCCTCGGAAAAGCCTCTATTAACACTCTCAGCCATGAGGTGCTCCATTCTATTCAGTAGGCCACAAGTGGTGGCAAACTTTGAATTATTACCTCTTCACTTAACACCCTAACTCAATCTGGAAGAAGAAGGGAAAATAACAACAACAAACAACTTCATCTCCTTTGAACCACTCCAAGGCGGACATTGACCGCGGGTGCTTATCTCTCTTGCACAACAAGTGTGCTGTTACTAGCTGGCCACAAACTTGGAAATTGCATTACACTCTCAACTGTAAGGTTAAACGGAAAAGAGAGTTCAAACCAATGATGAGTAGTTCAATTACTGAAGCTATTTTCTCAATTTTGTTATTCTCTTTCAAAATATAATTTCGTGTAGCCACAATTGAAGCCTAAGGCAAAATATACAGCAACACTGTAGAAACTTAAAAAAAAAAAAAAAAAGATTAATTTTATTTCCAGGCTTGACATCTCACATTCAACAGAAGAAGAAGAAAAAATTAAGTGTTGGAATCAAGTTTATGAGAGTAAGCAAAATAGTCACTAGCTACTATAATAAATTTCATAGATTGAAGGGAAAAAACAAAAAAAACAAAAAAAAAAAAAAGAAGAGAAAAAACAAAAAAAAAACAACAAACACCCCCCACCTTGAACCATTGGGAATTCTTCTTGAATTCTAATTTGCAACCCAGTCACTACAAATGGTCGAACTGGTTTTCTCATGTAGTATCAGTCTGCAAACCCATCGGGTGCCACTCCCATCCCATCCACTTCTAGAATCTTCCATTTGCTGGCCAAAAGTCCAGATGAGTTCGTGGTCGACCTCACCATCCTAGGCAGGATAACAAACCAGCTGTAGTGGTTGTTCTAATAGTTTAGCTATAGCTCAGTGGGGATGTTACCTGCCCACTTGCCAAGAGGCTTGTTACTACACCCGTATATTTATAAAATATAATACTTATTTTGCATGAGCCAGCATACAATATGGGGAGAGATTTTCATGAGCCAAAGGCAAGTGAAAATACAAGTATGATAGTGAAATGACATCCACATATGGTACAATAAGTGTAACAAATCATCATGATACATTAAATATATTTTCCAAAATAGTAAACATTCAGAGTTAATTCTGCCATATATCTAAACTTCAGTTGTTCAGAACTACACGTGGGCATGTAGGAGAGTTCCATAAGCAGCATTCAATATGGGAAATA
>WLWI01003340.1_pt1 | contig 13754 bp, 6 predicted proteins | sample 6701501 | NCBI WGS metagenome assembly WLWI01 (sample SAMN12718690, study PRJNA515312) | sponge metagenome | isolation source: marine sponge | host: Mycale hentscheli | place: New Zealand: South Island, Marlborough, Capsize Point | collected 2014-11-01
AAACAGTGAAAATTTACACTATTTCATATTCTTCAAACATTTTATTAAGTTTGTGTGTGTGTTTTTGTTGTTGTTGTTTTTAGTTTTTTGTTTTTCTTTTTTTTTCCTTTTTTTTCCATTTCATGCAGTTTGTTGTAACTCTACCACTCTAGCCACTTTCAAATCTTGCATTGAATACAAGATGTGTTAGTTAACCTGAGTGTCGTTTATACTGCTCAAGAAGAAGCAGTGCAGAGTGGTTATGGCCCTAGCATTAGGTGGTGGTGACCTTGGGACACCAGAGGTAGGCCTTCATCAGTGGAAACTGTATAACTTTGCCTCATTTTGTTGCTTAATTGGGAGTGGCAAAGAGGAGTCCGTTTACTTTCATAAAGTATTATTTTCATGCAGAAAAAAAAACATTGACACTGTTGTAGCTTAGCATGGCTCCAGCTACTTCTGCATCTCCCACTTTTTTTTTTCTTTTTTTTTTCTTTTTTTTTTTTGTGGTTGCTACAAGTTGTAATTTTTCTCAAGTTATTCTCTCTGCAGGTTTCCCCTGTTAAATTGATCGTTAGCTGTAGCTAATTGGCAGATTGATTTGACTAAACTTGACAAGTTCTAGCCCATACTGTGCAGGCTGTCCCCAGAGTAATGACTATTAAACAAGTCCCACCCACCCATCCATCCATCCAGTACTCTCAGACATCAATGAGTGAATCCAAATTAGATCAACCTGTATCAGGTTAGTAATCTAGGTGGACATTTGTTAGTAGCAATAGCAGTTAGCTGGTTTATCCCAACCCAAGTGTAGAAGCTAAGGCTAGAGTTGCCCAGAGAAGTTGTACCCACTACTACTCCTCCTATCAGGAGTCAGCTATAGTGGTTGGTCAATGGAGGGACCTTTGATCCTTGGTGGTCACTCAGGATGGGTTTTTCTTGTGGCCAGATGTTGCCGCTTAGCTGCTGTGTGTGTGTGTGTGCGTGTGCCAGATGTGATGTACCATTTCATGTTGTTTCTTATTTTTCAATTTTTTTTTCTTTTTCTGGTCAACTTAGTATGTATCCCAAAACTGAGTTTGGTGGGGGAGGGGGGGGTGTAGAAAAGGAAGTTCGTAGGTGAAGTTGTGGTTGTTGACTCAACCCAATTCATTTCACACCAGGCTGGCTTATCTGTTGATGAGTGCCCATTTAGCAACTGACCAGCTACTGCAGACTGTACTAGTGAAGTTTATTTGAATCTTGTCACTTCAGTGTGGATTTTTTATTTTTTATTTTTTTTTAATTTTTTATTATTATTAACCTCTCCCTTCTCTGGACTACTGTTTATGAAACTTGATAACTGGAACAACAAGAACTATTATTGAACTATGTTTCTGTCTGCATCAGTGATCTACCACATGATAAGTCACCGACTGTACTCTAAACGAAGCTTTGTCTTAATCACCAACCATGCCATCACCAGAAGCTTGTGAGAACCATTGCACTGAAGGTTGTGTAATGAAGTATTTCATAAACCTCTCAGTAATATTGCATAAAATTAGAATTAATGCTGGCCCCACCCATTAACCCCTGCCCTTTAGTATTGCTCTATGAATAGAAATGAGCTAATGAAGCACCAGGTGATAGTTAACAATGTGAGAGTGAAAGGTGAAAGGTGGGTTAAGGATGAAGCAAACCGTGGACAAATCACATAGCACATTGTCTACTACTTGAAGGGCAATAAATTCTAAAATAAAGTCAATTGTTATAATCCAGGTACAATTGAAGTTCCATTAGCCCACTTAATATTGAATTCACACATTGGGAATGCTACAATGTTCTATTTTGTGCGTGGGCTTGCTTGTATCTTCTTCTTCTTCATTAACTAACTCACAGGCTCTGCTGCTGAGTTGTACTCTAAATTTCCTCTCAGGCTAGTGTGAAATAATGTACCAGTCCATGTAGCTCAGCAGGGGTCCGACTTTCTCAAAGATCGGTTCCGTCGAGACAAAATTCTATGGCTTGTTCAGATTCATTGTGAGAAATCTTTGTGCCAGTTATATCTGTCTCCAGTTGGTGTAATCTCATGCAAGCAAGCGTAGATGCCACTTGAGTTTTGCTTGCTGGACCCTGGCTGACCTTTGTTCTGGGCTATTGGTGGACTTTGTGAACTTATGGAATTGGGTCTCTTCAAACCTGCATTCCTAGCATTCTGTTTGCCTGGACATTTTAGTACACAATCCTCCATGAAGTGTAGGAAGGAATGCCAGTGCTTGGTAGCAAGTGCAGTATTTCTACAATTCCTTGTCAATTAGAAGAAAGATGAGGATTAGGATGGTAAAGTTCATTAGTTCAACTATTCTCTGAGCAAGCCATACATAGCAAAATTATCACCAGGATTAGCAGGGTTAAAAAAAAATCATTTATCCTGCACATTTACCAAACTTGGGCTGGTATTTCTATCAATCAATTTTTCCCCAGTTTAGGCTAAATCAGAATCATAAATGTGCCACTACCAGTCCCTCCCCCTACTCTCTTTCCCCATAAGGGGTGTACCCTGTCTTCCTGTTCTCCCCTTTTCATTGGGAGACCTTCCTCTATGTAGTCAATTGGAAGTGTTAATGGACTGCATCTTGGTCTAATGCCCCTGAGTGACCCTTCCAGTCAGGCAGGGTCTTCATGCCAGTCTGTTGTGGTCTCTAGGCAAGACTTGTACAAGTTTGTATTCTTCTTTCTTGAGCCTTCCTTTACCTTGTGACCTTTTGGTTATATAATGTGGCTTACCAGTGACTGCTGTTGCTGGTGATAGCCTGCACAAGTGCTTGTCCAACTATAAACTGCAAAAATGCATTTTATAAAGCCATTTCATTTTCACACAGTTGTAGGTGTTGTTTGGACAGGGTGCTTGGAAACTTGCTTGCCAGTGGTGGCAACCTAGAGAGTATAGGAACTTAGAATGGGAACCTCATGACTTCCACAACGGACGTAAGATCTGAGGATTGCTCATAATCCTATTAATTCGACAATAGGACCATGGGTCAGTTAATAACCCTGATATTAGAGGGGCTGCTGGTAGAGCTGGGATGTGGAGGAAGGCTCAAGTTGGAGGAGTAATGACTGGACGCTGTCGGCTAGGACAAGACATGGTTGAATAGTAAATCAGAGATGTTAAGCCTTTTTAAAAGAACATTGCACCCCTCTCTCACCCATCACTACCTTCATCAATTTAATTTAATGGAAATGAAAAGCCTTCCCTGAAATTTTGAATTGACCCCTATCAAATTTGGTTTTAAAAATTCTTAGTAAAAAGTGAGTTTTAAAAAACTGAGTATTTAAGGGAATGCTATGAAAAGAATGTTATTTGTTTGTTGGTCTTTTTGTTTTGTTTTGTTTTTGTTTTTTATTTCTTATTGTACCAGACTAAAAACATTGGGCCATGTATTCTTACACTCCAAAGAATATCCCAGAAACTTACATTGTGACTGCATGCCAGTGGTATTCCTTCAACAACATATTCTTGTTGTTTGGCGTGGTAGGCCATCAAGTTCCAGAGCTATCATCTCTGGTGAGAGGTTTGTGAACAGTACCTGTAGTTATTTTTCACCACTTCAGCCAATTACACTCTTTCCTCAAATACTCAAGCAGATGGAATAAGAACTGTTGAGCAGAATGGTGCCTCATTGTATAGAGGTGTGCAAAAAATTTTCTCAAGGATTTCATAATATCACTAGTCTCTGGGAAAAACTACTACATTTTTTTCTCTCTCTTCTTTTCTTTATTTTTTGTTTGTTTTGTTTTTCTCTTCTTTTTTTTGTTTTGTTTGTTTGTTTGTTTGTTTGTTTTGTTGTTGTTGTTTTGTTGTTGTTGTTTTGTTGTTGTTGTTTTTTCATTTTGAAGTTTGAAAGGACCAATGAATGAGAAACTTGCTCCATGATTACTGCTGTAGCCCTTTCATAGTGCACACAACCCTTGCTTCACTTACTCTGTGGATAGTATAATAGTAGGTAGGCTTTTCCATCTCTCTTGAATATGTTATTTACAGTTATGGGGTTAAAAGTTTAAATGGGTGTGTTTAGAGTGCAGCACTTGACCTTTGGACTTGGCATTTTTGTCTAGGATATCTGAAGCTGCCTGAGTAGATAGATAATAGCATTGAATGGCTAGATAGTACCATTTGATTGCACTCCATATATTTCCTGTAGGACCTATGTTCTACTGTACTAGCTTGTAATGTTTAACAAACAAACACAGCTCATTGGTTTTCAGAGGTCATGTCACTCAACTTTGATGAATTCTGGTATGGGTTTGTATTCCTGGAAAGAGCTATTCAATGGGGATAATATGGGTTTGCACCAAGGTTTTTTTGTTGTTTTTTTATGCATTCAATCCATGTAGGTAAAGTTTCTTTGCAAGGGCCAAGCTTGGAGCAAGTATTTAGGCTCTCATAAAAATTTGTCTGCTTCCTACAGTTGTTTTTTTTATGTGGTATGTCATTTAAATCTGGCTGTTTGTTGAAAGTTCAGTGGCTCTATCTAAAGATGTTGCACTGTTTGTGGTTCTATACAGTTGTAAAAAAAAAATTAATAAAAGACATCAATTTAATTATCCTCTCCCTTATTGTTGCCAATCAGAATATAAAATATAATCAACATTCTCCCCAGCATTTGTGTGTGTGTGTGTGTGCTTGTACTCAAAAGAATTATTACACAATTTCACAACTTATTTATCAATTTTCAGAGAATTTGGCACTAAATGTGCTGGATGCAATCAGCCAATCCCACCCACTCAGGTAGTAAGAAGGGCCCAGGACAACGTCTATCACTTGCAGTGCTTTGCCTGCTTCATCTGTGCCAGGCAACTGTCTACCGGAGACGAGTTCTACCTCATGGACGACAAGAAGCTTGTTTGCAAGGCAGACTACGAGGCGGCTAAAGCCAGAGGTAAAGGAGGAGCTAGGATAGTGGGGCAAATGGAGAGAGTTAATTGCTGAATGTGTAAGAGGGGATTGGGGGTGGTTAATTTAGTGAATTATTAGGGGATTATAGAGAGTGGGCAGGGAGGAAGAGAAGTTGGGAAAGTAGGAGGAAAGGGAATTAGTTAGATTAAGTTAAGTTTACCTCTAAGTTAAAGATTATGGTCCCAAAATTTGTCTTGCTTGAAATTAAAATTAGTGGTAAGTTAAAATATCAATAATGGTGATCAATGTTGTTCTGGTTTCATCTACTAATGCAACCAGATTTTCAGGTAAGGGTTGAGTTAATATATCCAATTTATCAGCTGGGTAGTGTTTGGTGCAGATGCAGGTGTGCCTGCATGGGTCAGTCTCCTTGGTTACTGCTAAACTGATGGGATTGCATAATCTGTAACCAGATCTGTCTGAGCACAGCCTAGCTTTCTGCTGAGTAGATAGTTTGGTCCAGCACCATTCTAGGCTACTGGGTAAAGCAAACAATACAAAAAGAAATTATAGTCTTAGAGAGGAGGCCAAGATTGGCTCTCTCCAACACTGCTGCTATTTGTGTCAGGCCTTCAATTCTTTTTTAAATCCTTGCTTATCTGAATACTGGCTGGTCTTCTTGGTTTAATCTATTAATCTAGGGGACTGGGAAAGGGGGAAGAGCTTTCCCCTAAAAATTGGCATCCCCCTTTGTAACTTGCTTACAGTCTTGGACTTCAGACTTACTGCTTATAGCTGGAGTAAGGTTTGTGTATATAGGGCCTATGGAGTATTATGAGCTATCCTTCCTCCAGCTCATTAGCTAACTTTAAAAAAATGCATCAGGTATACCCTCAGGCTATAAATTTGGTAGCTACTAAATTTTATTTATTCTTAATTGCATTTTTTTATTCTCTTAAGTGGTATTACATTACCAATCCAATGCTGATTGGTTAGAGATAATTGGAAGCTGGGAGTATGAGTGAGTGCTAATGGCAAGTCTGAATAGCTGGCTGGTAATTTCCCAGGTAATTAGCTTCCTACCCAATTCTCTGATTCTGGATATTGCTTCATAGTGCTGGGTATGAGCTTAGATATAGGTGTATATACATGTATATACACATATACAGAGTTCTACAGGATTTTTTTTTGCTTGGGGTGGGAGGCCCTACCTGCGCTGGACCACACCCATTTTTTAAAGCCCATACTACTTGGATTTGATGCTCATGTCTATCTGAGACTATATATTTAACCCTGATTAATTGGGTGGATGATTTACAATCTTACTGCTTGAAAGAACTGAACCTTAGCTAATGTAGTATATTAACTTCCAAAAAATTCTGGGGGAAGGTGGGGGGGGTGGAGATTTCAGGGCCAGCCCCCTCTGTGCATATAATACATATATATATATATATATATCAGTTTTTGTTTGTTTTGTTTTTCATATTCTGTGTTTCTCCCACTGAGAAAAAAGCCTCAAACACTGTCAGTTGGTTATTCTAGTTTTTCAGAGTTTCAATGGCAATAGAACTATAGTAAGTACCTTTGAAGCTACCAGAAACACAAGTTCACGTATTTTTTACCATTGTTCCTGAAACCTCCAACAGATACAGCATTGGCACAGGCTGAAAAGGTGACCTGTGGACTCAATACACTATCATGTATTCAAGTTAGATGAGAATGAGGCGTCTTCTAACAGAGTTTAAACAAATTGTTTTTGAAAGTGCAGTTCTATTGATAACCTTATACTTTCAATGTGCAACAACTGATCCCCTTGTATCTTAGTGAATGGGGAGAAGGTAAGGACGGCCCTCTCAGGCTCTGTATCTTTGAAAGAAAAAGGACATGCCAACATGGGAATCATAGAAATCTTAGAGGAGATATTGATATCATCATGTGTGTGTGTGTTTGTGTGTGTGTATATGGGTGATATTTACTGCCAGGTTCATGAACATTTAAATTCTGTAATCTTAATCTAATTTTGGTTCCAAAGACTATAAGTGAGACAGTATTGAACTCAACCATTACCACTTGTATAGCGAAGCATTTAAAGCATTTATTTCCATGTTCACTGTGAAGCGGGGGAGGAGAACACATCGTAAGTAACATCAAAAAGATAATTTGATCTTTAGAATCTTTAAGAAGACACTCCTTAAAAGAATATGACCTTTAGTCCATATGTATGTTACATTAAAAAGATATTTTGCTTGATTTTTAGAATCTTTAAGAAGACACTCTTTAAAAGAATATGACCTTTTAGTCCCGACATTGTCCTCCCCTACTAGGTGACCTGTGGGTGCCTGTTGGTACAGTTGAGGTGGAATACACAGGGATCCTTAACAAGATAAGCCTCACCATCTGGTCAGCTAGGGTTAGGTCTCTGGTAAAAGCCTGGCTCTCGCCCCCCAGGCGTGTGTTTGTATGCTGGTACTCCATTTGTGCTGACATTATCTTGTTAAAAATTATAACCATCTTCCGTTTTCTGTGGCTCCGTCTCTGCATGTTAAGCTTCACTTGCGTTCAAAAGTACATATAAAGTCACAACCTTTTCCCTTTAATATTTGCTTAGCAGCACGTTATATGATAATCCGCACAGACCAGGCAAGCTTGTGAATGTTTATATTGATTGTAGAAAATATAGTCTATATTCCTTTTGTGGGACTCCATTGTTGTGCCTAAATGAGGGTTGTTGTGTTTATGTCTTGGAAAAGCTGTGGCTAGTGCTGTGGATGTATTATGATAGGGAGAGGATTTTTGCTTGGGAGGTTGTGGAGCGTGATTGAACACAAGAACTTTGTGATGGCTTGTATGCTGGGTCAGAGGACATGTGCAGTGCTAGGGGATAATGCCACAGAGTCAAGGCTTTGTGTCTCTCTGCAGCCAGCAAAGGTTGTGAAAGGAGCTTATCTCCTGTTTGTCACCTTTATTTTTCATTCCATGCTTGCCAGTATGCGTTAAGATTCTACTTGTTTTGCACCGTTTAATACTAATTGCATGGCGCCAGTATCAAAGGGTTGTTGTTTGGTTTTGTTAATGTGAGGTATTGTTATTGCTGTTTATTTGATTATTTTTTTATTGTAAAAGTTTATAATTGGAGCATCTGCTAAAGAATAGCGGACTTTGTAAGAATGGTGTAATTAATATTTGTCATATTTCTGAATCAAGCCAAAGGTCCCTGGGTAACCAAACCAGAGTGTGATTAGCTGAACAACCATCACCATCATTAGCAGTGTGCATGTAAAAGACAAAGAGTATTAAAGGAGGAGCAAAGAGTACTTCATACAGAACTTTTCAGTGATGAAATTCAAGAAGTGTAATTGAGATTAAATAAGACAACATTCCTGTATAATGCTATAATTCCAGCCATTCTTGGCGGGGTAAATAACCTGTGCTTGGACTTTGGATACGTTTCTACGTCTTTGCACCAAATTCTGAATTTCGCAAAAATGTTCACTGCAAGAAATTGGTAGCACTTGCTAGCTCTTCATTCAATCTTGGTTTCTGCGTAAATCTCAGAAGAGGAATTTATTCTAGATTTCAAGAATGAGACTGGGACATCAGCATACCTTGCCTCCTATTTAATAATGGCGTTATACCATATATGGCTGAAATATTTTTCTCAGTCAAATATTCACTCCATTCACTCTGTGTGTGGTGCCTATCATACACTTTAGTAAGAGCTTATCAAAAAGATTTGTACCATTAGTTTTCGATGATACCATCTCCACTCTCTCTCTCTCTCTGAAAGCTCTCCTTTGTCAAGGGGGACAAGAAAAAGCAAATTTTCTTGCTCGTCATGCTTTGAGCTTCTAGTCTAGATCACAAGAGTATTGCTATTTGAAGTCGTCGATGTTGCCACGCTCAGAGATAGAATTTCTTTTGTAGATTTGAATTGCCAAGTTAACTATCATGCATCTTGTAGGCACAAAGTCAAACTAACTGATAAGATTGTAGTTGTGTAAATTGCAGCTGTAGATTCGTAGAAATGTTGCTGTTCTCCATGTATTAAAGTGCAGAGAATGTTTCAGTTTTTCAAGTGTGTGAGTTTAGTAAATCATTTTGTATCCCATTCTAGTATCCATAAGAATACGTTGTCAATGCTTCTCTCCAAACAATGTCTCCTGCATAGATCCCCTTCACTTGTAGATGCACTTTAAATTAGTAAAAGGTGGGGGAGGTAAGGAGTGAGATGTGAGTTGGTGATGATTGTCATAAAATTTAGTCTACGTTTTATCTTAATTGTCCAGTGGTTTCTATCTGGAGTTAATACTGAAGCCATTTCAGTGTTAGCTCAAATATCAATTTGTTACTTTGTATATTTTTTTTTTTTTGCTTTATTAGTCAGCCAATATTTTTAGAAAGTATTGATTGCACATCTGTGCAATCACTTGGCAAGTCAGTCAACGGTGAGGAACTGACACGGAATGAAGCATAAACTTTACTGGATTCCCATTCCATTTATTTCGCATGTTTCAGTCATGCTTATAACCCTCACAAGTGACATGTGCAGCTTCTCTTTATGGCCACTTTGGCACATTACACGCGTACAGCTAGACACTGAGAGACAGTTGGGTTGGCTGATCCTACCCAGGATGGAGGAGCACATACAGTAGGGGTCAAAAAAAGTTCTCATTGAGTCAGCTTAAGGACTTTCTAAAGTCTGTTCGGAAGACTTTTAACAGATTTTTTTGTGCAAATTTTAGCCCCGACGTTTTTGGCAATTTTTTTTTGTAGCGACCTTTTACTGCGACTTTTTTCTCTGGTGACCTTTCTGTGTCTGACTTTTTTTACAGTTAGGGACAGAACCCTTCTAGAGCACTTCAGTTATTGAGGTTAAACAAGTACAGGACAGCACCTGCTTGGTGTGTAGCAGCTGCAAAATCTGATTAAAACTAGGCTGCTAATGATTTAAAAAAATAATAAACGACTTTTAAAAAGTAGGTCCAGCTGCTGGTGACGGCATTGGTTGATAAAAAGTCATTAAAAAGTCTCCTTACCATAGAGACTATTTTTCTGTTAGTCACTAAAAAGTCTGGTCGCTATGGGAACTTTTTTTTTACCCCTACTGTACTACAAGGAGGATGGGTAGTGTAGTAGAATGGTTTGTGTATTGCTAACTCATACTATGTTGTGATCTAGCACACGAGGCAGAGGAATCATAGACTTTCAGCTAATGGTCTGCACTTGTTTGGTCCTATTTGCCTGTGGTTCTATTCTAAATGGTAAATGTTTGGTTGGTTGGTTGCACAAAGTGCACTAGTATTACACCACTCACTATAATGGTATCATTTACCAAATCTTATAGGAGTGCTTTATTAAGAAATGTTCCTGCTATGATTTTTTTTTTTTGGCTTTTTCTTTACAAGAGTACATATTATTAGGTGCTAATCATTTCTGTAGCTCACTAAAATAAAGTATTTGTGATCTCATTTTTAGCTCATTGCTTTTTTAACTGAACTCCTTGCTCTAGTTGAAGTTAATGGAGCACTTCAGCCAAGCATAGTTGTTGTTTTTTCGTCAGGCTATTAACCATAAGTGCAATTTTCTTCTGAACCTATCAAACCTGTCACACTCTAGCCTTATAAGATGGCCATTCTTAGGCACTGACCTTGGTATGATGCTTAGGTTCTGATCTGCATTGTTACATCACATGCACAAACACTTCCTCTTGCTCCCCGCCCCCAAAACATTACTGTATTCATGGCCTTCACAAATCTTTCACAATTCATTGCAAAGCTCATTGTTGACAATGTTTGCTTTGATTACTCAACCAAACTTATTGAGCAATTATGTTCAATGCTTTTAGATGCATTTACCCCAACTAAACACATTTATCACAATTTCAGGATTCCAAGGGAGAATGTACTTTCAGCATTCTTATTTTCATATTTATGAAGTGACCCATTAAAATAATAGCCTATTTAATTTGATACATGCTACACTCTGCTAAGGCAATTAGTTTGGGAGTTACCACATATAAATGATGTCTGTTTTGTTGCTGGCTTGCTAACTCATCTTAGCTCTGGATTGACGTCTGTCACTGAAGCTGGACTTCCTTTTGTTGACAGCTAACTTAGAATGGCTTGTGGTGGTATTTGTATAGCTGCAGATGTGTTGTTATGAGTACTGTGTTGTTATGAGTACTGTGTTGTTATGAGTGTGTTGTTATGAGTACTGTGTTGTTTTATTTCCATTGACTGGCATAGAACAACTTTATCAGGAATAGCTCTACTGGGGCAGTTCAACTCTACCTTACCATGTCTGTTTCGCTTATACCTCTTTAACTGTTATCAGCTTTGCACCAATACTGCAGATAATGTGTAGGCTAGGTTAGAGGAGTGCATTTGGAAGAGGGGGGGAATAGAGTTATGGCATTACATCATTAATGTGCACCATTGACTACTATCTATTGTCCTTGCTATATGGAGATGTAGTACTTAAGTTTTAAAAGTGTTATATTTGTTTGTTGAAATGAAATTTCTGAAGAAGTGTGGTGATTGCTTAAATATGAGGAGGTTGCACCTCCCGGTCCGGTTACCATAGTTATTGCTATAGTTACCGAGCATGTGCTTGGAATATGCTTCAAGTATAAATATTCCCTTTTTCCCCAGTTCCTTGTCTAATTGAAAAGATAAACAAAGTGCTTCACATTTGATTCCTTGTATCCAGACTTGCTGTGAATATCTAATCTTCTATTGATGCCATCAGCAGCTATTAAATATCTATTAATGCATTGAAACTAGCCATATCCCCTTCTTTATCCTCTATTCTATAGAAATGTTCATTGTTGTATTTATGTAGCAGACTAGAAGTCTTACCACAAAAGTCTATTAGTGGACTACTGAAATAGAAATAGCTTCACTTCCTGTGGCCTATTTGTGTTCTCTGTTAGCCTACAGTGTAGTCAGGTGATGTTAGGGCTATGGAGAAAAAAATGAATATTACTAAGTTGTAAAGGTTCTTTAAAATGGGATATGACTAATTTATATTTTATATTGACTTGGATAACTTTCATTTTACTAACAGCTGGATATTGGTTTGGGTTTTTATATGTGGCATTGTTTTGGTGAGCTTGTTTTAAATAGTCTAACTCCTGTTATCCTGGGGGGTTCATGATGGGATTAGAGACAGGCATGTTCATCTTGTGATAGCCTTCAGTATCCAGATTTGAAGCACCTTCAGAAGACTGGATTGTCTTAATTCTTCTGTGATAGAAGTCCTTTTTGGTTAAAATAAATAATATATAATTATAAACATTACTTCAGTCGTTCAGCCGGTGTGTTATCATTAGGCGGGCAGTAATGTCATTTAGTAGGATACTAGGGATAAAACTGCCATTCAAATGCTCTAATTATACCCGTAAGTGACAGCTAAATTGATCTTTACTTCCTGAAGGTTCTCACGCTGGCCTATTACACTACCTACTCTACAAACAAACTTGAATCTGCCTGGAGTGACACTGTAAAGTGGAGGTCATTGGTGATCTTATAAATAATAAATAAACTATTGCATCTTAGTTTTAAATAAAGGGTATTTCTAACGCCATTGCAGAATAATTCTTTTTTAGGCCTACACTTGGCAGTTGGTACTTTTTGGTACTTCTTGCCCAAGACTGGATACCATATGCCATATTGACTACTTCATGCTATGAATTATTATTGCTACTAGCTTTTAAATGATGAAATGTATAATAATTGTGTGTTATTTCACTCTTCAAATATATATGAGGTGTGAGTGCATCACATGACTGCATCCTATCAACACTGGGTACAGTCACATGATTAACACCATATGCTCTAACTGAGTATAGACCCAGGTTGTTTTCTACAGGTAAAGTGTATATGACCCCCAGCTCTCTCCCTCTCTCTCTCAGCTGCACACAGGAATATTTTTGCTGTTGGTCCTACCACCTTTGGACTTGGTTTCCTGGTGATCACATCTTCCTCCCACTGTACTGCAGCCTGGGTCCAATTAGGAGACTGTATACTTGAACAGTATCTCTATGTGATGTGAAAGCTATGCTTACAAGTGCTCATGTGTTTTGAGATTGGTATATCTGGAATCTATTGGCCCTGGCAAGACAGATAGATATAGAACCTGCTGTCCTTGTATGATGTCATCTCTGTGCAACATGCATGGAATAGCATCAGTGTCTACCAGATTATGTAATGCTCCATGTCCTGTGGGTGATATAATAGATTTTCACTGCCAGAGCTAGTAAGTAGTTGTGTTTGTGAATGGGATGAATGGAGATAGTTGGTTTATATAGAAAACTAAGAGAAACCCTTTTGATGGGTTTGATGGGCAGCAAACTCAGTCTTGTCCTGGGCATAGACCCTCCCACTGACCTTTCAAAGGTCATTCATCCTGTCCTTGATGTTCTCAAGTGTGCAGTGGCCTCAAGTTTGTAGATGCCTTTTGATCAATGTGAGGCACACATGTGTATTGAATGGAATGTGTTATGACACTTGCACGTAGCCTTGGTTGTCGGTCACTGGGCATATGCACAGTAGCAGCCTTGGTTGTCGGTCACTGGGCATATGCACAGTAGCAGCCTTGGTTGTCGGTCACTGGGCATATGCACAGTAGCCTTGGTTGTCGGTCACTGGGCATATGCACAGTAGCCTTGGTTGTCGGTCACTGGGCATATGCACAGTAGCAGCCTTGGTTGTCAGTCACTGGGCATATGCACAGTAGCCTTGGTTGTCGGTCACTGGGCATATGCACAGTAGCCTTGGTTGTCGGTCACTGGGCATATGCACAGTAGCAGCCTTGGTTGTCGGTCACTGGGCATATGCACAGTAGCCTTGGTTGTCGGTCACTGGGCATATGCACAGTAGCCTTGGTTGTCGGTCAC
>WLWI01003342.1_pt1 | contig 13753 bp, 10 predicted proteins | sample 6701501 | NCBI WGS metagenome assembly WLWI01 (sample SAMN12718690, study PRJNA515312) | sponge metagenome | isolation source: marine sponge | host: Mycale hentscheli | place: New Zealand: South Island, Marlborough, Capsize Point | collected 2014-11-01
GAAGAAAATGTTGCTGATGCCGGAAAAATGTTCTCTCAGCGATTGTGGCACAACCCATGTTTCGAAAAACACGTAGGGTCATAGTTGGTAGTGCACCAGAAAACAAAATTGCAGCTGATAATAGAATATTACAGGCTGGCTGATTCTGTATGAATGGCTGGCTGTCCCAGACAAACAAATTTAGGCAAGCACAGCACCACTGTTTCAGTTTTACATAAGTTCCGATCGTTGTACTGGTGACTTGAGCTGACTTGTACCCACATTTGAAGCATCTTTTAAAAAGAGAAAGCAAGTTGTCTTCAAACACTATGTACTTGACTTTCAAATGAAGAGGCTTAACATTCAAGCTGTGGAATTATAATGCTTAATTAATTTATTATTATTATTAGTATTATTATTATTATTTTACCTTTCACCCACATAATCATCTTTTTCAACCATGTAATCAGTGTCACTGTCATCTGCTTCAGTCGTTACATCGTCTGTGTCAGTAACAACCATATGTTCATCAGTAACTGTAGGATGTGAGCTATTGACCTTATGCAAGGCCAGAGGAGGAGCAGGCAAAAGTGAACACTGAATAGCAGCATCTTTTGTGGCCGCCACTACAGTCTGAACACCTGTATGATAAAACAAAAAGTTCACGTAAGCCCATCATTATTATGTACAACATATCTTACCAACACTATGGAGTATGGGGTTACTCTGGGTTTGTACCGAAACAATACTGGGTGAAACTTGAATTGCAGCATCATTAGGCTCGGATTCCTTAAACCCATAAGATAGTATGGTAATGTTGTCACAAAATTTGTTAGGGAATTAACTCACAATATGATTCAGTGAAACTGAATTGTCTGCTTCTCCCAGTTCTTCCATTGCTTCCTCTACAGCCTGTCATTGTACTTAAAATGAGTGATTTAAAAAAAATTCATTTCACTTACTCTACACCGTTCACGTTTTTCAAAAGCAGATCGCTTCTTTGGTGGCAGACATTCCCCTTCTACTTTCCTTTTTCCACACACAGGCTTGCTGAACAGTGTGGGTACTGCATCAGGCTTAAGACTAGCTCTCTTCTTGCCCAACCCCAGTGATTGGGAAAGGATAGAATCAGCCATAAAACATGATGGCTCGAAATGCTGACTACACAGCACAGAGTATGCAGTGGGTTCCCATTTGTCTCTATGCCTTTTCACCTGATCTACCCATTTTTTCCTCAGAGCACTGTTGCTGGGAAACTTGTGCAGACTTACTCCATCCTGGTTACTGTTATTGCAGCCTGCAGCAACACAAGTCTTGACCATAATTCCACAAGTAGCAGTAGTGGCAATCAGATAAGATTAGTAGACTGAACACTAAACCTCGAAGTTTACACAAGCACGCTGATCCGCGGTACTCAACTTGTGACGTAATCAACCAATTGGCCTACTTAATTAGCGTGGGAGTAGGGTGCATTTTTAAAGGCCCATAACTCAGGAACTACTTGACCAAACACTGTCAAATTTTTTTTGGAGTGATACTGTGTTATTATCTACTGAATGACTCAAATAAATAAAAATAAAAAAGTGGTGGCAGTTACCCTTTAAGCCAGTGAATGAACACTTATTTGTTTATTTCTTACAGGCAGATGTGTAGTGACTTAAACTTAAATTTAGCCAGCATCATGCATATGAACATAGCTACAAGGGAGGTGGGATGGGGGAGAGTTTGTATTGTTAAATAGGTAACTTCCCTCCTTGTACCTATGTATGATGCTGGTTAAATTCAAATTTCAATTTAAAAAACATCAATTACACTTTGAATGGACATTTAGCTAAATTAGTCCAACAAGTGTTCTAAAGCCGATTGGAAGAATATAATAGTAGTGAGTTGCCCTTTCAAAAATGTATGGGGAAAGTGAAATAGCATGTAACTAATTGAAATAACACGGTAACTAAGTGAAATAGTACGGGTTAGTGCGCACACGTGCAGTTTTAACCTTGGAAAGGATTTGCAATTGTAGCTACACTGTATCGTTCATTCACTATCTCCTTATTTCAGGATTAGCTTCCGTTGGAACTTCATTTTCAACACACGGCTCCTCCTAATCTGTTGTAAAACATTCATCTAGTACAGGTAGAGCTTCTGTGGTAAGGAGTGACATTGTCTCCAACTGCAAACTACTCAAACTGTAAACTTTTTTAAAAGCTGGCCTACAATCAGCGAGTGATAGCACGGTTACCCATACTATCTATCTATTAATCATACCAATACACTACTTCAGGGGGGGGGGGGGGGGGGGAACATTGAGATTTTCCACCTTAAGCTGGATTTTCTTCCTTTAAACAGAGTTGTCTCTTCTTCCCCGCCCCCACACCACCTGCAGTACTGCCAAATAAATTCATTTACATGTATCTACATATCAAAATAAAATCACCCATGATGTATTAAATATGACTCATAAGACAGTTTTTTTATCTTCTGACTAATTCATTTGTAAATTGCATATGATCTAAACACTTGTACTGATGTTTCCCCAACCTTTGCTCCTCCCTCTTTCACCCCCCCCCCCCAAACTAAATTCCTATATCAAACCCTGACCTACAGAGTAGCCAGTTCTGCCTAAAAACTACATTTTTGGCTGAAATACTTTCGAGAAACATGATACAATGTATTTCCTACCTGCACTGTAAGAAAACGTTGAAGTTACTCGCTATCTGGATTATAATGATAACATACACCTCTTTATCACTACTATAGTTTTACTATTGCCATGATGACCACACCCATTTATGCACATGCCCATGCCACGCAATTACGTCATTAGTATCATAAGGTGTGGCTAAGTAATATTTTTATGTTAGCACATGCTGTCCAGGCCTGCCTGAACCAGTAAGCACCCAGACACCATCTACAGAAAACAGTTACCTCACCATTCATTCACGTAGTCTCCACCTAAACTAAACCCAAAGTAGTCTAGCTTAGTCATTCACCTTATATTCAAGCCATATTTAATGATTATTGTTGTGCATTATATCCAATAGAACTGTTGCCACAGAGTATTCCGTGACTGCTACTCACAATATAGCATCATCAACCTTATAGTCTAGCTAGCTAGCTCTATCTAGTTGGCCACCCACTACACAAACACACACACAATAACAATAATATATACTGACAATTATGCTTGTGGCTGGTCATTAGACCAAAATTTTGCAAGCCTAGTCAAGTGAGACCTTTTACATGACTAATATGTAGGTGCACACACATAATGAATGGAGCTACTGTATGAATGTGTTCAGTTCATTTCTAATGTGAATGTATTTATTAGGCTAGCTTACTCATCTCTTGAATCCCTAGTATCAGTTTCGGAACTATGTGCATGGTTTGTGGAAGTTTATCTTTCAATGACCCTTCCTAATACAAGTTGCTCTTGGGCAAAAAATTTCCTTTAGCTGATTTTTTTTTTTTCAATCCAAAAGTCTCTTATGTAGTGGTAATTTGGGATGATGAATTCCCCAACTGAATGAGTAGAAAGTTTACATCACATATATAGGGAAAAAACAACAGGCAACGGAAGTTGGTATAGGAAACACAGCCTAGTGTTTGGACATCAGAGTTGGTGTAGTCAATGGGAATTGTGTTTTGGGAGTTGGGTATGTTTTGCAGGTTTATATTGAATGTGCTCTTTTTTTTCTTTTTTTTTCCTATAGAGTTGAGAACACATTCTCCCCTGAGGCAGACCGACTGTTCCTGCCATTGGAGCCATCAAAGTCTTCCTAACATGACACATCACTCGGGCAATACTACTACGTGACAGAGCGTAACTCCTAACACAATGAATGAGGCCAATCGAAGGACCACTCTGCACCGTACATTCGATGGCTAGACACGGCATTTAAAGTGCTGACAGCAGGTGTGTGGTGTGTGAGCGGGAATGGTCCTAATCAACAAACAAAGCTAAACTATTGCTCGACATCACCAAAGGTTGAAATCTGTTACTCAGACCTCAATGCATTGCATCACAAGGTTAATCATAAGCACACCAAAGCTGAAATAATGCTACAGATATAGAAAACATGGAACTTGTTATAGGATTAATAAAGATCAATTATAATCGTTCAACATCAGACTATCACAAGACAATACAATAGTGGGTAAGGGATAACATGGCACAACAAGTATGCAAATGCATGAGGTGGTAAAGGTTAGATTGATGACACTATACTTGCCACTTTATTCTCACTGCAAAGAAGACCTAAAGGATCAAATGTTCAATCATCTGGTTAAATTAACCCTCGTTATTCTTCTGCTGACTAATCAAGCTACAAGTCAAAAGGTGATCATAAAAGTCGGTATGATTATTCCCCAACCAATATTGGTTTGCTTACTAGTGCATGCTGGATAATTCGACCATGCAGAAAATTGAGGCCTAGATAACCACTTCCTCCTACCTGTAGCTCGGACTTATTGCTACTAAACAATCAGATGCTCAACTTCGTATGGTCTCAGAGCTGTTACAGGGTTCGAACAGAGTGCTCTCACTTTCTAGTTACTGGATTTTGAGCTTCAAAACAATTCCAGCACCAATATTAAAAAAAAAAGGTTAAAAAAAATCAGTGCTCTCTTTATTTTTTACTACTGGTATAGTACTATATCAAGAAACTAATAAAAAAATAAGGAATGTTCCTTAGATAATCGATTTTATTAAATAAAGAAAAATGGCTAACTAGAAGTGTCATACAGCAGTATTGACAATGAAAGAATTAATTTAATTCTGGCATGAACATCCCATAGGACTCTTCTATTGGTCTGACCATAGTCCTATAGGACAACTGGTAGCAGTACTGGATAGTGAAATAGCTAGAGGCACAGTTCATTATCCTGCAACAACGTATATTTTAACAAACTAGTAAACACTGATCATGGACCAGGAGTGACATAAAGTATTGTACCAAACAGTTTAAAATTAGCTGCCAATGAAGATACATACGTATTAGGGCACTTAAGCATATTCTGAATTAATTGACCCACTAATATTGATCAACATCTTCATATAAATAACTATAACAAATCTAATACTATCCAATATTGAACTGAAAAAGTAAACTTTAGTTTCATTACAAATATTTATTGTATTTTGAATCACTTTAATGACACATTGTTGCTTTCAACACCATGAGTAGGTGGGTGGTGGTGGTACTTCTAAAAGGTGCACACCAAAGTCCACAAGGCTTATCAATAAACAGAACAGAGGTATTGCTAAAATTTAGCTATATCTATTTATCACACAACATTGGTTTCCTTGTTAACCCTCAGCGCACCTGCGTGAAAGGGTTATAGTGTCCTGTCTGTCTGTCTGTCTGTCTGTCTGTCACGCTCTGATTTTGGAGATTACTGACAATTAACTACTCAGAAAGACCTTTCATTATGCTACTTTGGCTAAATTGTTGAGAAAGCTAGAAGCTTTCAGTTCCGTGTTGGTACCAGCTAGTATGGGTAACGCGCCTTTGCGTCACATCATAATCACACGATCAAATAATTTCTACAGCACACAGTGTAGTTTGCTTTATGCTCGCGGAAGTTAACCAACAGAGTTGAAAGAAGTGAAGTTGAAAATGTATACTGCATGAGTGTATCTGGCTATAGTTTAGCTGCTTCTCGTATGAAGACTGCGTTTCCATATACCATTTTCATTGGTCGAGCTAATTTGATATGTCGTTAAAAATAGCTAACAGATTGCTTGTTCTTTTGGAAAGAGATTATATTGTAATAGCTAGGTAGTGTTTATGGGTTTGGTGCATCAATTAGAAGGGCATACTACGTTTATTTTCGCGTATATTAATTTCGCGTACCAAAATGTATTACTCGCGAAATTTTTAATGTTCGCGTGAACCGTGATAATTTCTTATGTGAATTTAAAAGTTTAAAAGTCTTCAAAATTCACCACAAAGACTAAAATGAAGTGGCTACCCGTCTTGAATATCTTCTATATGCATCAACTAATGCTCCTAAGAACTTTGGTGCTTTTATCCACTTTGTAACGAAACACCCAATATTTTCCTTTAAGGAACTGGACTATTAGCTAATAGCGAGAGTTCGCATCTTTGGTGCTTCATACGAATTAGTGCTAATCAATTTCAGAATAATACAAAACAAAGGCATGTTGTTGTTGTTGCTTTTTGTTGTTGTTTTTTTATATTATTTCCCTCCATTCACTCTTGCTATGCATCTGTGTAGGTCTTATGTTGATAATACACAGGATTTTCATTTTAAAAAACCCGCAACTTTTCTATCAGAAATTTTCTTTGTTGCAAATGTATGAATGTATCGACAAATTTAACAACATGATGAAACAAATGAATAAAAATAAAATTAAGTACAAAAATAAATATTATTAGTAATTATGACATTTTGCCTTGCCAGGACTTCATGTTTATTGTATTGTTTAGCTTATATGATAATAAATAAACATATATGAATAGTAAAAAATAAATAATAACTTAAATACATAAATGTAAATTAATAGATAAATAAAAATAAAAATACAAAATACAATACCACCATAAAATCAGGATTTATAGTACTTATTACATGAGTCAGAGTGTGATATAGCAAAATATTTCATGAGCAGGCTAATTTATTTTAACGAGCCAGAGGTGAAGATATCTAGATTAAGCTCATGATATGACTATTGGACAATAAATTTTAAAGTAACAACAATATACCATTGTGTAGGGCTTATAGCTATGACAAACAGCACATTTACCAAGATAAATAACTTACCACTACCACCAATTCAAGTAGAAAATGAACTCTGGTAAGTTTGTAAATCCTGCAACATTCCATTATGCTAAAAACAAGCAAATTCAAAGGGATAGAAATGTCCTTGATGGGAGTAAGGATTGATAAAATAAAGGATTCTACTGTTTAGTAAATCATGGGATGGGCCACTAAGTTAACACAAAAATAACAAGGTCATTAGATGCCTTTCATGTTCAAACATGCTCGCAAACAAAAAATATCCAGTACCTTCTACTCTTCTAGATATCTTCACAGTGTTATTTTTATGTTATTTTTATGTGTGAACTCAAGTTATCACATAATGTTATCTCACTGTAATGGCAAGCTCATTGCCCTAATAATATGCAGTTATAGCTACAGGGCCTGGCTAGCCAGTTTTCTGTGTTTTTAACCGCTACCTTTCTCTAGAGAAGCCTGGGTTAGAGCTTGTCAGAGTGATATGGCTTCTCAGGCTTTATTATCACTCTCCTCTGGTTCATGAAATTAAAATATCCTATTCATGAAATATTTCATTGTATCACACTCTGACTCATGTAATAAGTACAATTTATTTATATTACTATGCATTTAATAATAATGATAAATGCATCATGAAAAGGTCCAAATTCCTTCTGGTTATCCTGTTAACATTGGTATTTAAACATAATTAACAGAATGCTTAATTTGGGATACTGGAATTATATGTATAATACTTATGCTGGGATTTCCTATCATAGGATTTGTGCAGTTTCTTTTCCTCAAACTTGTTAATCAGTCTTCCTGTGCACATTGCCTGAAGTTTTGTGATCTGAGGACAGATTGGTACGGCATGATAGTAGCCATGCACTTGAGGAAATATGTTTCAGAGATTGCTATTGTATTTGTTACATTAATTTCCAATTCAATCAGTTTCAGTATAAAAAAGCAGTGTGTGTGTGTGTGTGTGCAGATAGCAGTTGCAAGGATTAACTCCACAGTCGATGTATTTCAGAGAAGTGCTTTTTTATCTGCATTTTACTTGTTTTTACTTTTGCAAAAGGTAATTATTAGCTTATTAGATATTGCTTATGGCAGTCCAGTATATATAATTGTAGTTGAGTAATGCCAGCTGTCAATATTGTGTAACTAAATAATGTTGAGAACTATTGCACAGGGCTGAAACAACAATCAATATTCATGGTGCTATGTTGGTATTGTTTGACTGCATAGTGATAAATTGGAATGAAGTTAAGTATTATTACATTTTCCTCTGGCATAACTATCCCTTGAGTTAGTTTTCAGATTGTTGCCACCTATAAGTTTATATCCATAGATAGTCAGCCATAAGTATGTTGAACTGAATGAGATAATATCATCTGTAATGAACTAGCTAGTTTAAATTTTCCATTATAATAAGACCGAAAATTTATAGGTTAGCTAAAAAATTAAATGATGACTCTGCACTTCTAATCCAATTAGGTGGAAATGATAATCCTTGAAACAAAATAAGATAGCAGATAGTTTCACAATACATATTTATTTGAACTGTGTCTCATTCACTTCGCTCGTGTTAATAACCAACACTAGGCCTAAACTGAACTTTTCTACATGTTCCACAATTTATGAAATGTATCTATCCTACACTTATCCTCCGTAAGATAGTTTAATTTCCTACAGTGTGGGACATGTAGGATATTTCAGTTTTGGGTTAGTGAAATTTTGTGGATTATAAAATTTAGAGTACGCTATATTGTTTTCATTTACTACTATGCCGTAATGTCTATTTCTAGTCTTTTGCTCAGATTACTCCATTTGCTCCTTTCTATGTCCTTGTTTGCCCACTATACCACCCCTAATATGACTTGCTCACTTTCATGCAATAAATAAAGTGAACTATTTTTCATAATAATTATATTTATTAACTTAAGAATAGGCATACTAAAAAGATAACTCACTGTGGAGGTTAGGTATTCATATTGTTATAATTAGCTAGTGTTAGACTGTTTTGTTTCCATAAGTTTTGAAGCACAAACTATTGGTACATATGAGGTGCAAACAGAGTAGAACTAACGAGTGTCACACTTGTTTCACTAGCTCACCAAATAATTTAGACAAGTGTATTGATGTCCAATAATACTTTAAAAATGATTATATAATGCTTATTACATGAGTCACAGTGTGATATGGCAAATTTCAAGAGCAGGCTAATTTATTTTCAAGAGCCAGAGGCTGAAATATCTTGCCATATCACTCAGACAGAGTGTAATAAGTGGTTTATTCTAGCTAGGTAACTTCATTGCTATACACTTAGTACTAGCTCAGGCTAAAGTTGGTTGTAAGGGGCCCCCACACCACAATCTGATATTTTAGCTGCCGCTCTAATCCAGTTGTGTAGGCTACACCTAGGAAGTTAGCTGTAAATACCAGGAAAATTGGAGACTGCTAGCTATACCATGGTAATGAGCTTAGTAAATACAGTGTGAAATAATCTGAGCTATTACACCTGAAAATAACATTGTGAAGATTAATAGTGTGGAATACATATTTTTATAATAATAATAATAATAATAATAATAATAATAATAATAATAATAATAATAATAATAATAATAATAATAATAATAATAATAATATTATATATATAATATATATATATAATTATATGTTAATAATTCCTAGGTCAATCAAGACTTGAGCCTGAAGTATTGTATGCAGAGGAGTACAAAATGGCAAGTTTTTCCTGTATTGGTCCTCGACAGTCTCCATATTGGGTCATAAATGGACTCTTCTATAGTATCGTCAGTCTACCTCCAAACCACGAGTTAATGTACATCAGTAATAATCATTCCGTCTTAACTATTCAGAATGTCTCACTCTCTAATAATGGGAGCATATATCAATGCTACTTAGATGACATACCAAGTATTATAGGCATTTTATTAGTGGGTAAGTGTGTGTGCCACAAATATTAATGTTAGGGGTATAGACAAAAAAGGAAACTTTACAGATGCTATACGTCATTAATATTATTTTTTTAATTTATATGAAGAAAATATTAAAAATTGAATTATATTTAGATTATGGTAGCTTATTGAGGTTGGAAAAGAATTTCTACATACACATTATGCACATTTGTTTTATTTGAATTATAGCAGCCCTTCAAACACACCTTCTTATTCCCATATGTAGCTAACAATACAAAAACAATTCGGAAACAATTATTTGTAGCAGTAAGTGGCTAGGACCAGCAACTATATACCAATGAAATACTTGCTGTTTGTGTAGAATCTGGCACTCAAATTTCTATATACTTTTAGCTATATATATAAAATACAAAAATTAATTTTGAATAGTTTTTCTTCTAAGGAAGGAGGTAAAACTTAGATTAAATACTACTTGTGCATAGTGAACTAAACATGAATAAAATAATAATGAATTTAAAGCTGACAAAAGTTATAGCTATAAGTGATGGCTTCCATTTGTGCTTACTAGAGACTATACAAATGACATAATTAATTAGTTTCAAGGGAGTATAACTTGTTCTTATCTAACAATAATTATGGTGACTCTTATTGTTTGTTAATCTCTACTGAACCTTTATTCCCCAATAATAGGAATTGCAGAGCCAACCTCAATAAATTCCATGGGCAATGTACCTGATCCTACTTCAACAAGTCTATTGATCCATGAAACAACTGAACATTTAACACAAGACAGCAATTCTTCAAACAGTAAGTTTACCTGCCAGTGGTGTAATGTGTATGTCAGAATGTTATTTATCCTTCAAAATAATTGCACAAGAAGTAGCTATTTTAAGATTTACCTGAAAGCAATAAACAAAGTCTCATAAATATATTGGCACGAGTAGATACATAATAGAGCTATGTACACTAGCTCACGCAAACCCAAGCGATTATGCATTCTATTTTTGGTTTGATGCAATAGCTAGCTATAAAATAATAAATGCTCCGAATCTTGATCTGACAGGAAGACAATAACAGACATGATACAGAAAAGCAGTGCAGGCCTTATTATAAAACAAATGCCAAAATAATGGCTACAGGAAATATAACGGGAAATGACAAAGTTATCAATTGAATTGTTCAATGGCATATAAAGTGTGTAGTAAACACTATTCAATTGTATTCCCAACAAAAATAGTACATAGCATGTAATCAATAATTTATTTTACATTTATTATAACATAACTGGCTGCATTTTTTTGTACATCAATTCTAAGATTTTAAATTTTTACCCATTAAGCTACTTATAATGTCTGCATTTTTAAACAAAATTATTAAATTAACTGCTATGTATACAATATTTTTTACCAATTAGGGTTTCATCAAAAGGGTACAAAAAAACTTCCCTTCCCCAACCACACAAGTTCCGATATTAACTAATTAATTTTTCTCTCTCCCTCCCCAACCCACCCAAATGATACCTTCAGTTCCTCCCCTTGTTGCACAGACCTCCCTGCAATAAAAATTGTTTTAGGACAGTTATTTTTCTTTCTGGCAGTGCTCAGCAATCCCCTTGGTCACTTAGTATCACAAGAGAATTTTCTTCAGATTATTTTTTATTAATATTGACAACCTTTGAATAGTTACTTATTAAGCATAATAACCACATCAAAATATTATAGCTACCCTAATTATCCTTCACTTGTATTTTTGACCAATTTAGACTCTATAAATTCTTCAACAGATTTGAACACAAGTAAAATGGAAGATGAAATAGTAAGTATTTTTATAATGCATTTAGCTATTTATCTAGTACCGAAATTGGGGTGCTTAATCACAATTAGCTACATAAAAGAATAGACTGGGCTATAACTTAATTTTCTTACTTGAACTTTGCTGCTACTTGTTAGTACACAATTAATTGGTGGTTAGCTAGCTATCAAATGTGCATTATAGCTAGCACCATGTAATCAGTTGTTGTTTTTAGTATTGATTCTAATAATAATTATGCACATTACCAACAGAAACAAAATTTGCTTTAGCAAATCCATTCTTATTCATGGAATAGCCTTGAAGTAATCATTAGCTGAATATTTTAGTATATCTAATCATTACAACAATTTGCTTACAATTTAGTTGCATCAGTTATCTCTTTTATATAGAAAATTAGCTCACAAAATGAGTAAACATGACTTCACTGTTTGATAAACGATCAGAATGAAACTGCATGACTGTTACTGTGTTCATAAGATAAGAGTAGCTACCACATATGTGGCTATAGCACAGTACAAAACTTATACAAGGTTTACTTTCTACTAATTTGTACTGCAGCTAATTTCATCATATTATACCAATAATATAATATCTCAGTCATGTGGAGATTCCTTGCTTATTGAATATATCATAGGAAGTGTCCTAATATCCAGTGTGTTAACTGGAATTGTAACTTCACTAATGGGCTTTCTGATAGGAATTCGTTGTCGAAAGAATAATTTAAGAAAAAATAATGGCTCTTTTAATGAAAACAACATGCAAATCCATGCCACAAACTCTGTGGAGGAACAGGAAAACATTCCAGTGTATGAAGAAGTGAAAGAGAAAACCAAAGATATAAATTGCAAGCAAAACATAGCTTATGAAACAATTGCTTTAAAATGATTACAGTAATATCTGCATTTGTGACCTTTAAACTTTTGAAAATGTACTTTAATGTCTACAAAGTCCAATGTTACAGAGCTGTTGTACTGTTGACATTCAAATATTGCACAACTTGGGAAACAATCCCCAAGTGTGAAAGATCTGTATACTATACACCAAGTAAATTAACAGCATTGTATAATCATACAATAAATGTTTTGTCTTTTATATGAATGAGAATGCTTTGTTCTATGTGACTAGCAAAGGGCGTTCATTTTCCAGTATTTATGTAAGTATTTAATAGAGTATGTAAGTAAGTTCACTTTGATCTCACTTCAGCACATACAAATAGAAGACATGGAATGAGATCTATGAAATGCACAGAAGTATCAAATACACTACAAGACAGCACCACTATGGAATTGCTGTTGAACTTTCTTTTTTTTTGTAGTTTATTGCAAAGGTAATAGAGAAGTTAATAAGAGTCTACTTATCTTCCCTTTTCTTCGCTTAGACAACATAAATACTGACTTCACCTTCGGGGATCCCCAACAAAATCAATGGAGGAAGAAAAAAAAACAAAGAAAAAGAAACTGGATTTATTTTATATGGTAAGCACCAATTGAAGATATAAAAAGTGGTATTCATTCTGCCGCAATTTTTGTCCTGCAATCATGAAAAACGGGGTTCGGATGATCACATCAGTACCTAAACTCACTGGAAAGAAGTAGCTTTAGAAATAGATTATAATTACATGCAGAATAAAATACACACAAGTGTATCAAACAAAGTGTATGATTGTTGTTCTGCTGTCAATGGTTAACATTGTCTGCTGTCAAGGTTGACAAGATTCACCTCTCTTTCTGCATTTTTGGGATTCAATTAAAACCATTGGCTTCCACAGATTAGACAATAATTTGATTTCTGTTCGTAGAAAACGTTTATTATAACAATCAAAGTGCTGCGTCCTATTAATCCTTAACGCAGTTAGAACCGTGAGTGCGCACATACGACATGATGTAAAAACGCTCACTAGATGGCTAATTTTACATGCCCCTTAATGTTGATGTCACGTACGTAGGTGAGTACGAATCCGATGTGGAGCTCTTACCAGACCTTTTCCTTCCCTCCACACCCACTTATAAGGGGAAGGTAAAGGATCGGCTATGTCAGACTACAATTGCTCATGATTGTACAGCCAAAAGTAGCGTAAGCAACCATATAACGACCACCTTTTGTCCCTTACCTCATAACTTCCGCATAGATCATCGCCCGAACTTCAAATTAAGGCCAAAAACTACCACAACTATTCAGGAGCAGATTGCAGCAAGTTACAGTTCCGGAAGTCATTCCTACGCGGAGTTATAACTGGCCAACATACACCCGCTTTGAACCTAATATCGAGTAGCGGCACC
>WLWI01003343.1_pt1 | contig 13751 bp, 4 predicted proteins | sample 6701501 | NCBI WGS metagenome assembly WLWI01 (sample SAMN12718690, study PRJNA515312) | sponge metagenome | isolation source: marine sponge | host: Mycale hentscheli | place: New Zealand: South Island, Marlborough, Capsize Point | collected 2014-11-01
ATAATAACAGAGAAACAGTGCAATTTTATCTTACACTGTTAGTGGTTATGAATTCATTTGTAACTTTCTCCTTAACATATCTATTGTATACCAATCATTTGTCTTATTTATTTACTCTTGTTTGATGTAGGAATGATATTTAACTATTCATACGTTCAAATTTCGCTCTGGTGGATATTCCATCTGTCTGTGGTGTTTTGGGGAGTTTGGTTTCCTTTTCATTACGACCGGCAAAAGAAGAATGGCAACTTTAAGAAAGTAGGTATCGGACTTTCCATTGCTGGGTTACTGGCTCCCATTCTAACCATTGTGATAACTGTAGCACATGATGCAGTGGTGAGAAGACAAGTAGATGGAGTTTATTCTGAGGGTTTGGGTTACTCGGATTACCAACATCTGCCGATATTTTGTGCACCAATACATGTTTCATTATACACAATATACCTTCCCTTAATCCTTAGTTTAGCCGGAGGAGGTCCAGTTATCTTTCTCGTGTTTCTTCGCTTTTATCAAGTGAGTATGCAGTGCTGTCATACAAGCATTAACTACTATCTATTTTGATTACTGCAGAACCGGAGTACTAAAGCTAGCACTACGAAGATAAAACTGATTGTGGTCTTGTGTTATTACATACTGCTGGCAAGTGCCAATATCATTGAATTCTTATTTATTTCGGAAAATGCGGATGCCCTTTATGAGTCTACTGTAAATTACTTTTACTGTGTAAGCCAAGGGGAGGATCCAGACAATTCCTGTCCTCGAAATTTTGAAGAGTTTGATGTAACAATAGTTACAGCTTGCACTCTCATAATAGTGTCACTTTACCCATTATATGTGTTGATGTTTGCCATTAACTTTCAGGAAATATCGAAATTCTTTCATAGAAAAAGAAATCCCGATATTTCAAAAACTGATTCATTAATGCTTAGGTAAATTTGCAAATAATTTTTTTAGAACTGTATTCTATTAATGTCTTCATTATGTTACAATAACAGAAGCAACAGCAGCACAAATAACAACAACAAAAATTATATAGTAATTGTATTCAAAATAGTTTGTTGAAACCTTAGACATTGATCAGATTAATAGTTTCAATCTTAAAATGGATGTAATGAGACTTCATCTATATATTATATATAATTATTATATATTGTGGGTTGAAAGTGACTGCTGTAGGAGAACATACTAATACACACACTGGGTCTGGACAATATTGTAGCAAGATAGGCAGCAAAAAACATCTCTAGTACTGCTTTCGTACTCCCGCTAAGTTGGCTGGGCACCTTCGCCCCCGACGCTCTGGCGCGCATGCGTCCTAGGTGAAATTGTGCAGGCCACTTTGTGGCGTAAAATTGTAGTTTAACCGTAAAACTTCCGTTATCTCACCCAAAATATCTTAAGGAGCACCTACGCTTATAAGTATTCAGACAGAACCCTCAGGTGGAGTGTTAGGTTTATGACTGGTGTACTTTTAACATATTGCATGATTTCTACAGGAGGCTAACTGAAACATTAATTATACAGAGTACCAACATCACCTCAAATTTAGACAAAGGTCTCGAGCTCAACTCCATGTGGACTGCGTTCCTACAAGAACTCTAGCGTCAATTGACCCACGGCTAAGTGCATTTTTCACGTTGACAATTTTGTTTTTATTTTATTTTAAACGGTCATATAATATACACCTCACCTCACAACTGAAGAAGGCTTACGAGCCGAAACGTTTTCTGAATTATATTGCTACTAGCTAAGCTAAAAATATTGAATTACCAGGAATAGAGTAGCAATGAAAATATACGACAAATTTAAACATACAACAAAAACTACGGTTTTTGCTATCCAGTCGGGGTTTTTGCTATCCAGTCGGGGTAGATAGCTACACGCAAGCCAATGTCAAAATGTAATTTGGTAACCACTACCTATTTCCCTTGGAACATCAAGTGACCTCAACCTTTCCCGCCATTAGCAGTTTGGTAAATGGAACCTTTCCCCCATGGAGATGTTCTAGCTACGCACCAGATTCAAGACAAGTATGCAAGAAAGTACTATATTTATAACAGTGCTAATTTATTGTCAGGAGCAAAACGGTTAATTATAGCAATACTTTAACCAATAGCCTTAAGTGATATTGAATTGACCCCAAAAAGAAAGAAATTTTGTATAATAGGCATAAATAGTTGCATAACATCTATTCCAGCTTTGATATGAGTGAAAATAAATTTGGAGTATAATCTTGTAGATATCTTTTCACAACAGTATTCTCCAGTGGTAGCTAGTCCTTGAACTGTATATACTTTTCTTTGAAAGGTATTTAGGGAAAGGTTGTTTGAAACGGTTTCTTTTGTATTTGCACAAAGTCACTCATGAGGTCCTCAATAAAACATGAATGTAATAATGCTATTATTAAACTAAAAGGCATAATCTACTGGATATAGCAAGCTGTAGTTCAGTATTGAGGACACTGGGTCACCTGACCAACTTGATTAGCAAAATTCAGTTTCAGAGGCACTTATTTTGGCATCACAAGGGGAAACGTTAGTTGATTTCTAACCATTATTCGGGAAAAGTTAGTAGCTAAAAGTTTTTGTATCAGTTTATGTTCAGTTATAAGGAGGAGATGTCGAAAGATATAAAACTATGCTTAGATTGCAGTGGTCAATAATTGTCTTAGCTGTGTTAATGTCATGGGCACTGTGCTGTACTGCTATTTGTGTTCTATCAGCAAGAAACCTCAAATATCGGAAATGTCAGCTAATGAATTTATCAACAGAGTACATTTTGATATTTAGATAAGTTTATTATTTTACACTTAATTACTATTGTATATAAGGACAAAGTGTCCTTGCATTAAATATTTTATCTATGAGCTATTTGTAGTTCAAAGAAAACAAGGGATACTTGAGTATAGTGTAATATTTATTGGCCAGGGTCTCTATTTCAGGCCATATGCCATTATGATATTATTTTAATAATATATATAATATTATAGTACTTATTACATGAGTCAGAGTGTGATATGGTGAAATATTTCACGAGCAGGCTAATTTATTTTCACGAGCCAAAGGCGAGTGAAAATAAAGCCTGAGAGTGAAATATCTTGCCATATCACTCTGACTAGTGTAATAAGTAGTTTATTCCACACTAGATATCTTCACTGAAGTATATTTTTGTAACTGACGGTGTAAAGTTAGCGAAAAACTCACTAGGGGCTCCCCACAACCCCAGCTGGTATTATAACAGCTGCTCTAACCTGGCTGAGTAGGCTCCACTAGAGTAAAAATAGCTGTAAAAACCCAGAAAACTTGTAAGCCAGGCACAGTTGCTATATCTACTCTGGTAATGAGCTTGCACAATACAGCCATGAGATAACACTTTGTGATATTGTGAGATATCTCACGGGTGTACCTAAAAATATCATTGTGATGATGGTGTGGAATAAATATATATATTTATTCCACGCTAGATATCTTCACAATCTTGCCCCTGAATTTCGCTGAATAGCCGTAAGTTTTTTACCGTTGTTTCTCCGTTCCTGGTCGGTCTTTTTTTTTATTGAAACTTGGTTTATAACAGTTGTCTGTTGGTTTCTGTTTCAACTGCAACAACAAAGTAAGTGTAAATTGAGCAGAAAACGAGAAATATAAATACATAGTATAACTCCTCGATCTGCGGTTTAGCGCTGCGGTTTCAAGTGGTACTGCACCCTTAAGTTGTTTTTATCCTTAAAATGATTGGACTAATAACTAGTGGTATGCTTGAGCACAAATGGCGAGCGAGCCTAAACCTACACTAATGTTAAGCGATTAATTTTAACTTCAATACTCAAGCTATTAAAAAAAGTCCAGTTTAAATTATGTGTATACGATAAAGGGTATTCAATTCTATAGTAACCACTCCCTGCAACGTTTAGAAATGAAAAAAAAAGCAATAAAAACAAGGTCCCTCTCTTGAGAGACTACCCTATAATGGTTACAGATTAATGCGGTCTTTCAAGAGGAGTGGTCTTTCGTCAGGGAGGACAGAAAATTCTACTCTTAGTCATGCCAGAGAAGTATTGTACCATTACTTACCAATTTATTATATTATTTAAGAATTCATCTGGTTTCATTAATAATTAACAGAAAATCATTATATTCCACAATTCATCTGGTTAACATTAACAATTAACAGAAAATCAGTATTAACTATTGAAAATTGCAATGGATGTAAATTATCAGTAAGTTTAGTTTGCTTCATGTTTCTAGTATCACATATCATTTGTGTAACAATGTCTTTGCTTTTAGTAATGCATTCAAGCAGCTCAGAATTTTCTTGTCCAAGGGCAAAGTCTTGAAGGTCACTTAAATGTGCCGTGACTTTTTTGATGATTTGTGTGAATGAAAGAGTTAATTATTATTAATAATGAATGATTTTAAAGTCGTTTGCTTTAAACTTGCATTTCTCTTGATGACAGCTAAATCTCTTATCTGCTTCAACAGTAGTGCTGATGTGGGAGTACTCTCCTGCTGTCACTTGCTTAGTGCACGAAAGAGACTGATGAATTAGATGACCTATGGTGGATACAGTTATTCTGGCCTTTGGCTAGTTATGAAGCAGACCTAAAAGTTCTTCCATTTTTTTACCACAGCAAGCATTTGTCAAGACAACTTACCACCCACAGAGCAGCATCAGAAGTGCTAGACCTAGATTGAGAGATAAAGACAGCAGTTGGACTGCTACAATTGAGGCCCAATATGCGAGGGTCTACTGTACTTGCGTTTACGCAGAAGGTCAGAAAATTGCTGATGTCAGCAAATGGTCGCTAATTTAAGCATTAGCATTATTTTCACGTTGTCTTTGTGATATTCTTTAGCTAAGTAAAGGCACAATACTTTCACAAAACTGAACATACCTCACAAGGCTTACCTTTGTAGTTACTCTAGTGGACAAATAATTTTCAAGCAAATACTGTTTAGTAGGGCTTGCAACTGTGACAAATTGCTTATTAACTTACCACCACTACTAACTCGAATAGAAATGGAACTCTGTTAAGTTTTTGAGTTTTAACTAAGAATTCAGAGCGGTAAACAATTCAATTTTTAGGATGATACGGGTAATGATCACTAAACCGGAGGATTCAACAACGAGCTAACACAAAAATACTAGAAGGTCAAAGTACAAAATGACATACTATGTCCACACATATATATAAAATAGTGGTGTGCTTGAGTACAAATATCGAGCGAGCCTGATAGTTAGGTAACTCAAACTACTACAGTATTGTTACTATGTTTTAGCTTAGTTCATGCAAACACAATAATAACCTATTATTTCAGCAAACAAATACAAAATCACACTCTTACCTGATTAATGGTAACTTCTGTAGTATCAAACATCAGCCATTCTGATACCAGTAACATTTGGACAAGTTCTCAGCTACGATAAAAAAAAAATGAACCAGTGTTATTATTTGTAATTTTAGCCAACACGGAATTACTACTTACCTCAATTTCTGAATATTGATAACTTCAGTAGTATCAAATTTAAGTTACTTAGACTATTTGAATTACCTCACATTCTTGACAACAAGTTCTCAGCTACAAAAACAAAAGACAACCAATGTTAGCACACAAATACAAAATTACTTTCTTACATCATCTTCTTGAGCAGTACTAACTTCCGTAGTATCAATTTCAGCCATTCTGACTATTTGAATTTACCAGTCACCTTTGACAACAAGCTCTTAGCTACAAAAAAGAAAGGCCAGAGTTATTTTTGCATATAATATAGCTAACAAATATGGAATTACGTACTTACCTCAGCTTCACTGGAGTAGTAGTAGCTTCCTTAGCATTAATATTACGGCATTCTGACTACCAATAGCTCTTGACAACAAACGAGAGGCACTCCGTATCCCCCCTAAAATGGCGAAGTTTTGAAATTACGTTTGGAAAAGGGTCTTCAATGCCATAGTAACCGGTCTCTAAGTTTAAAGTAAGGCTTGTATAATGCTGTAGTTCAGAATAGACTGGGGTCAAGCCTAAAAAGCTGTGTTGTTAGGAGAAAAGAGGGAACCTGCGCATGTTTAAGGGGCATATGTACCATCCATACACACATAATATATATATACTAGTGGTGTGCTTCAGCACAAATGGCGAGCGAGCCTGATAGTTAGGTAACATAAAACTAAGTATATGTTTTAGCTTAGTTCATTCAAAAACTATAATAACAGTTATGATCTTTTTATTCAGCAAACAAATACAAAATCACTCTCTTACCTGATTAATGGTAACTTTTGTAGTATCAAACATCTGCCATCTTGATAATCTCAATTACCAGTAACTCTTGAACAAGCTAAAATAAACAATTGTTATTATTTGTAATTTTAGCCAACAAATATGGAATTACTACTTAACTCAATTTCCTGAGTATTGCTAACTTCAATTTACTTACTTTGACTATCTGAATTACCTCAAATTATTGACAACAAGCTCTCAGCTACAATAACAAAAGACAATCAATTTTAGCACACAAACACAAAATTACTTTCTTACCTCATTTTCTTGAGCGGTAGTATCTTTTATAGTACTAAATTTGAGCCATTCTGACTATTTGAATTTACCAGTCACTGTTGACAACAAGCTCTTAGCTACAAAAAAGAAAGGCCAGAGTTAATTTTGCATATTTAGCTAACAAATATGGAATTAGGTACTTACCTCAGCTTCCCTCGAGTAGTAGTAGCTTCCTTAGCATTAATACTACGGCATTCTGACTACCAATGGTTCTTGACAACCAACAATCGGCACTCCGTATCCCCCTTAAAATGGCGAAGTTTTGAAATTATGTCTGGAAAAGGGTCTTCAATGCCATAGTAACCGGTCGAATCAACTTTTTGTTTCTTGAAAAGAAGCGTTTTCGCAGGATTTTTCTCACTCTTCGGAGCTTAAGTATAAAGTAAGGCTTGTTTAATGCTGTAGTTTCAGAATAAACTGGGGTCAAGCCTAAAAAGCCGTGTTTTTAGGGGAAAAAAGTTTCCCGCGCGCGCGTTTAAAGGCATACGTATCATCCATACATACATATAACATATACCCGATTTTGCATTATCCACCACTAATACTGTCTCGCTCGCTCCGCTCGCTCGCCAACTAGTACTATGCTTGAGCACAAATGGCGAGCTAGCCTTATAGTTAGGTAACATAAAACTAAGTATTGCTACTATATTTTAGCTTAGTTCATGCAAACACTATAATAGCAGTTATAACCTTTTATTTCAGCAAACAAATACAAAATCACACTCTTACCTGATTAATGGTAACTTTTGTAGTATCAAACATCTGCCATTCTGATAATCTCAATTACCGGTAACTCTTGAACAAGCTCTTAGCTACAATAAAAAATAAATAAATAAAGAAACCGGTGTTATTATTTGTAATTTTAGAAAAAAATATGAAATTACTACTTACCTCAATTTCCTGAGTATTGATAACTTCTGTAGTATCAAATTTTAGTTACTTTGACTATCTGAATTACCTCGAATTCTTGACAACAAGCTATCAGCTATAAAAACAAAAGACAATCAATTTTAGCACACAAAAACAAAATTACTTTCTTACCTCATTTTCTAGAGCAGTGTTAACTATTGTAGTACCAAATTTGAGTCTTTTTGACTATTTGAATATACCAATCACTGTTGACAACAAGCTCTTAGCTACAAAAAAGAAAGGCCAGAGTTATTTTTGCGTATTTATCTAATAAATATGGTATTACGAACTTACCTCAGCTTCCCTCGAGAAGTAGTAGCTTCCTTAGCATTAATACTACGGCATTCTGACTACCAATGTCTCTTGACAACCAACAATCGGCACTCTGTATCACCCCCCTAAAACGGCGTAGTTTTGAAATTAAGTCTGGAAAAGGGTTTACAATGCCATAGTAACCGGTCGAATCAACTTTTTGTTTCTTGAAAAGCAAGCGTTTTCGCAGGAGCTTAAGTATAAAATAAGGCTTGCATAATGCTGTATAGTTTCAGAATAAACTGGGGTCAAGCCTAATAAGTCGTGTTTTTGGAGAAAACCCCCCGCGCGCGTTTGAGAGGCATACGTACAATCCATACATACATACATATATACTAGTGGTGTGCTTGAGCACAAATGGCAAGCGAGCCTGATAGTTAGGTAACATAAAAATAAGTATGTTCATGCAAACACTATAATAGCAGTTATGATATTTTATTTCAGCAAACAAATACAAAATCACTCTCCTACCTGATTTGTTAACTTTTGTAGTATCAAACATCTGCCATTCTGATAATCTCAATTACCAGTAACTCTTGAACAAGCTCTCAGCTATGATAAAAAATAAACCAATGTTATTATTTGTAATTTTAGCCAACAAATATGGAATTCCTACTTACCTCAATTTCCTGAGTATTGATAACTTCTGTAGTATCAAATTTAAATTACTTAGACTATCTGAATTACCTCGAATTCTTGACAACAAGCTCTCAGCTACAAAAACAAAAGACCATCAATTTTAGCACACAAATACAAAATTACTTTCTTACCTCAATTTCTCGAGCAGTGGTAACTTATGTAGTACCAAATTTGAGCCAATCTGACTATTTGAATTTACCAGTCACTGTTGACAAGCTCTTAGCTACAAAAAAGAAAGGCCAAAGTTAATTTTGCATATTTAGCTAACAAATATGTAATTGCGTACTTACCTCAGCTTCCCTCGAGAAGTAGTAGCTTCCTTAGCATTAATACTACGGCATTCTGACTACCAATGGCTCTTGACAACCAACAATCGGCACTCCGTATCCCCCCCATAAAACGGCGAAGTTTTGAAATTAAGTCTGGAAAAGGGTCTTCAATGCCATAGTAACCGGTCGAATCAACATTTTGTTTCTTGAAAGGCAAGCGTTTTGGCAGGAATTTTCTCACACTTCGGAAGTTAAGTATTGCTTAATGCTGTAGTTTCAGAATAAACTGGGGTCAAGCCTAAAAAGCCGTGTTTTTTGGAGAAAAAGTTCCCCGCTCGCGCGTTTAAAGGGCATACGTACCATCCATCCCATACATTCATACATATTATACTAGTGGCGTGCTTGAGCACAAATGGCGAGCGAGCCTGACAGTTAGGTAACATAAAAAACTACAGTATTGTTACTATGTTTTAGCTTAGTTCATGCAAACACTATAATAACAGGACAGAGTTATTTTGCATATTTAGCTAACAAATATGGAATTGCGTACTTACCTCAGCTTCCCTCTGAGAAGTAGTAGCTCCCTTAGCATTAATACTACGGCATTCTGACTACCAATAGCTCTTGACAACCAACAATCGGCACTCCGTATCCCCCCATAAAACGGCGAAGTTTTGAAATTAAGTCTGGAAAAGGGTCTTCAAATAAAATGGGGTCAAGCCTAAAAAAAGCCGTTTAAAGGGCATACGTACCATCTCACATACATTCATACATATACCCGATTTTGCATGATCCACCCCTACTGTCTCGCTCGCTTCGCTCGCTCGCCAACTAGTGATGTGCTTGAGCACAAATGGCGAGCGAGCCTCAAGTTAGGTACATAAAACTGCAGTATTGCTACCACATACATAATTTATATTAAGCTTAGTTCAATTAAAAACAGCAGTATAATAGCAGTTGAACATTAATTTGAGCATAGAAATGCAAAATTACTCTCTTACATGAGTAATGGTAACCTCTGTATTATCAAACTTAGGCCATTCTGACTACCTCAATTACCAGTAACTCTTGAACAAGCTCTCAGCTACAACAAAAAATTGGTCAGTGTTATTTTTGTAATTCAGACAAAAAATATGGAGTTACTATACTTACCTAAATTTCCTGAGTATTGGTACTTTCTGTAGTATCAAATTGAAGCCATTCTGACTATCTGAATTACTCGTAATTCTTGACAACAAGTTCAAAGCTACAAAAACAAAATGACATTAATTTAGCAATCAAATGCAAAATTACCTTCTTACCCACACATTCTTGAGTAGTGGTAGCTTCTGTAGTATCAAATTGAAGCCATTCTGACTATCTGAATTACTCGTAATTCTTGACAACAAGTTCAAAGCTACAAAAACAAAAAGACATTAATTTAGCAATCAAATGCAAAATTACCTTCTTACCCACACATTCTTGAGTAGTGGTAGCTTCTGTAGTATCAAATTGAAGCCATTCTGACTATCTGAATTACTCGTAATTCTTGACAAGTTCAAAGCTACAAAAACAAAAAGACATTAATTTAGCAATCAAATGCAAAATTACCTTCTTACTCACACATTCTTGAGTAGTGGTAACTTCTGTAGTATCAAATTGAAGCCATTCTGACTATCTGAATTTACTAGTCACTCTTGACAAAAAGTTCTCAGATACTAAAAAAAAAGAGTGGCCAGAGTTATTTTTTGTAATTGTAGCTAACAATTATGGAATTACGTATTTACTTCAGCTTCCCCTGCGTATTGGTAGCCTCCTTAGCATTAATATTAAGGCATTCTGACTACTGGTGGGTCTTGACAACCAACAATTGGTACTTCGTAGCCTCCCAAAACGGCGAAGTTTTGAAAATTAAGTCTAGTAAAGGGTCTTCAATGCCTTAGTAACCGGTCGCAGCAACAGTTTGTGACTTGAGAAACAAGCGTTTTCGGAGGAATTCTCTCACAATTTGGAGCCCAAGTTTAAAGTAAGACTTGGTTAATGTCGTAGTACCAAGAAACTGGGGTCAAGCCTAAAAAGCCATGTTTTTAGGAGAAAAGCAACAACCCCGCACGCTCGTTTGAGAGGCATACGTACCATCCATACATACATACATTATTATACATATAACATATACCCAGTTTTGCATTATCCACCCCTAATAATACTGTCTCGCTCGCCAATTATACACCCGATTTTGCATTATTTACCCTTAATTCTGTCTAGTTCACTCGGCTCACTCAACAAATAAACCAATATCCCTGATTTTATATTGTTATCCCAGCTATAGTCTCGCTTGCTTCGCTGGCTGGCCAATAATCATTGGCGTAGGGTGGGGGGGGAGGGCTCCTTTGGCAGAAGCCCCCCATAAATATGGTACACAGTCTAACGAGATGATTCTCACATGAACACTTTCAAACCACAAAAAAACACCCCCTTGGAGACCTCCGTACCGAAACATCTTCCTACACCGCTGAAGCATTTACAAATCCGGCAACACAAAAGTGAAGCCCCGTGTAGCGTGTGTAGTGAATCGCAATTCATTTTTTTGTTTATAGCTACTTTATAGTGCATTAATAACAAATAAATCTATTTATAGTTCACAGGGGTCATTTTCGCATTACTTGTAGTGGTTGCTACGAACTATATGAACCTTTCCCTTTTTATTTTTGTACAGGAATACAGGGACTATATCAGATTTATAGTACTCAACGACGAGCGGTCACTCAGGTAGCAGCCTATAACCAATATTGAGGTTTGGAAGTGGTTTACAAATTCCGAGACACGAGGGCGATGCCCGAGTGGCCACGGTCTGTGAATCGCAATACAAACCGATATTTATTGCTTTATAACTATTTTGTAGCCCGTTGATAACAAATAACTCTATTTGAAGCTATTTCTGGTTATTTTCCTTTTGCTTTTAATAGTTGATACGAACTATATCTATTTATTCCCTCAAATAATTTCTGTAGGGAATACTGGCATATTTATAGTACTTGACGACAAGCGTGGTCGCTCCAGTAATGGGCATATAATATATATATATATATATATTATGCACAGTTACCTTGTTGAGTGTGGGTGAGCCCACATAATTGAAGATGGAAGAGAGAAGAAGAGAGACATTGTCATTTTGTGTGTGTGTGTGTGTTATAATGTAATCATGTAGATGCACTGTACCATTGTAGTGTGGTTTGTAGTTCACAGTGTAGTTATATTCTTAAGATGTATATAAGTGCTAACAAGCGTTGTTTGTGTGTGTGTATGGCATAAGCTGTGTGGCAGAGCAGGAACTTTGTAGCCTTTCGTGTGACTTGTAAGTGCAGTTTCTGTGTTGTATTTAAAGCTGAGTTTTGTGTCATTGTAGCAGTCTTGGTTATACATTCAATTCGTTGTGTGTGCTTTCTATTAAGATTTAATTAACTCTATCAACTCAACCCAAGGGTGGGTTACAGCAGGCTGGGAGTTAGAGAAGCAAGCCTTGACTCTGGTGGCAGCAACTAACTCTGCTGTTTCCAGTGCGTGTTGACTCAGAGGATTGTGTCCAGACCAACCCTGTCAGCCCACACTGAGTAGTTCATATCATACAGTAAAGATATTGTTATATACAGAAATAACATCAATAGTGAGAAGATGTAACAGCATAGGTAATTTAAAAAAGCATCTACAGTAGCTAGATTCTAACATAACCCAAATAGCTATTATCTTTCAAATTGCTAACCAAAAAGAAGGATAAAAAAGAAAATGTTTTTACTACAATAGCTGACTAGCTAATCCAATAAAATCGCTAAAAATGTCAGAGATCATATTTCTAAATAATGTCTACAGTTAACATAAGAAAAACCATCAGCAAACAACTGTTAAACACTAATTGCATTGCAGCAGAGGAGTATGAATAATCCAAGAGAGTAAGAGTATTATTCATGCCCTCCAAAACGACCAGCTGTACTGTAGCAGTTTGTTCTTCACACCCTGTAACTCCAACTTCAGCAGTGACAGTAATTATAGCACCAGCCACTATCTGCTGGCTTGCAGACATTGTAGAAGTAATCCTTATCATCGCTGTGTTTCCATTTGCACATGTTATAAGCTTTCGATTGTTCAGTTCTCCAATCGCGAATGTAGATGCTGTACTGATCATACCATCTTCCTCACTCATTTCAGCAATGCCACAGTCTAAGGATAAATCTGGAGCTTCTGTAGTATCCGTTCCCAATGATGAACCATCAGAGGACTGAGTGTAAGCATAAAAGTATGGCTTGAATACTCTCGAATTTTGGACAATTCGGAAATATCCATTTTCTCCAAAGTTGGGCCCCCAAGAATTCTTTATTACATAAAATGGAGAACCAGTATAAGCCGATGAACTGTAATCAACTATTTCTACCGCATGACCAGGTAATCTGAAAGGCAATACGATGGGCTCGGTATAAACGCCACAAGCGTAGGTTAAGAAACTAGTGGGAACATAAAAACTAGCGTAAACTGGGCCACTGTTTAAAGCAGCAATAACTGCACCTCTATTTCTGCTATCTATTCTCCGAAATCCCTGCAGACGGCGAGGACTGGCACTTCCTCTCGCACAAGTAGCCGGACAAGTTAAAGGGCGAGCATTTTTGTACTGTACTTTGTTTTGGTTGGGTTGAAGTCCACTGAAGTAATCACCTAGAGTATAGGGGAAGCAATTGGAAGAATACGCCCCCGCATTGATAAACTGGTTGTAAGAACGAGAGGGAAAGCCCCCACAGCAACCATTCCCGAGTGAATTGGTGCATTTTGTCAAATGATCGGGTGAAAAATTGGCTTCACTGCGATTGGTATTAATATTGATTAAATCGGCGAATGTGTGGGTTCCAGCGAATGCCCAGCAGTTCCCGCATCTGCCTTGGTTTGCTACGGGAACTAGAACTCCGGACTGACGTCTGTTTAGGGCGTCGTATCTGGTATCGGGTGGGTTTGGGCATCGAGATTTCATACTTACTGGGGTCCACTGTGCTGCAATAGGCTGTAAGTTGCAGCTCAGGGCTACAAAAGTGCAGCTAATCGTAGCAAT
>WLWI01003344.1_pt1 | contig 13750 bp, 9 predicted proteins | sample 6701501 | NCBI WGS metagenome assembly WLWI01 (sample SAMN12718690, study PRJNA515312) | sponge metagenome | isolation source: marine sponge | host: Mycale hentscheli | place: New Zealand: South Island, Marlborough, Capsize Point | collected 2014-11-01
TGCGTTTATTTTTCTCCATGTTTTGAAACTTCTTATGCCAGCACTTATGTTTGGTATATACACATCCCTTTGCTGTAGCTATACCAAATTGAAAGCTCAATATCACTTAGTTATAATGCCTAAAAAATTCCACTAAAGATGGCAAAATTTTTCAGATCTTCTAGGATTTCTTGGAGCCCTAGTACTTTGTCCAGTGACTAGGACTCCATAATCTTTTATCATTTTTTTAATCCCCTAAACAGCTCACATCGGCAATAGCTTCCCTCTTATGCTTAGCTTAATTAGTTTCTTTGCGAATAAACAAAAAAATAACTCACATTTTTACACTCGAAGTTTCCCTCCTTCAGCAAAATCCTGTATGAAAACCTGGTTACCAGTAGTGCAATATATGTATGTATATGAAATGTGATACTTGTCAACCCATTACTAACTTTCTTATCTTATATTTGGGCTTAATGATTGAATTTGGTTTGTCACTGTAGTACCTCAATAGGTCGATAGAACTTTGTCCCACCACTTTCTGTGAGGAGGTTCTGAAATGGGGTGGACAGTGTCAAAGTTGTTGATTCTGATTTCTGCCAGAGTCACACAAGCACATTCCAAAATGGAGGGACAAGTACACTCTGGTGGCATGTTAACCAGAATGTTTTGCTCTGAAAAAGAACAACATCAACAACAACATTATAATAACAATGGAACTGTGAGTACAAAACTGCATGTAAGACGGATCATAAGTAGTTCTAATTACTCACCCTTGATATCATAGTGTTGATAGCCCAGCATATTCAAGCTAACCAACCCTTTCAGAATAGACTTCAGAATATGAGAGAAGTTCTTCCAGGCTCTAGTCCATTTATCCACATCTTCATTGGAGGCTATATCTCTCAGTGTTACTTCCTTCCTGGCCTCATTCAGGTCACCTTAAGTTGTATCAAATAAATAAAAATAATGAAACAAATAATCAACAAGCCATTGTGTTATTTTTTAAAAAGTAGTGACTCATAAGTGCAATTGTGTGGTTATTTTACTTTTCCTGATCAACTACCATGCAGCTAAACTTTGGTACTCAGTTATATTGCAACTTCAAATGAATATTGGTGGCTCTCACTATCTTCCCAAAATGCTGTAGTAAACACTATTTGTTAGAAACCCAGTGGCATAGCCACTGGAGGGGCTGGGGGGCTAGGGTTCCCTCTCACCCATTTTTAAAGTAAGGGGGGCTAAGCCCCCCACTTTTATACCAACTATAATATAATTGACATGCATTGAATATAAATAACCAGACACATTTGTATTTACCTGATTTTGATAGTATATTCATAAATGCATATCAAAAACATGGTAATGGAGTTTGAAGGACATGCTACCTTCAGTACATAAATTATTTCGTCTTATGAATACAATTCCGATAACATCTGCCACTTCTGAACAGACATTTTCAGTTATGAAGAGAATAAATACTTATTTACGTTCAAGTATGACAGCAAAAGTTAAAATAACTGCTTACTTTCAAATGCTCACAAAGAGTTTACGGAAAACTTGGATTTAATTTTAATAGCTCAAGGATTTGTTGAAAAACATGAAGAAAGAAAAAGATACTTTGGCAATTTTTTATTTTTGTTAAACCTACTATAGTAGTGAAAAGTATACATTATATTATTAACTTTAATGCACTGATTACTTTGCGCTTGATATCAACCCCCCCTCCCCCCCACTTTAGGTGAGCTAGCTAAGCCTCTAAAACCACACAAGTTTCGTGACCATACAACACAGAGTCATGTGTCCACAATGAATACTATTATTAAAACTGATGATAGTACATAACAAAATAAAGTAAACAAATTTAACCAGGTCATGTCACAATTACATCTCCATTTAAACCGACTACACCCACTGGGAAAAAACAACAACAACAGCAGTACCAGTTACTTAAAAGTTTAACAAAACTTCGATTACAAAGTAAAGACTTAGTTCTCATGCCAATAACCCCTATAACACTCGTTTACTTCTTATTCCATTTTACCACCATATTATTTAAATACCTGAACATAAAAGCTGTGGGCCCGGAATAGGCCAACTCAGCATTTACAAACTTACACACTAATTATATTAATTGTCATGCCACTTTGTAGTAGTTATTAATACTTCTGGGATTACGACCTGAGCTGGACTCTCATTGTTCACTGTCTTTGTATAAAGGTGAGGGGGGGTGGGTGGTGGTGTTTTGTTTTTTTTTTGTTGTTTGTGGGGGGGGGGGGGGGGGGGGGGTGGGGGGGGGGGGGGGCTCTATTTCTCATCTAAATACTCCTATATAGTCACTGAGCACTGTAGATTCTTTGTTCATTTGACCAACTGAGCCTGTTCGTGATACTGCATGTCTTTTAATATAACTTTATCCATTATTAATGGACCAATCTGGCTTCCTTTCTGACAGCAGCTTTGTTGTGCAAGCCACAAGTGCAGGGCTTGCCCTTTGACAAGAAAAGACCTTCTTGCATGCCTTGATGGCAACAATCTGCTTCAAGACATACTTGTCTTGGCTTTCGAACACTCGACAGCCTTCTGCAAGGTCCATGGGCTGTTCAGAGTACTGGCTTTAGCCTCTGAAATCGTGGAATCGCTTCTGCGCCATTGAAGTAATCGAACAACCGCTACACAAACTCTTAGAAAGAGACGGTACATACGCAAAACGCAACGAAATTCTTCTTCATAGAAATAAAACGCAGCTGCATTTACACTGCGTGCGCGCCTATTTACCTCAGACTTTGTACCAAGGCCAAGTGTGCTGAAAAGGAGGCGCTCGTTTATTTACCTTCGACCTCCTAGGACCTAGTGCCCCAGTGAATATGCGCATGTTGTGTACCGGATACCGTCCACCTAAAACCGGATACCTCGTACCTTCGACCTCCTCTAGAGACCTCAGTCGGTGAGTGGGCGCCTCTAGCTCATAATAATAAACAACTGAACACTGCAGGATACACCAGATGTTTGCTAATGTGTGGATGAGAGTTAGTTTTTTTTTGGTGTTGTGCTATTTGAAGATATTATGCATGTATTTTCTATTATCTTATTTGCTCATTCATGCAATTTTTTGCTTTATAATACATATATAAATATGTACATACATTTGATCTATTGTTTGTATATTTGTAGAAGTATATGTTTAAGTACAGAGTAGTGGCAACATTGCAGATGACATAACATGTTTACAATGAATTAACCAGAAGTGTCAATTTCACAATTCAGAAACATTGTGTTTTCCTTTACATAAGAGGAGTTGTTTATGATTGAGAGTGGTGTTCACCTCGTTAGTGGAACAACATTGCAGATAACATAACATGTTTACAATGAATTAACCAGAAGTGTCAATTTCACAATTCAGAAACATTGTGTTTTCCTTTACTTAAGAGGAGTTGTTTATGATTGAGAGTGGTGTTCATCTCATTACTGGGCCGATGGAAGGATGATGAAGTAGGTTCTGGTTGGAAGGCCTGAGATATGTTCTTGACTCCATCTTGGTCTAACAGTGTCAGAGTCACTGTGTGTCTGAAGGGCCACTGTAAAAGAGCATCGTATTCTCCTTTCATGATGGTCACAAACAAGGACAGGTGAGTGTTGTTGCCGCAGCCATCTCCATTTATGTACAGTCTCAGTCAGATATGCCTTGTACTGCCTGCTAGTGTAGTAGGAAACAGAGTACAGGGAAATAGTCTTGCCTATCTTGGCCTCGTGTCTGCGACGTTGAACCTCTGGTATCTTCCATATGAAGCTACCATTATAACTTACAGTCTGTTACCATGAGAGCCAACTCAGAGAATCCTTCCTGTTAGTTCTGAATGGCATTCTCTGCTTTACCCACAACAGTGGCTACCGGCTGCATCTCCAATATTCCTAGGTCAGATCTCACCTGCAGATGATTGTTCTGATGGCATCTCCACTAGTGTGTTGGATATTTGTAGATCATTGTGCAGTGAGGAATAGAAATGATTTTCCATATCTCTAGCAGGAGTATTGACATCTTACTTCTTTAGGAGTACACACTTCATGTGGACTAATTCCCTTCTCAAACATGTATCCACCTATACTAAGACAAATTAATTCTTGTCATACCAAATAAAAAGAAAACAAAAGGTTTTTACCTGAAAATTTTGTACTGTTGTTCGGTACACTTGACGCTGTGGAAGTTCATGTGGACATTCTGCTTCATGATTAGTTACAGGCAGGTGAATTGCAGTCTTCTTCCTCTAGCATCTATACTTGCACAGGACAACTACGCCACAGCAATTATATAAATGGTCCTATCATAGTATAAGTAAAGCAATAGCATAAAAATGCACTACTAAAGAATAATGTATAGGAACTTAAGGATAGGTACAATGAGCCTGTAATATTTTGGAGAAAATTATTTCTGCTAAATCATTTAAACTCACTAAAATATTCTTCACCACTGCCTATCCAGGAGCATCCTGGATTGTTACATGTCAGTTTAGCATTCTTTGCAGAAGCCCTATCCTTAAAATATTCATCCAGTCTTACTTTCTATGTTGCATTTGCAACATTTGAAAACCAAATTGTTACTTTGGAAAAGATTAGTAAGCAAAGTACATAGGATATTAATATTTAAATAGTAACTTTACCTTTTAGGTAATAAGTGTAACAAGGATGGCACAATCGATCCCCACAACTATATTGTACTGGCTCCTTCAATAAATACTCTTGGCAACGTGCACACTGTAGTTCAGAACACGACATTACAGCCTCTAGCTATTATTATTTTATAGCCTATTTTGGGGGCTTGGGTCACGATAATGGAAGAAGCCACCTCCGATCGTGATGGTATGGAGGATTAACAGCCGGCCACTAAGGGTAGTCTGTCACCAGAGTCTGCAAGCATTGCCCAACCTTGTGGTAAGCCTTTCCTAATGAGCTGAAAAGAAATATGTCCACGACTATACCACTGTAACAGGCCCTCATGTGATTTCATCTTGTCTCTCAAAGAACCTATACAAGAAAACACGTGAATTTCAATTTATTGTATGATCTTGACACCTTGATAAAATGCATAATAATTATAACTATTCCTCGTGTCAAAATTACATTTTCAGTATGAAAGCAAGCACTACACTTGGCTTGAAGAAAAAATAGGTCATATTCCAATAAGCTAGTTTCACCATTTTGTGATAAAGAACAGTACAAAAACATATCACTAATCTATATTCAAATTATTAGGCAAAAACAGTATTCCTTAGCACTTCATTATAACAAAAATACTATGCAAGTGTGGGTTTAATCACCTCTATAAGTATTGTTGTTATTATTATTTTATACCTGACATGAAAGGCATGAATTGGTACAATTTCGATGACTGACCTGACTGCTCCGAGGTCCAATCCTCACGGTCAAAAGGCGAATCAGATACAAATGCTTAAGCTTATTCCATGTGTTCAATTCATGACAACGATATTTGGTGTAAGTTTAAAGTATTACAATATAATTTATTATTATTACTTTTATTATAAAATTATTTATCACAAAAATACCATTTTCATAGCACATTTCTGTCCAAATGCTTCATGTGCATAAACTGATCCATTGCCACCTTTTCCGAGAGACTCTAACTTTTCGGTATTTTGGTAAGGAACATATCTGTCCTCTCACCAATGAAATCTAAAAAAACACATAAAATTCTTCAAATACACAACAATCAAAACTTTCACTTACCAAGCCGGAATAAGCATATATGATTGTCCCAGGATGATCACTTTGATTTTTGTCCATGTGCAAAAATTCAACATCCTCATTATCTGCTGAACCATCCCAAATCTTTGGTGATCCACATAATTCATCTAAGGCACCAGCAACATCTCCCTCCTTGTTGATTGTAGCTCTGCTAACTTACCACTCTAACAGGCCCTGAAGTGGTTTCAGCTTGTCTCTCAAAGAACCTATACAAGAAAACCAGTGAATTTCATATTATTGTATGATCTTGACACTTGATAAAATGCATGATAATTATAACTATTCCTCATGTCAAAGTTACATTTTCAGTGTGCAGGCAAGCACTACACTTGGGCTTGAAGAAAAAATAGGTCGTATTCCAAAGCTAGTTTCATCATTATTTGTGATAAAGAACATGAGTAATATGTACAAAAACATACTATATATATTCAAATAATGAAAATATTTGGCACAAACCTTATTCTTTAGCACTTCATAAAAATAACAAAAATACTATGCAATAATAGGTTTAATTACTTCTATAAGTATAGTTGTCAGTATTATTTTTTACCTGACATGAAAGGCATGAATTGGTAGCAATTTCGATGACTGACGTGACTACTCTGAGGTACAATCATCACGGTCAAAAGGCGAATCAGAGTCAAATGCTTAAAGCTTTTTCCATGCGTTCAATTCATGACAACGATATTTTGTCTAAGTTTAAAGTAATGCAATAAAATATCACACTTTCTTTCTCAGCATTATTTTACTCATTAGATGTATTTTCTCTGTCACTGGCTTTTTAAACAATACAGAATTAACAATGTTTGGCTGCCACGAAAAAATTTAACTCAGGAATACTTGCTTAAACCCCTTACCAGACGTAATTTTTTTAAATTCTACCTTTTTAGTTAATTATTGAAATATTCTAAACTATAACAAAACTCAAACATAATATAGCTAGCTATTTATCAGTAAACTCAATTCAATGTAGCTACATAACTATTCATTTAAATGTGCATGTGTGTCGCATAAGATGTCCCACTTGATAAGCATTTCTTGTGGCGTGGGGCGCTCTTTATAATCAATCTTCAAAGAAGATGCTATGTATTGCGCTATTGGCTGAAGGCGTGGCAGACAGCAATCGAAGGCCTCCAGCAGTCGGTCTTTTGCATAGTGACACTCCTGATTTTTCAACCAGGACATCTCTAGCATCTGTAAAAGAAGACACATTTAATGCTAGTATGTACGTGGACATATGGTATACTAGTGATTTGCTTGAGCACAAAGGGAAAGTGAGTCTGTGCATAAACGAATTTCAAAAGAATCTATAAGTCCATTTCTAAAAGTATAGGAAAGTAGCTGTTGTGACCATTATAAGTTAACAAATACGGATCCGTACCTCAATTCTCCGACTACGGGTATTTTCTTTATAGTCTCTGACTATCTGAATTACAAGTAGCTTTTGAGAAAAGATACTTGTACTAAAGCTACAAAAAGAATAATATAATGAATAAAAAGAAAGAAGTTACAAACATAATTTAAATGAATCACTGACAGACTAATTGAACAATTTAAAAGTAGTGGCAAAGTTTCCACAGTATGGATTCAGTAAGTCCACCAGCAATTCGAAGTATTATCACTCACTTGAACTATATACACAATGACATGAAATAAGGCATCATGAAAGTTACACAATACAAAGTTTGGTTGTACACTTATTTTTACGTATTTCCCTCTCTCTCTCCACCCCCAAAACAATGATGAACTAGTATTTCTATTTTTTATGAATATAGCTAATTGAATATGGAATGATGTGCCTATTCACTGCCTGAAATGTGTCCACCGACAGCCAAAACAAAATCGTAAATTAGTGTATAATGTGTTGATAATGTTAACCTAGCCTTGTAAAATTTTTGTTAACTCTAATTACCAAGACATTTTACGGATTTTGTTATGGACTCTTTTCACCTTGCGATGACACATGTGAAAAACATAAATTTTCAAAATTAATGATCAGTATTAAACTTTAAAGCTTACAAATTGACACTTTCAATTGCTGAATCTCCACTTTCCAACCATTCCAGAAGCTCATCTGCTGTCTTACGACTTCGAAAGTCTGCCGTCATGCACTGACAGGCCAGGCTGGCAATTACACTGAGATCTGGACATTGATTCACACTGGCAACCCTCAGAAGTTTATTCAAAGCAAGAACTGCAGCCATGTCTTCATTTTGAGAAGACAATTCACACTGTGCAGTTGGTTGCTTTGATAATATATTAGCCTATTAAGATAACAAACAATACAAATTAAGATACAAAAACTTTGTACACATGCATGTTGTGTGTGAAGACCGTGCAAAATTTATGACATTGGTAGACAGGATTAAAAGTATAATAGTATAATCATTATATTATTCAGCGAAGTGAAGTTGATTCACTGATAAGTGCAATTATATTTATATATAATATATAATCAATTCAATTACCACAGGTTTATGTGCACGCTTATTGCCAAAGGTCATGTACCTATTTGTATTAATGCACCCACACATGCTATCATGGCAACCTCTACCAACATGTATTTGTTGAGCGTGCAATAGAAATGTTAAGCAGTGCATAAAAAGAAAGAGCTATGTATAGTTAAAATGCCAGAAAACAAGCTCCAAAAGAGGTACCAAAACAGTGATAGGGAAACTTGTGAGAACACTAAAAGGCAAAAGGACAGGGCTTAAAGAAAGCTAAAAAGGCTGCTACAATAGAGCAGGTAGATATTTAGCTAGTAATTTTTACCTTAAACTTAAAGATTTACCAATGTAGTGTGTAATACAATAACAGTAAAATAGTAGCATTAATACAACACGGCAACAATCACAGTGTTGCAATTAGACCTTTGATTACTCTATAAATAATATAGTATATCTTTTCAGGGACAGAGGAAGCTGTCATGAATTGGTTTGGCCAGGAAGTGGGTGTGGTCAAAACTATGGATGAGGCTAACACAGTTCATGGGTGTAAAGCTAAGACTAATTCATGGGTGTGACAAGTCTATACATGCTTTTATTGTAATAGCTTACTAAATTAATAAAGAAATTTTGTCAAAAGGTTTAGAATGAGGTCATCGTAGCTAGAAAGCTGGAATAATTACTGAGAGCGCTAACTACATTGCATATATACTGTGCTTACACTGGTGACATATAAATAAATCTTAGACTTTGTTAATTATCTCAAACATTAAATGCCAAGCCACCACTAAACGAACCACAGGAGAATGAAATTTATCGGTAAGATCGTCAATTTGGGATTTTCCTTTGAATATTACAGTTATTCCTGAATTTTTCATTTCAAAAGATGGTCTGGCCAAAACCGGACCAATCAGGCCGGTTACTCCGTGCCTGCTTTTAGCCTATCTCACTTCACTGAATTCGGGAACCATTGTCTAATTTATTCAACATTACAATATACAACGTCACAACATTGTAATAGAACTATGTACTTGACAAACAAATCACCCAGTTGAAGTTGTAAGAGTACAATCTATTAACTTGGGTAGCTACAACTCACATCATGAATCAGTTCAGAGCATGCTGCTCGTCCCATAAACAGAACCACAATGGTCCTTCCCAAACTCCAAACATCTGACCACGGACCACTGAGAGTAAATTCCTTTCTTTCTTTATAAAGTGAATTCGGAAGTTCCAAAGGATTCATTAATTGCTGTAATTAAAGACAGCATTAAGACAAGCAGGCATTATATAGAAATATAGACTTCCAATTATTATGTCTATTTAAGAACTATGTCATTGCCTAAATAGGTGCCAACCCAGAATACTGCTATACACTAGCTAATTTTACAAAATCATTTCTCAAAACAAAAGAAGATGCTTTTTACTATTCTCAATACAATGAAACTAGCAGATGTAAAAACAGAAGAAAAAACTGGGGAAAACACTCACTAATATATATTTTGCATCCGAAACTCTACTCCCTGCATGAACAAAAAATATCCGCAGGCAGCTCATAATATTAGCTCTATGATTATCATGTGATGATATGGAGAGGTTCCCACAAAAATTAGTAGCTACCAACACGTAGCTAGTTTGTATTATCTCAACAAAAAAAAACAGGCCGAAATTAAAAGAAAGTAGCACCATAAAAGCTCTTAAATCTGAGTAAGTTTATACCCAATGTTCAGGACAGCCACAAGAGGCAGTCCTGAACAAGTGACTCATTCATGCGATTATTAGTTACTTTACCGAATAATACTATACGTAATGATACTCATGTCTCTTGTCCTAACCACTTTACCTTATATCATGTCATCCCCTATATAATATGTGCTGTGAATTGTCTGGCAAAAGAAGTTCATCATAAGTTAAGCCTAGCTAAGCTAAGACACCACAACTTCGTGAAATATACTTTTGCTGCTACTACACGATTGTTTCTGCTCACTATTATCGAATGGTGGGTTATTGTCAGGGAATAAATTAATGTCTGGATCTACGGGTGGTGCGCATTGCTATGTGTGGCCACCCTTAATAACTTCAACTTGTTTATACCAAATATGTGACCGGTTTTTTGGAAAATCAACCTACATGAGACACCTAAAGATTTTTATTTTCTACCAGTAGATTGCGTGGGTCATTGGGATGGAATCCTCCAAATTCCAAAGCTGTAGCACAAGCAGTCTTCGCCCTATGTGCTTCAACACTACAGTATTTTTGTTCAATTTATTATTGCTGGTTATTTATAGTGTCACACATCTCCCTGACACTATAAATAAATCCTGTTGCTGGCGGCTTGCAAGTAGCTAACTGGGCTTCATTTAGGCCTCTTCAAGAAACTATGCTCAAGTTATATGGCAAGAATAGCATGAGTGCGCGGATTATGTAGACAGTAAGTGAACTAATTAGGTGCCGTTTTATTCCCCGCAGTAAATGAATAAATAGCACAAGATTTCATAGTGCACAAGGCTTAACTTACAAGTGTTCATAGCCTCCTAGTGTGAGTTCTAGAGTTTGCCAGAGTTTACAACTGCACCATAAGCTAGAGCAAACAGTTATTTATCTATTTCTACCATAATTTTTTTAATCGACCCGTAAGTCTTTGCCCATGGATACTGAAAAAAAAGCATTGGCCGCATTTCAGCTGATTTTTTCAGAACCAGTCACATATTTGCAAATTGTGAAAGTAAATGCTTAGCTAAAGACTTAATAAGGCATGCTTTTTTTGTCTCATGCCTTTTTATAGCAACTTTCTGATACTCATCTTTTAGTTACCCTCAGCGCTCACATGCAAGAGGGTATTAGTACTTAGTTCGTCATTCAGTTACTCAGGCATTGCGTCACACAAAGCAAATTTTTGAAGACAACAGCCTCCTAAAGATTGCAAGAGGCTTGTTGTACTAAAGGATTAAACTATCTTAATGTTCCAGAATTGTTTGTTTCAATTTTTTTCTTCAGAAAACACTAGTTATTTATATGGCCGTTGTGGGTAACCCTCCCTATTGTCATGTAGCAATCACGTGAGCAAAATATTTGTTGAGCCTAATGTAGATTTGCTTTATATTTTTAGTGGTTTACCAAATTTTAGAATTGAAATTTTACATTGAAACTACTAGTGAGGTGTATGTTTAGCTTCTTTAATGAAGACAGCATTTATGTCTACCGTTTCATTGTAAAGAACTACATATGTGACCGTCTACAGGAAAACTGGGCACAACACGGCGTGCATAAATATCGAGAAAAGATCGATCGATTTCTTAAAATGTATTGTTTCAAGCTGATGGAGGGGAACAATTAGGTCTATTATAGTGGGAACGACTTAAGCTACGACGATAAAACTTGGAGAGCTCAATATCTGGACGCCGACAACTCTGTAAGTGCAAAAAAATTTTTTTGAAGGGTGCCGTGTTGTGTCTGGTTTTCCTATAGACGGTCACATATTGACACAATGACACTGTGTCATTAAATTATTTTTTTGGTCTCTGTAATAGCTAGCTAGTGTGTAATGCTGAGGATTCACTCTTAACACCAACAAAAAAAGGATTGGCATGTTTACTGGAATTTGTAGATTCATGTGTAGCTACTTCATCCTAGCATATAAAGCATCATGTCTTCACATTAACACATATACTTACCTCTGGAGCTCTATAGCCTTTTGTTCCTGCTAGATAACTATATTCTTTACTGTCCTTTACTCTACACCTAACAACTGGGACTGTCCTTTGGTCTACTTGTTCCAGAGTTTCCTTTATGGAGTCGAAATCTGCCAATCGTACAAGGTATTTGACCAGACAGCTACATTCCCAAATAATGGAACAGCTACACACCTCAAGAACCAGAATGTTTGACTCTACAATAAAAAAAGTTCATATGATTACACACACACACTCATGCACACACATACACACACACTTATGCACACATGCCAACACACATGTTTTCACAGTTTTTAAACATGTTTCGATAATGAAATGCAACTTATAAGAAGAACTCCCTCCGGTTCCTTGCCAATTCAACTGATAAACATCTCAACATGAACATGCTAACACTTTCATATTAAGTTGTTTGAGATTTCTACAGATATATATTTAGTTTTAACGATGAACTGTCTAGCTATACATATATATATTCTCCAGTAGTATTTTTTTGTTTTTAAAATCAATTTGATGATAATATAAATATACAAACATGAAAAATAGAAATACTTTAAAATAGTGTCTTTTAACTCGCTAGAAAAAGAACACCTCCTTTCTCAATCTGCTAGTGAGGTCGGGTTGTTGCTTGAAACCTCTTACCGAATACTTCGCCGCTACCTGCCCATTAGTCCTTGTAACCATGTCCACAAGGCTGGAGAACGTTCCGTAACTGGTAAGGGATGTACAGAGCTCTGACACATACCATGAACCGTTGTCGAGATCCCTCCACGCTACATGGTTTAGAGGCGTGGCGTAACTAAAGAAAAAATCCGCAGCATCTGGAATGACTTCTCCTTCAGAATCAGACACAACTTGCTCAGGATCGGCCACCATTGCAGAAGCTTCTTCGCCACTGTCCTGGGCTACTCGCACGGCTTTATCTTTGTTCAAGCCACGGCAAGCTTGCATGAAAAACATCTTCGGCTTGGACGCTAGTGAACTGCACCTGTCTCCCTTAAACCCATCAGCAATGGCGTCCAACGGGAGACGCTTGCTGTCGGAGCTGTAAATGTGACCCGCATTGCCATGAGACATGATGCAGCACACAAACGAGTCATACTGGGAGTGGTCCCTCTTTCGCACCTCTTCGAAGATGTCGCGCATCTTCGCCGCATTACAGTCTCGATGGACCTCGACGAGGTAGCCGAGATGACGGAACGTCTGGACCACATTGCACTCATCCAAATTAGTGCCCTCTCGGTTCGAGTGCTTTGAGAAATCCTCGTTGTTAATTACAATGCAGACGCCGTGCGGCCATTTGGACATATCGTAGACTCCAGCTATGGACTGTTTCTTCTCTCCTTCCAATGGCTGCACAGCTCCAAAGCTCATCTTCACTTCCTTGAGACGATCTTCTGCAGGCCAATGGCTGTATTGATCAAAGACTATCTTGGAATTAGAACCGTCCATCTCAACTTTCCTGCCCTCAGAATGCGGGAAGTAATCATCTTTGGACTCCTTATCTAATTAGAATAATTAAGAGGCATTAAGCAAGCAATTAATATTAAAAAATATTTGTAAGGTGAAATATTTGTAAGGTGCTTCATGCATGGTATATATAATACATTCAAGTAGTTTTGCTAACTAGAACATAAACATACTAGACATACTTCTACTATAATAGTACGATTAAAGCCCGGAGCTCATGATGTTAAACATTGTCACTATGATTATAATTAGAAGTTGCTCAAGTTATAAACTATATTCGTGTTCACTAAACATACGTACATGGTTGAACTTCCGGCATTGGAAGTGTTTCCTGTACTGGGACTTTGTCCTGCACGGCACGCCCACTTGAATACGACGACTTTATTTTGACTTTATCTGTAAAAT
>WLWI01003347.1_pt1 | contig 13746 bp, 16 predicted proteins | sample 6701501 | NCBI WGS metagenome assembly WLWI01 (sample SAMN12718690, study PRJNA515312) | sponge metagenome | isolation source: marine sponge | host: Mycale hentscheli | place: New Zealand: South Island, Marlborough, Capsize Point | collected 2014-11-01
CTTTTTAGGCTTGACCACAGTTTATTCTGAAACTACAGCATTAAGCTAGCCTTACTTTATACTTAAGCTCCAAAGTGTGAGAAAATTCCTGCGAAAACGCTTGCTTTTCAAGAAACAAAAAGTTGATTCGACAGGTTACTATGGCATTGAAGACCCTTTTCCAGACTTAATTTCAAAACTTCTCTGTTTTAGGGGGGATACGGAGTGCCGATTGTTGGTTGTCAAGAGTCATTGGTAGTCAGAATGCCAGTATTAATGCTAAGGAAGCTACTACTGTTCGAGGGAAGCTGAGGTAAGTACTTAGCTAATTCCATATTTGTTAGCTAAATATGCAAAAATAACTCTGGCCTTTCTTTTTTGTAGCTAAGAGCTTGTTGTCAACAGTTACTGGTAAATTCAAGTAGTCAGAATGGCTCAAATTTGGTACTACAAAAGTTACCACTGCTCAGGTAAAAAAGTAATTTTTGTGCTAAAATTGATTGTCTTTTGTTTTTGTAGCTGAGAGCTTGTTGTCAAGAATTCGAGGTAATTCAGATAGTCAAAGTAATTTAAATTTGATACTACAGAAGTTATCAATACTCAGGAAATGGAGGTAAGTAGTAATTCCATATTTGTTGGCTAAAATTACAAATAATAACATTGGTTTATTTTTTTTATCGTAGCTGAGAGCTTGTTTTCAAGAGTTACTGGTAATTGAGATTATCAGAATGGCAGATGTTTGATACTACAAAAGTTACCGTTAATCAGGTAAGAGAGTGATTTTGTATTTGTTTGCTGAAATAAAAGGTCATAACGGCTATTATAGTTTTTGCATGAACTAAGCTAAAACATAGTAACAATACTTAGTTTTATGTTACCTAACTATCAGGCTCGCTCGTCATTTTGTGCTCAAGCACATCACTAGTTTATTTATATGTTTGGACGTACGTATGTCATTTTGTACTTTGACCCTCTCATAATTTTGTGTTAACTGGGAACTTACCGGAGTTCCATTTCTATTCGAGTTAGTGGCTGTGATAAGTTAATACACTATTTGTTAACAGTATTTACTTGACAATTCATTGTCTACTAGACTACTCACGAAGGTAAGTCTTGTGTAGGTATGTTCAGTTATGTGAAATCATTGTGCGTTACAAACATCACAAAGAAAAAGTTTAAATAACGTAACTTGTTTTTTGTTGCTTTTTTTTCAATTCAAACAGTTGCGGGAAGTGGTTGACATTGAATGCCTTTACCATATAGCTATATACGTAGTTTAAAAACTCGACTTTATTGTAGTAGCTTGAGCGTTAGAAGTTAAAATCAATCATTTAACAATGGTGTAGTTTTAGGCTCACCCGCCATTAGTGCTCAAGCACACCACTAGTTTATGTACAGGTCATGTATAATTCACTTGATGACTCTAATTTTATAGAGAATGTTTACCTGATGGTTTCATCTTTGGCCATTTAAAACCTCATCATGTGAAATTTATATCCAAATTTTGGTTTCAAGAGTATTCTCATAAAAGGGTGGTTGATTTTTTCATCCAAAATCTGTCGGGATACAGAAGTATTGCGATATTTGATGTTCAAGAACCTGATTATCCTGTGGCATGGACTACATTCAAAGCTGGTGGAATGGTTGGATTACGATACACATTGTCTCCTTACAGAAAAAGTAACTTGGCTGGGGCTATAAATCATTGTGTCACTTGGATTACATGGCTCTACAATATACCTGGAATAGCAGAAGTTGAAGATGACATGCTAGCACTTTGGAAACTTAATCAAAAGGAGATTCTTGGAAAATCATTTTGCATTTGGAACTACCCATCTCTGATTGGTGACAGTAAATAAATAGTGTTTTGAGTCACAGCTCTTATACGTTTTCTTGTAATTTAAAATATTGTTATTTAGCTATATATAAATATTAAGAAAACAATGTGACGAAGTTGGTCAGTCCTACGTCACCACGGAGAGTTTGACCTCAGTTGTCCCCTGAAGAGGACTTCGGCAAGAAGTCAAAACATCAAGTTAAGTTTTAACAAGAAAATTTGCTATTATTAATATATTATTAATTAATAAAATTTGTTGAAAAAATGAACAGATCATGAACTCATCTGCAACAGTACATTTTCTCTTACGAGATAGGACAATAAAGATAAATAGCTAAAAAATCCCTATGTATAAGTACGGAATATAATATACTAGCAAGTACCCCGCCACATAGTGGCGCTTGATGTATTGCAAAGTAAGAATGCAGTAGCACAAGTTATCTTGCTCTGTTATCATTCTCTACCATTGGTTAAGGTTACATAAGTTTCCCTCTCCTACTCTCTTTTTTTCTGAACCATCTGAGCTTTTCTTCTACCCCACCTCTTCTATCTTCAGCTCTTCTTCTTGAGTCATGGAACCCCCTTTTACTTTGTCTATCTCTCCTGCTTCTGAATTTCTGTCCTACTTTAGAGAAACTTTTGTCTTCTATTTCTACTTTAGCCTTTCTTTTGAAAACTAACCACCGCCTTTTCTCGTCGATTCTGCCCGCTTTTTAGTTATAATTAATCGCTTGCCTTTTTGCCTTTCATTTTAAACCTATACTGCCTTACCTCGCCGTTTCCATCTGCTTTTCAGTTACGATTAATCGCCTTTTACCTTCTCTTCGGTATTTTCGCCTTCTATTATGAAATCTATGCCTTCTTCCATCGTCTATTGCACCCGCTTTTTAGAAGTAACCAGCACATTTTGCTGACTGTGATGACACTTTACCTAACATAACGGGACGATGTTTTACCGAACAAGCTCATGAATTATTCATGAATACACACACCGTCGGTAGTCGTCGTCGTCGTCGTTACTGACACACAAGCGTATTATTATATAGATAATACTTATTACATGAGTCAGAGTGTGATATGGCAGAGTGTAATAAGTGGTGTACTGTGTAAAGTTGGTTGTAAAACTCTATAGGGGCTTCCCATACCCCAAGCATATATTTTAGCAGCTGCTCTAACCTGGTTAGGTAGGATGGAGTTTAATGGCAAACATTAAATGGAGTTAACGGAAGAGCGGAGGACGGCCCGCCTAGCTAGACATGCAGGTAAAGGTCAAAGTATAGGTGCATGCGCATATTGCACCACGCGACCACAAGCAACAGAGAAGCAGGTTGAGAGAGACAAAGTTACCCATTGTATCCATCGGAATCCAAGGTAACGGTCAGGGAAAAATATGGCTGAAGGGCTGAGTGAGGAAGCTCTAAAAACCATAGTCGACAACGTAGTTGCCAAGCTGCAAGAAAGCAACACGGCAGCCACCAGGGGAGAGGGGACATCTGATAGGGAGACAGGTACACAAAAAGAATGGGCATAGGAGGGGATGGACAGAGTTGGCCCCACTCCACCCTAGGCGGGTGTGAAAATAAGTGGGGCCGACTAGGGCGGCGATACGAGGGGAATCTTCCCTCTTATAGAGAGCGGAGCGCCCATTGCGTTCATCGGAGATAAGACTCCTAGCTAGTAGTAGGGTAGGTAGGCAGGACTGGTTAGTATTCCACGGATGAGCAGGAAAGGGGCCAGAGCCAAAGAGGGAGGGGGGGGGGGGTCAGTAAGTAACGGGTGGGGATTAGCCTAGTAAGAAAGTGCTGAAAGGGGACAGAGCCCTAGTAAGAAAGTGCAGAAAGGGGTCAGTGCCCTAGTAAGAAATGGGAAAGGAGTCAACACCCCCACCCCCTTGTAAGAAAGTGTAGAAAGAGGCCAGCATCCTAGTAAGAAGTGTAGAAAGGGGCCAGCACCCTAGTAAGAAAATGTAGGAAGGGCCAACACATTAGTAAGAAATGGTAGAAAGGGGGCGAGCGCCCTAGTAAGAAGTTGGGAAAAGGGGGCCAGCGCCCTAGTAAGAAGTTGGGAAAAGGGGGCCAGCATCAGTGCCCCTAGTAAGAGAGCATAGGAAAGGAGCCAGTGCCCCAGGGAAAGGTAGTAGAAGAGAGGCGGCATGCATGCCAGAGAGAGCATGCCAGGGAAAGAAGGCTGAGGGCATAAACTGGCTAGTGCAAAGAGTAGTGTGGTACTGAGGAGGGTGTGTGCATGCAGCCATTTACATCAATGCAGGGCAGCACACTGTAGGCATACTAATTACCATGGTATTCCTGTGTTTCACTGGTGTGGAACGTACAGGGCATTTGCCAGAGGAACTGGCAGCACTGGGACTGAGGACATTTGTGTCTGCCCCTGCTAGCAATCACACGAAAATGGATGAGGCGGCCCTTGTAGATTCCAAAAAGCCGAGCCAGAACACCCTTACCCAACTGGGTTCTGGACTCGCCGCCATTCCCAAGAAATTGATAGAAAGGATAAAGGCAGGAGACTATTTTGACTTTATGGAGCTGCCTCCAGCGAGGGGAAAGACCTAACCAGTCAGCCAGTCTTCGGAGGGTCCAATCGTGGTGTTACAGGCAGCAGACCTGTTGCTAACAAGAAAGCTGGTGCCAAACCTGCCAACATGGCTACAGTGCTTCACACTGTTTGCCGCAGCAGTCACCCAAGAAAAACCAGAAAGGATGGCAAAGCTGATGGCCTACCAAACAACCATAGCCAAGGCCAGCCAGAGGTATAAGTGGCCATTGTGGGTGATATATGATGCCTCATTCAAGCAGGAGCTGGCAGGTGTCTCAGGAAGTCATAGGCATGTGTGGACCCCAGCATTTACTCATTGTGTTTTACGGGACAAGCAATTGGAGCAGAGAACTGGTGTAGCTTGTGCCAGACACTTGACCATACTGTGCAGATTTGCCCAGTCAAGCCGAGGAAGCGGTCATGGAGTTCAGCGTTTGCAAGCCAGCAGACAAGCACAAGCAGTAAGGAGACGTGCCGGCGATTTAATAGAGGAGGTGAAGGCCGATTCGGCCGAGAGTGTCGGTACCGGCACAGCTGCGAGGCATGTGGAGGCCCTCACCCAGTGACCAGGTGCAAGGCGTTACAGAGAGAAGGTGACAGAAATTGATGTTATTGAGAATGAACCTTCATTGTCATGTCATTTAGTGTATTGACTTTATCGATGCTTAAGGAAGTCCATAGCACTATTGTGGCTGAATCAGACTAACATTAAAACATGAACATTAATGATCGACTGACCGACCCCACGTGAGCACCTTTAGCTTTGGCAGTCTGGCTTCGGGTGGGGCCTTTGCAGCTGTAACTAGCCCCTCCCCCTTTCCCTGCACTTCGGGATAACTTCTGCTTGGGGGAAGTGGCTTGTGAGGGTTGAGCTAACTCCTTCACAGCCCCCCGAGGGGAATCCCATCTCCCACTCTCTAACTCTATACTCCCATTTTCTACCCCATGAGATGGGATGATCCTCCCCCAAGCACCCTTAACCTTCCCACCACCCACCCCTCCCCCCCACCCCCCACATGCAACTGCCCTCTCCTGCCCACATAACCATTTTATGCGATTCAATCATGTGACTTATGACAAGCCATGACCACAATTACACACTACTGAGCACGTGCTGCTAGAGTCCTTGCTACTTTGCACAGAGTAGATGGTGGAGTACGAATGTAGGCAGTATAAGCTGAACTCTCCCACCGGCCCAGCGTCTTGATCAGTGAGTCTTGCAAACCTTGCCGGGCCGCTGTCGTCGCCGCTCCAATTCTGAAGCTATGGCCTGCATAGTTCATCGAATCCAGCCCGCCCTCTGCCAATGCCTGCCTCATGGCTGCCACGAATGCCTCTCTTGTCAGGTACCTGCCATCCTCCCACTGAAAGAGGTGGCCCTGCTTGGAGTTGCTTGATGCCATATGCCAGCACCGCCTTGACTGGACACAGTTCGTTCTCTGCACGCCCCACGTAGATGTCCACTCCCTGTCTGAAGGGGTCTGTCTTCGACGCCTTAATCCTGACTCTTAGAAATGACGGGTTCGCTCTATTGTCAACACACATGTCGTCAAAGCTGAGGTGACATCTGGGGTCATAATCCTTGACGGTTGGTGCCACTGCCTCCCCTGACCGCAGAAACCCAAAGAAACATAGACAACATGCAGCCCACAGCATCCTGGCCTCGTATGGCTTTGGACTGTGATTCCAGACTTCTCTCAGCTTCCAGAGGATCTCTGTGGGGTCACTGGTAGCCTCTTTCGCGCCTCCCTGGACGATTGCCTTTTGAGCCCTTTGACTACGTACTCCAGCTGTGGCATATTGCCGATGCCCGGATCCCCCAACCCGCTACTGATTTGCTCAAACCTTATGGCTGCCAGGTAACTTTTAGCAGTCGCCGGTGCCAGACCCTCTGTGTGAAGGTGCCCTAGAAAGAGCATCAGTACTCTCTCCTGGACTGGGAAAGGTGTGCAGCCTGACCTTTTGCAGAAATTCCGATATCTCCTTGCCCCTGACTCGTAGGTTCTTCTGGTTGATAGGGCCAGACCTACTGCAAAGAGCTGGTGAACAGCTGGGACCATGCTGGCGACATCCAGTCTGGCTGAGTTCGCACCAGTAGCTCTGTGAGCTTGGGTGGCACCTGCGTTGGCTGACTGTCCATCTCTGGAGCCTGCGAAAAGAAGAGAGGCAAATTATTCCTCGATATTGCATCAGCCCAAACATTCTGCTGCCCCGGGATATGACATGCTCTGATCTCTAAATCCCATTGGGCCTTCGCAAAAAACAAAACTCTGAGAAGTTGGGCTAGGGTCCCGTCCCTGCTATACCCTGAATTTACTACCTCCACCACTGCTGCATTGTCACAATGACTAGTCACACACTTCCCTCTCCAAACCTTTCCCCACAGAAAACATGCTAGCACTATTGGTAGAAGCTCCTGGTGTGCTATTGATGACAGCTTATGCCCCTGCGGCCACGGCAACTGAAACCAATGGGTATTCCACCAGGCTCCACATCCGAATCGGCCAGAGGCATCTGAGTAAAGGTGAGGGCCTGACTCCCACCTGACCGGGTCTGGCATTATTGCGGCACCGTTCCACTGGGTTATAAATGTATGCCACCACATCAGGTCTGACCTTGCTGCCACATTCAGCCTAACCTAACGCTGGCTCTTCCTGACCCCTTTCAGCAGCTCAAATAGACGTCGTCTCATGAATGATCTACCCGACCTGACTACGGTCGAGGCATGCTGAAGTTTCCCCACCAGTGACTCCAGCTCCTTCGCTGATGCGAACTTCTTACCCAACCAGCTTGCCACGAGCGATCTCAGTTCTGCTAACTTCTCCTGTGGAAGGTGCAATGACAGCGACTCTGTATCCAGAATGATGCCCAGGAACTTCAGCCTGGTCGCCGGTCCCTCGAGCTTCTCAGGCGCCACTGGGACTTTCATTCTGGCAAAAACAGAGAGAAGTTTGTGGAGGGCCTCTGTACCATTGACCAGTGATGCTTCCACCAATAGGAAGTCGTCCAAGTAATGTAAGACGGCTTGCACCCCTTCTCTTCTCACCTGCCATTCCAAGGCATCTGCAATAGCCGAAAATGTCTTGGGTGCTGACCGCAGCCCAAATGGAAGAGCTGTATCAATGTAGCATGCTCCCTCCCACATCATACCTAGTAAAGGCTGATCCTCTGGGTGTATTGGCACCATGCGATAAGCCTGCTTGATATCAACTTTGGCTAAGTGTGCCCCCCTGCCCGCTTTCAAGACTGCGTCATCAACCGGAGAATACGCCATCGTACACAGCTCTGGATCAATCCCGTCATTAACACTCTTCCCCTCCGGCGACGACAAGTTTATGATTAGTCGCCACTTTCCCGACTTTCCTTTTGGAATGGCCCCAAATCTGCTCACCTGGACATCTGGCCATTCCTCTACTGGTAACGGCCCTCGAATCCTGCCCTCCATGCACTCTTGGGCCAAGTATTCTCTGACCACCTCCGGATGGTCCCGAGCAGACTGCATGCATCCTTTCGAGGAACTAAGGCTGTGACTGCCATAGCTGAAACCAATCCTGAACCCGTCTCGAATGCCTCTAACCAGGTACTCAGCCAATGTCTGATCCAGGTGCTCCGCCAGTGCGATCTGCCAGGCCCTCCATTCCAGGGGGGACGACCTGGACCCCATCGGGCATGGTGTCTTCGTACTACTTTGCCTCCTGCATCTGTCCAGCCTCATCAGGTCATCCGTGTAGGCATACTCTATGGAGGGAAAATTATCAATTACCTTTCCAGCCTATCAACCCCCATGTCACTACCACCTGCCCCCCCGCGCCCACTCCTATCTACCCTCCCCCTCCCTGGTCCCTCCCCACCCAGTCCAGTACCCTACCCCCTCCGCTAGATAGACTTGGAACTTGCAACAACGCCTTTAATCAAAAACACATAGCATAAGTACGCAACTTGGCATAACCACGGTAGATTTGATAGTTAGTATGATCTGACAGTTAGACTGATTCGATAGTTAGTATGGTCCCCCCGTGGCTGGCCTCCGAGGCACATCGCTCCTGATGGGACCCGGTCCCCGTTCTACTCTTGCTCCGCACTCACATCCAGCATGAGAGCCCCCACACCATCTGCACGCATGGCGGTACTTGCAGCTCCTGAAATTGCACCTCTTCTCGTTGAATAGCCGACATAACTCCTGAGAGCGGCTGGTTCTAAATGGCATTCCCCCCTGCTGAGGTGACAGGGCTCGCAATGCTGATTCCACTGCTTTGAATCGCCCCGCCATGTCTTACTCCTCCTCCCCGAGTGCCACACACTCAGCCATCTTGTCTGCCGCACTAAGACGAACGTCACAGCGCTGGACTCTTTTCGCCTTCCCAGTAAAACAGATAGTGTACAATGATGAATCAATTTTTCCCCAGTCTTTCAGACCTCTAGCTGCTGCTGCTTGCCTCCTAAACGCCGTGTCATAGGCCACCCAGGCTGTACCATCATACTCTTACCCCATCATTCCAGGCACTGCTTCCGGGAATGATTTTGCCATGACCCCCACAAACACGGCAAAACACTGGAGCCAGACATTTATGTCTTGGATTCTCTTTCGGCCTCGGCCTCGGCTTAGTTGGCCATCCCTGCTTTCGTCGACCTTCACATCCGCCAATAGTTCAGGCAGGAGCTCAAACATTTCTATGAATTCCCACTTCCGGATCCGTTCTGCCAGCTTGTGAGGAATCGTCCTGCCGTGCCCGGAGGAACCGTGCCACTGTCCGCCATCTCCTCCCCCGAAGGAAGCCCCCCATCTAGGACTACATGACAAAACAAGATACCGTACAATATTATCCTCCACTTATACAAGTCCCCTGGATTGCCCTACCCTACAGGTTTAGTGCTTAGCTCTTGTCCCGCCCTAACCTCCCTTGCTATCCATGCCAATACACTAACAATCCCTTACCATCCGGTCGTTACCCGCCCCGTGGCCAAACTCTCCCGCCTGCTCCCCGACGATCAGTACCGACCCGCCTAGTCAGGCTAAACAAGTGAGAGCCAACCGGCTGCTCGTCATCCCCGCAGGGAGAGTGATCCCGTCGCTCTCATGCTGCTCTCCCCCCGGGAAGGATCCAGTTTGGCCAGCACTGCAGGTAAGTGACGCATCAGTGCCTTCTCGACCAGTTCCTCTATTCGTACGTCCTCTGCGGGACTCTCTCCTGACGACCCTGCCGACGACATCTCGCCGCCCACAGAAAACACCATCCGATGATTCAAGCCAAACAACTAGAAGCTCCTCTTGCCACCTTGCTATCGCTTAGCTGAATGCCTCTGCTCTACTGCGCATGCTTGGCCCTACCCCTGCCCCTCTTCTTCCGCCGCCGACCCTTTTCCAGTCATCATTAACCTCTGTTAAAACTCCGTTCTAACCTACCATGAGATACCATTTATTGAAGTCCACTTGAGTATGTTGTGATTGAAGTCTGGTAGATGATTGGTGGGTTGAAGTCTGGTAGATGGTTGGTGGTTGAAGTCTGGTAGATGGTTGGTGGTTGAAGTCTGGTAGATGGTTGGTGGTTGAAGTCTGGTAGATGGTTGGTGGGTAGAAGTCTGGTAGATGGTTGGTGGGTTGAAGTCTGGTAGATGGTTGGTGGGTTGAAGTCTGGTAGATGGTTGGTGGTTGAAGTCTGGTAGATGATTGGTGGTTGAAGTCTGGTAGATGATTGGTGGGTAGAAGTCTGGTAGATGGTTGGTGGGTTGAAGTCTGGTAGATGATTGGTGGGTAGAAGTCTGGTAGATGGTTGGTGGGTTGAAGTCTGGTAGATGGTTGGTGGGTTGAAGTCTGGTAGATGATTGGTGGTTGAAGTCTGGTAGATGATTGGTGGTTGAAGTCTGGTAGATGGTCTGGTAGATGGTTGGTGGGTTGAAGTCTGGTAGATGATTGGTGGGTAGAAGTCTGGTAGATGGTTGGTGGGTTGAAGTCTGGTAGGTGGGTTGAAGTCTGGTAGATGGTTGGTGGGTTGCTAGCCAGAGCTGTAGGGCTAGCATGTTGAACTGATATATGTGAGATATAAGCCTACTCTCAAACCAATGAATATACTAGAGATTACCAACTGCATTGGCAGCAAGAGTGAGTTCCTGGATCTTTTAGTACTAGTGGTGTGCTTCAGCACAAATGGCGAGCGAGCTCGAATGTGATAAGTATGAGCTATGGCCCTTGGTACAATTTATATAGTTGTTGAAATTGAAATGTTTTAACTTGACCTCCCATTCAATGATGATGAAGAGATGATAGTGCTGTTGGGTCTGCTATGCTTTTACAAACATTCAGGCACTAAGTTCTGCTCCAAGATTACATGTAGCTTACTTTTCAAGGCCAGTAACTCATAAGGTTGACAAGTTCATTACTTTGTTATTTTATCAAGACCCTTTACCAACTTCGTAATTAGTAGTGTGAGCGAAAAAAGGGGTTACACATACCATATCAATAAGCAAAAAAAAATTTTTTTTTAATAAACGCCACAAAATTATTTAGCCTTCATGATGGCATTTGCCACAAAATTTTCATCAATTTTCATGGAAATGAAGGGAAAAACCTGAAGTTTTCAAATTAATGTTGATTTGACCTCCCTTTAGTTTGGTTCTATAAAGTTGTGTGTGTGTGTGTGTGTGTGTGTGTGTGTAGACAATGACTTGATCTATCTGGACCCCCACACCACCCAGCCTGTCGTCAGTGCCAGACCTGATGGTTCGGTACCTGACAGCACCTACCACACCTCTGCCTATGGCCGCATGCACATTTCTGGGCTGGACCCTTCAGTGGCTCTGGGTTTCTTTTGCAAGGATGAAGAAGACCTGGACAACCTCGTGCACAGACTCAAACAGGTACTAGGAGAGTTTGTGGAAGTTCCTTTAGGGGAACATTCATGTGATCAGTACAACTCTACACACTAGGCAATGTAATGCTAGATACTTCACTATAGCTCTGCTGAGAATACCTCTATTTCCCTCTCTCCCACCTTCATCTAGTGGCAGCACTAATAATGAGTGAACTGTTCTTGTTACAGTTAGTTGGTTATATACAGGTAGTTTAATGGGTGTGACACCCGAGGTTGGGTACTCACATCTATCATAACAAATGACTTGTTATTTTTGTAATTTTTTTTTTTTACCCCGAGGTGGTAGAGGTTTTAGTAAGGTGTTCTTTAGATTTTTTTTGTACTATCTTAGTATTGAATTTATTTGAAGTAAATTTAAGTCATTCTAGAGGCCAGTACAACCACCTGATATTACTTGGCTAGAGCTTTCTTTGTGGCTGACGCTTTCTCAAGATACTTTAATAACTATTTAAATAATTTTTTAAAATCCCTTGGTAATAAACTTACTTCAGTTTGCATGTTTTAGAGTATGGCACATACGCTATACACACACCTAAATAACATACCTGATTTCCACCATGTAAACCACACCTAAGTATGTCATTTGCTGATCACCTAAAATACACTTTGCCGGTTTACGCCGACTCCCACCCCCCACCTTGATGACAGTGTTGAATTTTGTACAACTTGTTTTGCATGTTAGTGACATGAATGACCTTGTGGGAGAGGTCAGCAGTAGTTGTTGCTTACAGTGTCTCAATAAGTTGCTCTGTGGGATCTTCCCAGATCTCTTGCTGCTTAAGATGAGAGGGTCACAACATCAGACTTGATGTTTATAAAGAATGAGAAGCCCGGGATATCTCCAACTATTTGATAAGGAATGTATAAAATAATGTACGTTCTAGAAACAGTATTTACATGTGCATGTTACATGTATGCTTGGAAACAGTGTTCACAGGATATTATATATATTTATATATATATAGTTCTATTCCCAACGTTTCTGTTTTTAGCTCAGCTATGTACCATAATGGTGAGTGTTGCTTTTCAACTCAAATCACTTGCTGAGTACTTTAAACAGACTTGTTTTGGGAAATAGTTTTTAGAAATGAAATTGAATACTTTCTGTGTGGACTTTCCAAGGTTCGGATTCAATGGCTGTATTTTCTGGTGTTTTATTGGGTGTGTACGTAGTTAATGGTAGCACATATGTAGTGAGTGTTCTATCACTGACATGAGGTGTAGGGGAATGCTTTGTGTTTGTGTACTTGTAGTCATATCAAATATACAATTGCCAAGGGGGTACAAGTGAGTGAGATCAGCACAGTTATAGTCTTGGTGAATGGGACACTCTAGTATTAGTGTATTTAAAGTTTGACATAATTTATATTATATCGGCTAATGGGAATAAGCTGATTGGAATGTGTCATTTTAGACGATTTAACCCTTATAAAAATAACTAGTGATGTGCTTGAGCACAAAGGGCAAGCGAGCCAGTGCACAAATAAAACACTTGAAAAGAATTGATCAGTCCATTTCTAAAAGTATAGCTAAGTACGTAGCCGTTGTGACCATTATATACATTAGCTAACAAATACAGAACTACTTTCTTACCTCAATTTCCCGAGTTCTAAAGAATTACTGCACAGTGTGGAGTCCAACTGTGAGTTTTTATGACCTAAGTGCGTCTTGTGGCATTCAGAAACAACCTAATACGAAGGGGTAAGTAATTGATAATTAATTTCCTTGTATGATACGAGATCGCTAAACAAAAAGATTCTGTTTAGTTGAGGTATGGGAAGGGGTAGACCATGAAGCAAATACAAAAATGTGAGGGTCAAAGTACAAAATGACATATGTATGTCCACACATATATATAAACAAACATCCCCGATTTTCAATTGTGTTACCCCTGAGAGTGTCTCGCTCACCAATGATAGAATAACAATAATATGTAGTGACTTTCTCATTGTGTCTGTCTGTCTGCTTGTGTATCTGTCTTGTATTGTATTGTATTGCCACAATGAGTCTATAGAATTTGTTTTGTTTGATAGCATTTACAGACGCAGTGTCCATGGCAACTCTTATTCTTGACTACTGGAAATTAATACCACTATAAAGCAAGGTCATTAGATGTGACTGTCCAGGGTTTCATACAGACTACAATTCCCCCCAACCACCTAAATTTAATTTCCCCCTAATTTTTTATGCAAAAAAAAAAATTAATGATCAGTGTGTTCGTTTGAAGGAAAAAAAAGTCTAATACTTTCTATTCCTGGTCCTTTCACTTTATGTGGTTTTAAGACACTCATTATGAAGTGCTGGTCAGTTCTTTGTGGCTCTACAAATCCTTTCCCTCCCTTCTTCCCCAGTGACATATCGTGTGTGACTCCCTGCTGTGTACATACAGGTAGTACTGAAGGACTCCAGATTGAACATGTTTGACCTCACAGAACACCGACCTTTCTATTGGGGAACTTCCAATAGATCACCTGATCACTCCACATCTAGAGAACGTAAGTTATTTAC
>WLWI01003348.1_pt1 | contig 13746 bp, 9 predicted proteins | sample 6701501 | NCBI WGS metagenome assembly WLWI01 (sample SAMN12718690, study PRJNA515312) | sponge metagenome | isolation source: marine sponge | host: Mycale hentscheli | place: New Zealand: South Island, Marlborough, Capsize Point | collected 2014-11-01
TGCAGTCTTGAAATGCAGGTAGACAATTCAGTTGGAATAGACCATCGCAATACATGAGATTCTTGAGAAAGACATGATAAACTTGTATAGTCTAAAATATAAATAATATAATAATTATAACTACATATGTCAGATATATCTTCCATTCTAGATGCTCCCTTCACATTTTAACCCTGAGCATGCATGTGCGAGACAGTTACGGTAACAAGTTTCTCTGTCTATCAGTCACTCAGTCAGTGAGTCGGTCAGTCAGTCAGTCAGTCAGTCATTCTGTCACACATATCTCGAAGATGGCAGCCTCCTTTGACACAGGTATCAAAATTTTGCACTGGACATTATTAGTCCATTCAATGTGCCAGCAACCAAATTAGTTTACCAGTTTCTAGGTTTTTACAGCTACCTTTGCCTATTGAAGCTAGAAATAAAGTTAGAGATACTGCTATAATATAAGCTTGGGGAGGGGGGGGGGGGGGGGAGCTAGAGAGTTTTAAAACAAACTTTATCAACCCTAGTACAGACTACTGCTGTGAAGATATGAGCATGGTAAATAAAACACTAATAACACTCTGTCAGAGTGATATGGCAAGATATTTCACTCTCAGAAATCATTTTCACTCATGTTTGGCACATGTTAATAAATTAGCCTGCTCTTGAATAGTTTCACCATATCACACTCTGACTCATGTAATAAAATGCATCTCATGTGCCATTTTAATTTTATAACAAACAAAAAGAAACACTAAAATATATGTAATTTTAAATTAGAATAAAAAATTCACCTGAAAAATTGAAGTATCCATTTATTATTTGACTAGGTCCAAAACTATTAGATGTTTGTACATGAAATGAATAATTGTTTTGACAAGGATTAAAACCAACAACATTCTTTCTACTGATAGATACAATTACGTTAGAAGAACCATAAGCAGAAACTGGAATAAAAGTTACTTGATTATCAGTAATAACTGAGACATTGTATTCAGTTACACATTCTGCATAACGCATCGGCGGGTCAATAACCAAACTAAAAAGAGGAGTATTTCCTTGAAATGAAGACATAATATTTGAGATATGAGGAGCTGAAGGTTGCACTGTAAGATCAATATAATATGTATTCTAATACCTATTAATATTTATTTTGGTAAAAATTCAAAGCATTAACGCCTTAAAATGCAGGCTGATAAGTATAAACACAAGGTATGATAAAGTATCATTTTACTTTTAATCTTTGTTCAATAAAATGAAGGTAACAAAAATTCAACAATTTTTTGTGTGAATTCAGATATAAGCCTAGATAAGATAATAATTAAAGTGAAAGGTTATTAAAGCATGTTAGTTCATATGAAAATTAAAATGACATGGCACAAGTTTTCACTGATGCAGAAAACATGATACTGTTTATATTTTATGCTTGTGAAGGTGTTATAAAGACAATGAGTAAATTTCTAAAATATTCCCTCTATGATAAGAGACACATTTTTTTTTTTATAATAATTATTACACAAATATAGACAATATATATCACATAATGCCATGTTATGACGTTCACTTGAATGTTTTACTCTTATTAAAAGCTTAGTAAACGTATATTATGGAAGGAGTCAAAAGATAGACACATTAAATAGTAATGATCACATGAATAAAGAATGTAGGTTGCTATATAATTACCTTTTTCAAGGACCATCACTTCTGCCCTCACCAAAATATTGCTTTCATTTCCAACACCACTTACAGAATAATTGTAGCTGTAATCACATAAGTTGAGGCTATTAAATGCAATTTGTGCAATAGATCTGTCAACCATTACTATTTTGATTTGTAATCTTGTGACCATAGTGCTGTTTATCTCAAACAAACTTGCATTGATATACTGCAGGCATTGCTGTGATGCATCAGAAAGTGATACATTTAATACTAATGTAATATTGTTAGGAGAATTAATTGTAGTAGCATTGACTATGAAAGATGGTGGTTCTATGAAAATAAAGTGAAACTAGTTAAATTATTAAAGAAAAGTAACAACTATATCAGGATTCCTTCAAGTGTGTGATTACTATACGAATGTAAGTGTGTGATTACTATACAAATGTAATGTACAATCCTAAAAGTATTCTGCACTTCCACAGAGTTGTTATAGCTATTTTTTTTGCTGGCTTTATCAGACTATGTACATACACTGTGATGCTTACATACGATATTTATACGACAAAATAGACTTGGCTGAATGATACCAGCACTATTTTCACACACAAACTATAATTATGTATTATTTCAAATGTATTGTACCTTTCACTAATTTTAAACTATTTTATACAAATGTTCCATTCATTTTACAGTGGCCATCATTCATATGTGTATGATATATTCGTGAAATAAAACAATGACCACAAGAATTTTTTCTATTACAGAGTGATAATATACATACATGTTTCCTTGACATAAGCTACAGCACATCACGATTAAAAGAAGGCTGAGAAAGAAATTGGGAAGTGGTAACTTCATAACTGCACTCCATCACTGGTTCAATGGCTTCTTTAAGTATGTATTAGACTAATGAGAACAGCATGTAGCTTGTAGTTTTTCCACTCAACTACATTCTGTTTAGAAAGCAATAAAATACTTAGAGGAGTAGTTAACATCATATACCATCAAATTCTCACACTTCTTTATGGAATCAAATTACCAACTCTACTTGCTCGAGTATGAAGACAAATTGTTAGAATTAATATCAATGTAGTAGTAATACATAATTTTGACCAAACTAGATTATCACATTAATTGTATGATTGTCTCAATCAATCATATTTTTTTTGGTATTACATGGGTTTCTCCATTGATTTTCTTGAATAGATCCACATTTGCTTTGTCAATCTGTAGCACCTTTTTGAGTAACCACACCCATAACCCGACCAATAACTGACAATTTTATGGTACTTAATCATTGACAGACACATGACAGTGACAGGAATTGATTATCACAACTTACATAACCTATTGAGTAATACCAACTACCCAAGCTATGTTAAAAGATAGTGGATCATTCAAACATGACTCTGTGTACGCACACTCGCAGTAAATGCCTTCATTGTTATTGGAAATACATACTTTCAGTATACCTCACAGTAAAATAAACAATCATAATACACGGTAAGGTTAAATACACATACATATATAAATACACTCCCACGGCACTACGGCTAAGTAGTTAAATTTTTGTTGAAGTGTTAACCACTTGTTTTCTAAACAATCCAATTCCCCATTAGGTATGAGTGAGTGAGAGATTGAGGGTTAATGCAAGGGAGAAAATGATAACTGGTAACTGGAACTAGGGTATATTTTAGCATTAAGTAGTTTTGCTATATATTGGAATAGTACCAGGCCTGACTGTATAATAATATGTGTTTCATGCTGTATATCATAATCTAAGTTCGAGTTATGGGACATATGATAAAGCTTGTTGCTTTAGTTTGTGTCTTTGTTTTAACTACTTAGCTTCAGTTTTCATAAGTGCAATTCTTCATTGCTAAACAAAACTCTGTATTGTGATAAATGTCACGAAAACGCTTTAACATAATATGCAGTGTATAACTACCTCACATAATAACTAAAACTCTCACCTAAATTAAGCAATTCCTTCCTCACTGGTTAGTAGTAGTGGACACACTATCAGATATTAATTAAAATTCAGTAAAATCGAAATTTTTACCAAAAAAGTATAATTTGCCTAATCTTATTCGATTGTAATCGAACATAAAATTATCTGAGCCTAACACTAGGCATATAATAGGTACAGTGGATTCAATAGCTCTAGGTGTCAGGATGTTTATCAGCCTACAGCCTTATTAAAAGTGATACATGATGGATAGAAACAATGTCCAACTTATTCTATATTTACGTTCATCCTTATCAGTTGCTGTATGAGTTAGATAAAGGCACATTCTCAACAAGAAATGTTTCTGTGACACTTATATTAGTGGTGAATGCCATGAGTGAAGTGCAGTTTAAATAATTGTTACCATTTATGAAGCTAGAATAGCACATGCTGAAAGGGGAGGAGGAGAAAGCAATGGTTGATGGGTAGTTTAAAACAAATCCTTTTATCAGCACAAAAATATTAATAATGAAGTACTATCACTTCTCCAAACATATAGAAACTAACATGTCCACATACGTATATAAATATGCACATCCCATCTGAGCATGCTCAGATACAATGTAATTGTTAAGCATCCTATGCCTGCCCATGTGTTGCAGGAGGGCGCAAGGATGCTATGCAATTAGGTCAAGTCATTAATACTCATTGTGCATGCATGTGAGGTTTACAGTAATATCTTTCTCATTTATTCATTTTATCAACAGAAGATCTTGAAGATGGCAGATATTCTATGTCTTAAGATAAGAGGATCTCAGACTGGATGATGATTTTAAGTTATTTTATCTCAAAATTTTCAATTTCGGCTATATTTGGACGGAATGAGAGAATAGGCTGACATTACGGTGAGTGCTGCAATACGTCTATGCCCATTCATCCATTTACCTGCCATTCAGAATCAAGCCCATTCACGTGTGCATACTAATTTTTCCGGTTCAGGTTTGTTTCATACATTATTGTTCCAGTGCTAATTATTTTTTGTTCTATGTTGGGAAGTCTCAGCAACTGGAAGTGTGCTTCTTCCATAAACTGTAAGTATGCCTGCTCTCCATAAAGTGTGACTTAAGTGTGAAATGATGAATGCTAGTGATAATCTGGAGCTGGAACTGTTCTCTGAATCATTACAGCCAATTGACATGTAATAGAATAGTTAATTGAATAAACTAAAAAATAAATATAAAGTAAAATGAAGAACAAAACCAAAAAAACACAAATAAAGAAAAGAAATTATTTAAAAAATAGTAAAAAGTTAAAAGTAAATGATAAGTCAAAAAAGGAATATAAATTGTAATTAAAATATATAAATTATTAAACAAGTAAAAATTAAAAGAAAATTATCACAATAATAATAAAATACAATAAACAAGATAAGAGTAAATGCAATAAAAGGAAATACAATCAACAAGTTTTCTGGAAAAATAAATATATTCAAGCTGCAGAATATATTTTATAATTTCCACCTAATAGTGGTGCTATTAATTGACAGGTGCTTCTCACATTGATAGCTTTGCCACTAGAAAATGTCAAGTATATTTTCATAAGGGTCAAACGTTATTTCTGCTACCTTAGTTGTTGTTAGATTGTGTGAGCTCTAGACTGTAAATTTTCACTAAAGAAGTATTGTTTTGTGAAAATATTGTATAATGAAGGGCAAATGAAACATAAGACGTAACAATAACAACAACGGTTAACTATAACAATTCACAAGCACAAGCAAAACATTGAAATGTTTGACATGGTAGTTACTAATAATAAATGTTCTATAAATAATGTTCGGAGAATGATCCCAAACTACTCCCTATCCAGACTTGCTTGTAAGGCAATACAACACATTATTTGTAAACTTAAAGTTGAGGGATTGTTATAAGGTCTATGGTAACAGTCTTCCATCAATAGTTGCCATGAATATCTAATCATAATATCCTCAGAGATATCTTAGCCTTTGACTATAGAATAATTCTCAGTTTAAACTAATCTGGAATACACTCATTAAAATACATTATACTTGTATACCCTGCAATCAGGTCCATCTAAATTTTATAATATGTGGTTATTTTTTATTATTTTTAAGATTATTTTCATTCTATATGTCAGGCGTGAATCCTTAATGCAATCATGTGAAAATTAAAATTTGAACCACATTTCCAGAAATAAATGTAATATCTTTACCATAGAATATTCTGGTGTTTAGAATCACATTCTGGCATTTAGTTTTCCATTGAATTTAAATTGTTTATGACATTGCTAACGTTGTGTATAAACTATGCAAGAGATATAATTTTATATTGGATTGTAATAGCTTAGGATCTTGAAAAGAAGCTTAGAAAAATCATAATTTTGATGATACTATGTTTTGTCTGTTAGCATTATGCTACATGCACCTCGATTAAACACAAACAATCCAAAGCTATATCCCACACCACACTGGATAAAGTCTAAACTTGAATCTGAATTAATGATGTTTTATTTGCTTGTGTGTAATGATTCTATATTTTTTGTGTATATATTTTTCATATGCTGAATGGATTGTTCCAGTTAAGTGTATGTCATCTGCAGTGTTCATGTTTTGTATTCTTGTTGCATATTTTTGTTCTTTTTTTCTGACAGGGAGAAACAAGTCTTCTCATTTTTTTCATCTTCACTAAAATTGTTATCATTCACACACTGATGATGACCATTACAAAATGATTAAGATGCTTGTGTATTTGATAAACAAAGTTTGACTAGTGGAAACTAAAATATGAAACCAATATCTAATATGTCTAAATTTATAGATGAATTTTCAATAGAACTAAAATACAAGTAGAAATGAGATACTTAGCTAAATAATGTGCTTTATCAATTTCCCCCCCTCCAAATTCTTACATAATATGTTTTTAATTATTACACTCAACGCGCATGTGCGAGAGGGCTATAGTCATCCTGTCTGTTTGTCTGTTTGTCTGATTGTCAGTGTGTCACACTCTAATTTTGGAGATTACTGACAATTAACAGTTGATATAGGCATGAACTTACTAAGGATGAAGATTTAAAACTTTTATTGTGTTTTTTTTTGGCTAATCGTTAAGGAACACAAAGCTTTCAGCTCTGCGTAGCTACCAGTTTTTATGGGCAAATAATCACGTCAGCAAATAATTTCTTGTAGCCAATGGTGAAGTTTGCTTTATGCTCGGCGAAGTTAACGGAGTTGAAAAAAGTGAAGTTTCGCGTTGAAAATGTATATTGGTGAGTGTTTCTGGCTAGTTTAGCATTTTCTCTTATGATCACAGCATTTTCATGTATCATTTTCATTGGTCGAACTATTTGATGCTCATTAAAATAGCTAACAGATTGCTTGTTCTGTTCGAAGATTATATTGTAATAGCTAGGCAGTGTTTATAATTATTAGTAACTCTAGTAACTTCCTACAGTCTAAAATTGTGTGTATAGGCCTAATTAAGCCTACAAGACAATTAACAACTTCAATTTATCACAAGAATAGTTGAAAGCTGTGATTTACTTTATGTTTGTGATAATCTAGCTTTGTATTTGATCTGTTTTTGAAGTATTTTAATAATTATGTGATTATATAATATAAATAATATTTAATAATTATGATGTAATTCAGATTTTAAGAAAACATTTGAATTTCCCATTAAACATTAATTTGTTGACTTTAAGTAATTATCAAATAATCTCCAGTGTAATAACTTACTATGAATTGCCAATAAAACTTCTTCACTGATGTTTGTATTAAGATTATTAGCACACCTCACCATGCTGCCATTTAATTCAGGAGATACTATTACTTGAAGAGTACTTCTAAAATTAGGAGCACTAGCACCCTCAGCTGTTAGTGTAAACATTCCTGTTGTTATTGTATTGAGAGCTCCACCAACTCCTACTGCCACTAATCCATCATTCCCAGTAAGAAGAGAACCCACTGTCCATTGGAATCCTTGTGCTTGTACAGTACAGACAAATGTCACACTTGTGTTAATACATGGCTGTACAAAGTCAGTAGTTGCCATATCCACTTGTAAGGATATAGCATATATTATACCTAATAATAATTAATTTTTGACAATGTTGACAACCCAGTAATATTACATCACATTGTACTGTACACTATATTGCTTTAAACAATACAAATAGCTACTGGTTGTTTAGTAATCTAGATATATGTACACAAAAAAATTTCTTAATCTAATGTATATACTTTATATAGGTTTTTTATCATAATAATGATAATTTAGTTCCTTTTTAAGTTTTTTTTAATTCATTCATTTAATTTCTGTAATCATATGTCGATTTTTTATTGCATTTTTCAAATCGATCACATTCAGTTTATGTGTAACCAAATCTAATACATGAAAAATAAAACATTACCGCTACAATAAAAGATATACTAATTACATTGTTGAAAAAGGTATATTTAAGAATAAGCTCATATTTCTGAATTTGTTATGTAACTTACACCCATTTAGAACTCCAAGAAAAACTCCACAAACTATTGCCACTAAACACATACAATTGTTATACAATAGTCAACAATACAAGCATGGGAGTTCAAGTAACTTTATAATTATTGGTTTCATTCCATTGGACTAGACTTTTGAAAGATTAGACGCAAAGATTGAACATGCAATATGGTATTGAAAATTAAAAAATAATGCAACTTTGAAATTACTTCTTAGATAAATTCCTCCTAATTTTAACATTTTTAAGCAAATTCCATTGTTAGCAGTTCTTATTGTTGCATATTAATATTACATCACTTGTGAATGCAACTAGTTTAATGTCAATAGCATTGTTTCAAATATATTCATTAAAATACATTCTAGCATATCTAACACGGCCTCCACGGGTCAAATTCCATTAATGTTTTCAGTGGGCTATATCTCATGAGACAATACACTCAACACCTTGATGAAAAAAAACTATTACACTGTAACCCAAAAGGTGTGTAGTTCACACCACATTAAGTGTGACTCACTTGCAACAATAGTCACACCAAATATGGTGTGATGTGTGAAACTAGCTAATAATTCAAATCTCGAAGGACCAGGTCCAGCACTAGCGCACTCTATTTAACAGCCTGACAGAGGCTTTCACCAGCAACTGGTATTCATGCGAAAGTTAGAAACATCGAGTAATAGGTGATTAAGGATAGCTATGACATAAAACTGCAGTGGGTAAGAAAGGGGCGGCGGAGATACGTCAAAAAATTGCGATCATTACCAAAGGCACAAGGCCCCAGGTAGGTGAAGTGTGGGGGACATACACTAAACAACGGTGATAATAGGTAGATGAATAACAACAAAAGTCAATAGAGTCCAGCTCCTGTTCGAACCCGAACAATGTGCACAACTTATCAATTTACATAACAATTTGGTCAAAAGCTTAAAATAGAGTGGTGTCCAATAAATAGCATACATCATTTCTGGACATACTTAGCATGTGGATCATGACACAATTAAAGCAACTTTATAAGGTAACAATCATTGAATAGAAAAGTATTTGGTACAACATTACAATTCCTGCAGTGAGTCAGGCAGGCTAATTTTATATTGTAAATACAGTCAGCTGATTAGGTCTCATTTTGTGCCATCTCAATATAAAAATCATTGTCCAATTCATAAACAAAAAAAAACAACTGACATGGAGGCATATTTGTCGCAATCAGTTATGAGAGAAAGTTTATTTGGACACTTTGAGAGAGCACATAACTACTCGGAAGTGGGAAATCTATTTTCATATCTGAGTATACAGGCTGCATGCATGACCACAGCATTTCTAGTCAGTCTTCCTCCAGTACACTGTATAATTGGACAATGATTTTTATATTGAGATGGCACTAAATGAGACCTAATCAGCTGACTGTATTTACAATATAAAATTAGCCTGCCTGACTCACTGCAATGTTGTACCAAATACTTTTCTATTCAATGATTGTTACCTTATAAAGTCATCTCAAACCTATAGCTAGCTTACCTTGATAATTAAGCTTCATAATCCTTGACCAAGATGTGGTCTACTATGAGTTACAAAATTCAACAAGCTAAATCTCTCTCCAACACAACAAATCTCTATAAATCACTCGGTAGCAGACTCCTTATTCAACCGTACACGACAAGAGTCGGTACCTCCACTCTTTACAACAATGCCGCCCCACAAAAACGTTTGGGCGTCGAATGTCTATTCCACACGGACAACAACATTCTCCAATTGGGCGGGGTTCCCTATTTCCCTCCTTGGGGATGGGAGTCCATAATACTAAGAACAAATGGAGAGAGAAAACTAAATGAAGGGGGAAAGGAAAACAATCATGATAGTAGTGAGCTTTTATCCATCATGTGAATGAATTTTACAATAAATAATGATGTGGTGGGAATATTTTAAAGTCACATACTGATGAGTAGAGATGTCTTTATGTATGTACTAAGTTTGGAACCAGTAGAACCTGTACTTTGGAAGATAATAACAAAGCACTTAGAAATGGCCATATTAATATAAAGTAATGATTAGCTATACATATATAATTTTGTCAGAGTACATTTGTAAATGCTATTTAGAGTATGCTTAGAGTATACTTTTCACCCAAACCATGACCTATAATAGCCATTTACTTCAGATTTAGAATAGCAATAATCGGCAATGTCCACCACATGTGTGCCAAGCAGTGCACATCCAGACCACATGCTTGCACTGCTGCTACTCTTGCAGTCACAGCAGATTAACTCTGACATGTTGCAGTTGCCTGAACAAGATATGTACTTGTGCGAATATTGAGATGTGTAAATAAGCAATAAATTATGAGAGTTTGTGTTGGGCCACAAGAATGACTTTTCCTTATCCTCGTAGTCCAACTGGTAGTGCCGCCACCAGGGATAATGTTTGTTGAAATGATGTAGGTGTATAATTGTTATTTAAAAACACAAATACACACTGTACACTATTATTATAACAAAATCCAACGACTTGACAATGCTGGCTCCTTTTTATAGGTAGCCAGCACTTCCGTCGGCAAATATTTAACAACCAATGAAAATAAAGATATTAATGATACATAATTTAAAGTTCGTGAGTTTATGTTCGATACTGAAGTTTGTCGTGAAATAGTACTTTGCGCATGCCTGTAAATATGAGTACGTGGGCCCAACAAACACGACAAGTAATATCACTATTATCCTGAGATTCACGTAATCTTCCCAGTGAATAATCTTGACTATACATATGCTTAGTTGTACTTGATGTTGTTATTGCTTGAGCACTGCCAGTTGATGGCGTCCAGGTGAAGCTAGGAGTACTCTGTACTGACAATGTTGCTGTGCACTGCATAGTCAGACTATTACCAGCTATTCCTGCTGCAGGAGTAAGAGCTACTACAACTAAAGCACAGCACACAGAAAGCAAAGTGTATTAATTTACACATATCATACATGAAAAAAAAGGTAGTGTAAACATCTTCATTATTCACTTATGATTACAATCATAGGATGTTAACGAAATAATTACAGGTCTATATGAAAATTTTATATACGTTAGTCGGATCGGCTTGTACTTAAGGTTTTTAAAATTAAAGTTTGAAAACAGTATTATTTCTATATAGCATAACAAAAGTGTGGTAGAATACCTACCACATTCCTATAAACCACACCCCTGAACACTCCCACTAGAAACACTGAACACATCACATTATCTCCCTGCTGCTTCCACCACAAAAAGTATTTTTAAGCTACTTGGCTACCTAATATCAATGACAACATTTATCTCCAACTTCCCATTGCATCATTCCTGTGTCACCAGACTTTCATTGAGCATGCCCAGACTAGTTTTATATTATAATGGCTGGTGTGAGCATGTATTTCTCAGTGTTATGCTTAAGTACAACTACCACACTTAACTCTTGTGAACCTTCTGTTCTGCTTTAAACAGCAGCAGCTGGCTAGCTAAGGGCCTGTGAAAGGGTTCTGTAAGTGCTCTCTGATACTCTGGTGGCAGCCAACTTGGTTTTCTCCCTGCTGCTTCCACCACAAAAAGTATTTTTAAGCTACATGGCTACCTAATATCAATGACAAGTAATTTCTGCACATGAGTAGCTAATGTATTCTATGCTTAATAATGTAAGGACACTACATTACCAAGTACGATTAATTATTTTACTTCAATATTGCTTTGTAAGTAAAACATCATAAACCAAACTTTAAAACAATTAAACTTAAATCTCAATATCAGCTTTAAATAGCATGTTGATCATTACACTGACTTAATAGTTGGCATCAACTGCAATTATAAATGATCAATTTTCCATTGATGGTGTTATTTATGATATGAAAATGGCTTCTTAATGCTTACAAACAGCAGCTATAAACAACAATACTTCTACTTTAACTACAGCAAATCAGTCCTTTCATGAATCAGGAATTTTTTGTATTGATTATACATCATATGATATACTAGTGAAGTAATCATCAAGAGCTCAAGAGCTAGTTTTTTAAATTTGCATCATTATCTAGTTCATTTTTTATCAAGTTATGCTTTAGTATTTGTCAAGTTGCTGCCCATAAATGTGCAGTAGTTTACAAAAGTAATGTGGTTGGCATGGTTTTATGACGGTATGGGGAAAGTTATCATATACAGTTAGACAAAATGTGAAGGATATCCCTAGGTCCCAGAATAAATAATTTTGAAATAATGAAGTTATTATACTCCTACTTGTGTATAAGTAAATATATAAAGATAACTTGTTAATACATTCACAGACAACTAAGATTGATGGTTCAAGTGATTGTGTTAGTTTTCAATCCCAAGTTTGCTTATAATAACTGTTGCTTACTATCAAACTTGACTGTGAATTCTAAATTAGTTTATTCTCTGCTGAGCCAGAGTCAGCTCATTAATAGTATGGGACACACCCTATTCATGAATTTTAAGTTATAATTGTTGTTGTTTTTTTGGGAAATGATAGTCCCAAATTATGTAATCTCCTCGTCGCCACAGTTTAACACAGTTTCCGTTACACTCCCCCTTTAAGTAATGATCGCGTTCAATTAAAATATCGATTGGAGGTATTCTACTGCAGACGGTTAATCTTCTCGAGAATCTTTTAAATTTTCCAAATTTATTAGTGATACTGGAGGAACAGGAATATGGGCACCAGGCAAACCAGTATACTGATTCGCTAAGTATCCAGTTTCCTAACAGGCATCAAATGTGCTCAGTGTAACTCAGTTAGCTGACATACTCAATGACACCAGGAAATCAAACTTTGTGTCAGAGAACTTATATGTATGTTCTTTTTGCTAACAGGTACCTCAGCAATGTAAATAACTTAATTCTACTTCATAATGATCATTGTAATAATATTGTTCATTGATGTAGGAACAGGTGGGTTCCAATAAGATACACCCTGAAGTGTTTGAAAGACTCAACAATGACTGGGCATTCCAGCTCAGTGGCAGAATATTTCTCTTCATGAAGCTTAGTCTGCCTGCTGAAGTAGGGCACCGGTAAGTCTGCACCATCCCTACAAACAAATAATACACCACCCACACCAAGGAGGAGGCATGACATACCAATCGGCATAATAAGAGATAAGTGATTAGCAATAAGAGAGAGAATGTGATTAAAATCTGATATCACAAGAGATGACCATGAAACATTATTTGGTGATAAAGATTCAGAAGTTGCAGCTGGTAATGATTTTGTATGAGTAGAGGTAGATGTGCATGCATGTGGAATGTTGATACCATTTGCACTAACCACCATGCCAAGAAACTCCACGGAAGGAGCTACCCAGACACATTTGGTGGGTTTAATGGTGATTCCAGCTTTTTTGATCAAACTCAAAACTGAATGAACATGATCAGATAAGTATTGTGACTATGGTTTAGAAATCACATCATCAATATAATGTGTAGAACAATAAGACACTGAAGACAGGCACTGTGATGTCAGGGATTGAAAATGAAATGGGGCATTTTTTAAATTGAAGGGTAAGCAAAGATAGCGAAATTTTCCAATGGTGTGATGAAAGTAGTCTTATCACTAATTTTTTTTACAATGGGAATTTGATGGAAACTATTGTGAGTATCTTCGAGAGTATCACGCGC
>WLWI01003349.1_pt1 | contig 13745 bp, 4 predicted proteins | sample 6701501 | NCBI WGS metagenome assembly WLWI01 (sample SAMN12718690, study PRJNA515312) | sponge metagenome | isolation source: marine sponge | host: Mycale hentscheli | place: New Zealand: South Island, Marlborough, Capsize Point | collected 2014-11-01
TACAAAAAAAATTTCAACCGCAAACAAAAAAGCCTTTTTTCTTAAATTTTTTTTTTTTAAATTTTTTATTTACTTTTTTCAAAAATTAGGGGGGCTAAAGCCCCCCCCCCCCCCCCCCTTCTGAATGGCCCATTCGTTACAATAATGTTTTGCCTGCCAGTGTCTTACATTAAATGTTGATTTTATATTTGTTTGCTTACTTAACGTTAAATTTGTTGAGTGTGTGTATAGCTACAGTTAAGCTCAGTTATTCAACTTCGTTTACATAATTTATTATCACTGGAAAGTGAAGTCATTTTTTTCCTATGCTGACTCTACTTTAAACTTCATTATAATTATACTGAAACATACTAGGGAACAAGTATGCTGAGCATACACTATTACACAGTTGTAGTACTTGCAAACTAGTACTAATTAGGTTAAGAATAATAGTTAAATCCTTAAGATTATATCAAGTTAAAATATTATTTTGAAGTAATTATTAATACAATACACACACAACACTCCTTGTACTACTATCAAAGTTTCAGGGCACACTGTGACTTCAGATATTATTAATACAATACACACACAACACTCCTTGTACTACTATCAAAGTTTCAGGGCACACTGTGACTTTACAATACACACACAACACTCCTTGTACTACTATCAAAGTTTCAGGGCACACTGTGACTTCAGAAGTACTCCACTCCACAGTCAAACTCCAGAAATACTGAATTGGGAACTCCACAGCGATGTTGATACTGACAGAAGTACTCATCATCCACTAAAACTCGAAAGACGTCATGCTTTAAAATGATAGTAATGGCAAATTTCTTTCCAGGTGTGAAAACCATTCCACCTTTTCTTTCTTCATGTCCCCATGCTCCACGGAACCTGCTGTTTCTCACTACACACCCCTCATCAAATCTAGGGTTGAAATGAAAGAGGATTTCTTCAGAACTATGAGCACTGAAGATGTTGACTGCAAATCTGCCATGCTCTGGGGCAACACCTTTAAGTTTAATGGTCTTTCCAGGAGTGAAGTTATCTAGCTAAAGAAACAACAACAGCAATATTGAGTTTTTATGTCAATGATTGCTAAAAAAAATAAGAACAATAGCTAGCTAATAAAGAAAGGGAATAAAAATAGAAGAAAAAAATCAAGCTTACTCGCTTGAAAGACATTTCTGATCCAGTAACGGATAAATGCAGCAGATTCCAGATTTCACTAGGAGAATGAGTCTGATAGATTGGTCATGGAACTTATATTGACTGACAAATCCGCAAAGAATAAAAATAATGCGCCAGTGATCGTCGTGCACAGCGCGCACAAGAGCATCGCACCAGCGCGCAAATCTCGCGCAAATCTAGCGCAAATCTCGCTCAAACTAACTTTACCTAGTCTGTAGGAGAATCAAGGTAGTAAAGTACCTTCCGATTCAGAGAAACTTGAAGGGCAGAGGAAATGATTGCCTATTGCTTGGGGGAAAAACTAGAGTGGCGGAGCCCTCCAATTTTTATGTTTAAAAAATAGGGCCCTATCTCCCTGAATTTTTTTTAAGAGCTAGAGCCTGACTCTTATGTAACTTACCTATCACACCTTTCTTTCCTGCTATTTCAAGGAGCTCCTGTGGTGAATTCATAAGCAGTACATCTCTTAATAAAAATTTCATCTGCTCTTTTAAGAAAAAGAACTAGCTAGGTTGCCTGGTGATCCTTTCTTCACTGGAGTTTGTCTGCCACTACAGACCAAAAATTCCACACACTGTCACACAAACACATTCTTGAAACTTATCACATTACATGTACACACTATACACTGAATTGTTACATCTACATTACACACACGCATTTTTATACTCCCCAAATACACACTTGCTTGCACTGGTCTTATAACTCAGAGACAGAACTATTCAACAGATTCAACTGCTGATTCTTCAACTTATTTTGACAATTATGCTTAAGCTATGTTCCTAAGAACCCACCACAATCATTTACAGAAGCTTAAGGAAAATGGTAGTAGCTTTCCACCATCATGATATGGAAAATAGTCAATGATTTAGTTGTAATTAATATCACAAAGACTTGACATCTTGATAATAGCTAGCGAATTTACACTCCTTTGCACATGGCTTCAGCCTACCTGTATCTTGTAAGAGTGTTTGAAAGGAGTAACCAGACAGCAATCCTAACCCAGTAGTATGACAGCAATCCTAACCCAGTAGTCTGACAGCAATCCTAACCCAGTATTCTGACAGCAATCCTAACCCAGCAGTCTGACAGCAATCCTAACCCAGTAGTATGACAGCAATCCTAACCCAGTATTCTGACAGCAATCCTAACCCAGCAGTCTGACAGCAATCCTAACCCAGTATTCTGACAGCAATCCTAACCCAGAAGTCTGACAGCAATCCTAACCCAATAGTCTGACAGCAATCCTAACCCAGTATTCTGACAGCAATCCTAACCCAGTATTCTGACAGCAATCCTAACCCAGCAGTCTGACAGCAATCCTAACCCAGTATTCTGACAGCAATCCTAGCCCAGTAGTCTGACAGCAATCCTAACCCAGTAGTCTGACAGCAATCCTAACCCAGCAGTCTGACAGCAATCCTAACCCAGTAGTATGACAGCAATCCTAACCCAGTAGTATGACAGCAATCCAAACCCAGTAGTCTGACAGCAATCCTAGCCCAGTAGTCTGGCAGCAATCCTAGCCCAGTAGTCTGGCAGCAATCCTAACACAGTAGTCTGACAGCAATCCTAGCCAAGTAGTATGACAGCAATCCTAATCCAGTAGTCTGACAGCAATCCTAACCCAGTAGTCTGGCAGCAATCCTAGCCCAGTAGTCTGGCAGCAATCCTAACACAGTAGTCTGACAGCAATCCTAACCCAGTATTCTGACAGCAATCCTAACCCAGTAGTATGACAGCAATCCTAACCCAGTAGTCTGACAGCAATCCTAGCCCAGTAGTCTGGCAGCAATCCTAGCCCAGTAGTCTGGCAGCAATCCTAGCCCAGTAGTCTGACAGCAATCCTAACCCAGTAGTCTGGCAGCAATCCTAGCCCAGTAGTCTGGCAGCAATCCTAGCCCAGTAGTCTGGCAGCAATCCTAGCCCAGTATTCTGACAGCAATCCTAACCCAGCAGTCTGACAGCAATCCTAACCCAGTATTCTGACAGCAATCCTAACCCAGTAGTCTGGCAGCAATCCTAGCCCAGTAGTCTGGCAGCAATCCTAGCCCAGTAGTCTGACAGCAATCCTAGCCCAGTAGTCTGACAGCAATCCTAGCCCAGTAGTCTGACAGCAATCCTAACCCAGTAGTCTGGCAGCAATCCTAGCCCAGTAGTCTGACAGCAATCCTAACCCAGTAGTCTGACAGCAATCCTAACCCCGTAGTCTGGCAGCAATCCTAGCCCAGTAGTCTGGCAGCAATCCTAGCCCAGTAGTCTGACAGCAATCCTAACCAAGTAGTCTGGCAGCAATCCTAGCCCAGTAGTCTGACAGCAATCCTAACCCAGTAGTCTGGCAGCAATCCTAACCCAGTAGTCTGACAGCAATCCTAGCCCAGTAGTCTGACAGCAATCCTAGCCCAGTAGTCTGACAGCAATCCTAACCCAGTGGTCTGGCAGCAATCCTAGCCCAGTAGTCTGACAGCAATCCTAACCCAGTAGTATGACAGCCCAGTAGTCTGACAGCAATCCTAACCCAGTAGTATGACAGCAATCCTAACCCAGTAGTCTGACAGCAATCCTAACCCAGTAGTATGACAGCAATCCTAGTCCAGTAGTCTGGCAGCAATCCTAACCCAGTAGTATGACAGCAATCCTAACCCAGTAGTCTGACAGCAATCCTAACCCAGTAGTACAGCAATCCTAGCCCAGTAGCCTGACAGCAATCCTAACCCAGTAGTATGACAGCAATCCTAGCCCAGTAGTCTGACAGCAATCCTAACCCAGTAGTATGACAGCAATCCTAGCCCAGTAGTATGACAGCAATCCTAACCCAGTAGTATGACAGCAATCCTAACCCAGCAGTCTGACAGCAATCCTAACCCAGTAGTATGACAGCAATCCTAACCCAGCAGTCTGACAGCAATCCTAACCCAGTAGTATGACAGCAATCCTAACCCAGTAGTATGACAGCAATCCTAACCCAGCAGTCTGACAGCAATCCTAACCCAGTAGTATGACAGCAATCCTAACCCAGTAGTATGACAGCAATCCTAACCCAGTATTCTGACAGCAATCCTAACCCAGTATTCTGACAGCAATCCTAGCCCAGTAGTCTGACAGCAATCCTAGCCCAGTAGTATGACAGCAGTCCTAACCCAGTAGTATGACAGCAATCCTAGCCCAGTAGTATGACAGCAATCCTAACCCAGCAGTCTGACAGCAATCCTAACCCAGTAGTATGACAGCAATCCTAACCCAGCAGTCTGACAGCAATCCTAACCCAGTAGTATGACAGCAATCCTAACCCAGTAGTATGACAGCAATCCTAACCCAGCAGTCTGACAGCAATCCTAACCCAGTAGTATGACAGCAATCCTAACCCAGTAGTATGACAGCAATCCTAACCCAGTATTCTGACAGCAATCCTAACCCAGTAGTATGACAGCAATCCTAACCCAGTAGTCTGACAGCAATCCTAACCCAGTAGTCTGACAGCAATCCTAGCCCAGTATTCTGACAGCAATCCTAACCCAGTAGTATGACAGCAATCCTAACCCAGTAGTCTGGCAGCAATCCTAGCCCAGTAGTATGACAGCAATCCTAACCCAGCAGTCTGACAGCAATCCTAACCCAGTAGTCTGACAGCAATCCTAGCCCAGTAGTCTGACAGCAATCCTAACCCAGTAGTATGACAGCAATCCTAACCCAGTAGTCTGACAGCAATCCTAACCCAGTAGTCTGACAGCAATCCTAACCCAGTAGTATGACAGCAATCCTAGCCCAGTAGTCTGGCAGCAATCCTAGCCCAGTAGTAACCCAGTAGTCTGGCAGCAATCCTAACCCAGTAGTAACTTAGTAGTCTGGCAGCAATCCTAGCCCAGTAGAGTCTCGCAACAATTCTGGCCCAGTAGTCTGGCAGCTATCCTAACCTAGTAGTCTGGCAGCAATCCTAACCCAGTAGTATGGCAGCAATCCTAACCCAGTACTATGGCAGCAATCAATCCTACCAGTTATTTGGCAGCAATCAGCACAGTAGTCCTAGCCGAGTAGTCTGGCAGCAATTCCTAACCCAGTAGTCTGGAAGCAATGCTTAGCTTGGCAGCAATCCTAGCCAATAGTAGTCTCACAACAATTCTGGCCCAGTAGTCTGGCAGCAATCCTAGCCCTGTAGTCTGGCAGCAATTATAACATTGTGCCCTGTCAGCAATCCTAGCCAAGTAGTCTGGTAGAAATCCTATCCAAGTAATAATCAGTACTATAGTTAGCTGCCAAACTCATTTCTTTGGCAGTGCCAGCTTATAACACCAGCTTGTGGGCCATCTCAAATTTGTTTAGAAATGGTTAGTGTCCCACACTTACAATTGAGATATTTTAACGATAGTTTTTGAAACTTTTGCTGCAAGACTATGATTGCTGCCGGACTACTGAGCTAGGGGATTTACTGGGCGGATTCCGTGATTAAGCCGAGTTGGTAAAGGAATAGCGGACTTGATGAAGAAGTCTGCAATCAGATCCAGGATCGGTGTTAAATTTTGCATGGGCTCATTGACATGTTGTTACGACCATTCTTTTGTCATCGGTCAAACGTGCATGAAGGGTATTTAACCAGTACCTATTATGATCTGTACATATTACCGAGCATGTTAGTTCTAAAAGTTTTGTTTGTTAGTACGTACATGTAGCTACATTTTTTGGGTAGTACTTCCAGTTAATCAAATTAAAAGTCCCAATTATCTTGCTGGACTAAAATTTTTGACCAATTTACCAAAACTTGTAGATAGTTTTGCGTAGCCAAACCCATTACCAAACCATTTCGTGTAGTGGCAGTTATGTAAAAGTCTATGTGGCTACCAGCTAGATTAGATTAGCTATATGTACTGGCAAATTTACAATTGTAAGTATTAGTAACGACTTGTAGCTAATAACTGAAAGTATAAGTTACTAAGGCTTATAACTATGAATTTTGTTTTAGCTTATCCACTGAACAATTTGAGAGCAATAAAGGGTTTGTTCTGAATAGTGCACTGTTTCATAAAAAAACAATAGCAACAACTATCAACTACTTTTTATGCTGTATCGATTATTCTAGTATGCAGTATTTAAATATTGTTATTATATATGTATAATAATGTCCAAAATTATTTGACTTAACATGGAAAGCCAATAAAAGCAAAAACACAAAATTAATTATATCTGTAATATCAAATGCAGGGTATTTGGGTAATGGTAGTAGTTTGTGGTATGAAGTTGTGTTGACACAATCTCTACTGTTCAACACCTTGTAAACTTTTACTCAGGATACATTATCTTGGTAAGAACTTAAACAGTGTATTGCATAGAATGCCTACAAATTAATACTCATGAACTTCGTTACAATTCATGCTACAATAATTGTCATTAGAAAGATAAAATATGGCAGAGCGCAATTGTATAGTTATGCACTTACAATCTACCAGCATTGTTCATATTTTAATTGTAGTCTTATTTGGTTCATGATTCAACTGCCATGATTAGCTCTTCCCCTTGGGTGAAAAGCCAAAAGTAACTAACCAGGCTGGTATGCAGGAGGATTAAGCTGAACTTCCCTTATAAATTAATAATTCTCACAACATACTTTGTGAAATGACTTAGTACTGCCTGTACATGTATCTCCAATATTACAAAGTAATTCATTGATTGGCATGTCACCTGGTTTGAAATTCATACCTTTATTCATATAATCATTTGAAGTGGCAGAAGGATGAGTGAGTAGATGAAAGTTGCAATCTCACAAGAGTGTTTACTGGCTTGACTAAATGAAGAGAGATCAATTATTCCGAAAATGTGCATGTATGTATGGTCTGCTTTAAAAGAAATGAAACATAATTATCTAAGATGTTAGATTGCAAAGTTTGGCTACTGGTAGAATCTTTATCTAGCTATACCAGCACGATTTGAGATATAGAAGCATAGATGTCAATTAGATGTAACTAATCTCCTCTGTCAGTTGTGTAATTTTCTAGTCAATGACAGATGCTAGTATGAGAGACTCTAAACTGCATAAAATTGTCTTGCCATTACACAAAATTAAAGGATGTCAAATCTTTATCCAATAAATACATAGACAAAATAGATATGATAAACTTCCTTTTGAATATGGAGATTCAGAAGACTACAAATATGATAGACTTTCTTTTGAAAAAGAAAGAAAGAAAAGGATTCAGAAGACTATGAATACAATGCTGCGAACCCATAACTAGCTCTCAGCACTGAAGATGTTGACTGTAAATCTGCCATGCTCTGGGGCAACACCTTTAAGTCTAATGGTCTTTCTAGGAGTGAATTTATCGAGCTAAGAAACAATAACAGCAATATCAAGATGTACAATGATTGCTAAAAAAAAAAAAAAAGAAAAGAAAAGAAAAGAAAGTAAGAACAAAGTAAAAGAAAAACCCAGACATAGCTACACGCTTGAGTGACATCTCTGATTCAGTAGCGGATAGATGCAGCAGATTCCAGATATGAAGGAAAATTCACTAGGAGAATTGGTATGATAGATTGGTTAGGGAACTTATATTGGCTGACAAATCCGCAAAGAATAAAAAATAATGCGCCTGTAATCGCTGCGCACGAGAGACCGTCGCGCGCACAGCAGGCAAATATTGCTCAAATATCGCTCCATCACACTTTACCTAATCTGTAGGAGAATCAGGCAGTAGTAAAAGTACCTTCCGACTCTTTCCGAGAATATCAGTATAAGCTGAAGGATCTTCATCTTTGAAGTGGTGCCATTTTATCAAAGACCACAGCAGTCATGCCCATTCTTTCTCCCTTTTGATATAGTTAGACTGGAACTCCTCCCACAGCAGCTATATCCTTGGGTGTAGCTTTAATTCTGAGAATTTGGTTTGTATTCTTGGTTCAGGGAGTTACAACTGTGATCATTATCATGCCGTATTAGCTCTCATGATGATAAAGTTTAATAATGAATAATTGTTGTTTAATAATGATTATTGTTGTTTAGTTCCGAAACTTGCTGACAGTTTATTAAAGATTGTAAAAAAGCAACTGGCTTAGCTGTAAAAAATATTTATACCATGTCATTATTCATTATCATAAAAAAAAAAAAAGATTCAGAACTGTATTGTAGTTCATTGCAATATTTAAAAAATGTTGCAAATGTATCTCTTTCCCCCTCCCTTTTACAGCAAGTGTGAAGTGTTCCTACGTGGATTTGTGGATGTCCCTGTGGGAAGATTTCAGAAGGTAGCACACTCTTCTGGCTTCTCCATTGCTAGAAATTGTCACACTACTCACCACACTTGGGTTATCAGAGATGGTAAAGAATTCAAGATATTTTTTCGCAGGAATGGTAGAAAACACACTGACTGTGACCACTGAATATGTTGACAGCAAACTTACCTTGGTCTGGGGCAGCACCCTTCAAGTGAATAGTGTGAAGTTGTCTAGCTGTAAGACACAGCCAAAATAATTATGTTAAACTATGCACAGCCAGACTCTTTACCAAACTGGTACATGGAGATATAGAGTCTGGGACATTGGTTAATTTACCACAAATGGCTCTCTTTAATCACAAATTGAAATTCCAGTACATGTTCCCCACCCTTCACCTAGGTTTAGCGGAAGCTTGATTAGAGAGTGGCTTCTAGCATTGGCAGAGAAGAATGTTAAAGTAACGAGCTCATGTTGTTAATACCATTCAGTTAGCATGTGTAGCAAGTACCTATTATGGTCTGCACATAGTACCAAGCATGTTACTCTAGCAGTTGTCTTAACTATAAAATGTGCTAGTAAAGTTCTTTGTTAGCACATGTAGCTACAACTGAAGCTAGTATTTCCAGTTAATCAAACTAAAACCCCCAATTATCTTGTTGGACTAAAATTTTAGACAAATTGAACAACACTTGGACGTTAGTATCGCGCGACTATACCCTTTACCAAGCGAATATATCCGTGTCGCGGTGGTTCGGTAAAGCGTCTCTGGCTACGCGAGACTATGTACTACAACATGGCCGGGTACATAATATGCAATTGTATGTACAGTAATTACGTAATTTGAAGTTATACCGTAAGGTAAAGATAGCTAGCTACTTACTAACTAGCTAGCTAACGTTAAAGAAAAACTACTGTTGTAGCTGTACAAATTCATTTTTAACAACTACGTTAATACTTATAAGTGAACATAATCTAATTTTTTTGAACTTATCGTAGTGTTGAAGCTTAATTTTATCAAGACATTTCGATCCGAATTGAACAATGAATTTCATTAAACTGCAATACTAGCTATGTTAAAAAAAAAAGAAGATAGTTATGTTCTCTTACTGTGTAGCTAGTAACTATCCACAGAACCATTTAGAAGAGCACACTAATTCATGACTAAACTATAGCTAGCTACTTTTTTTATGCTGTAATAAATTATGCATTGCATAAATAATGCGGCATTTAAATATTGTTTTTATATAATGCATATTCAGTGGTGTAGGAAGATATTTTGGTAAAGGGGCTCCAAGGGCATGCTTTTTTGTGGTTGTAAAGTGTTTATTTGAGAATCCACCTCGTTAGATTATGCCCCAAAATTATGGGGGGCTCCAACCCCCCCTTCCTCTGCCACAAATGTCAGATATGGCTTGATATGGAAAGCCAATGAAAAAACAAAACAAAACAAAAACAAATGACACAATAATAATTTTAGTCTAAAAGTTCAAGTACAGGAGATAAAATGAAATATTATATTGACGAAATTTCATGGTATATTTGGGTAATGGCAGTTTGTGGTATGAAGAAGTGTTGACACAATCTGTACTGTACAACACCTTGTAAAATTTTTACTCAGGAAATCTTGTGTAAGAACTTCAGCAGTGAGATGCAACATAGAATACCCACAAATACAACAGCAGTATGAAATTAGTTAATTTTAATAACAATGTTTCATGCTACAATAATTGCCATTAGAAAAATATGATGGTATTGCATTTACAATGTACCAATGTTGTTCATATTCTAATTATAGTCTTATTTTTGTTCATGATTCAACTGCCATGATTAGCTAGCTAGCTTTCCCCTTTGGATGAAAAGCCAACAGTAACCAGGCTAGCGAGATAGGTTCAGCTGCAAACCCATTGGAAATTAATGTAATTACATGTACAGGGTAACTTAGTCAATTCAAGATGCTATGAAACACAAAGTAGTTATGAGAAGATTACAAGCTGCATAGACACACACAAATATATTTTCTGTTCGTGCGAATCTTCCCGCTATGTGGAAGATTCCATGAGGATTTAGCATACTTTATAAAGTAGGCTCTCAATTAATAAAGTACATGTAGACCCCTACTTTATTTAAAGTAGACACTTTAGCTATAGGCATCTATTTTGTGAAGTAGAGCCTTACTTTATGAAGCCAAGTACCTACTTTACGAAGTAAATGCCTACTTTATAAGCTAAGAGAATAATAATTCAAACATTTGTTAGTATATTAAAGTGCAAATGGTTATACATTTCTTACATTGAGTTATGTAGATAGTATGCAACTTTTATTTAGAATGATAGCTCTAGGCAATATATAGCATCACCTGCCAGATTATGCTCGAAATTTTTAGAATTATTCTTTTTAAAAAATGTGTATTATTCCAAAAGAATAGATTTATTCCATAATTTTTTTTTTTTCCTCTTATTAGTAATTTATAAATGATGGCTGCAGTGCAGTAGCTATATAAAGTTGGTACATTATGAAATGAATGAGTAAATAAATCAGTCTCTCTTACCGTATACTGAATTACTTAATATAGAGGATTCACTATTGCTAGCTACTCTTTCAGTGAACACCTTGAACATCCCCGTAAAATTGTTCAAAGAATGGAGAAAACATGCTCTGCTACAGCTGAAAAAAGTTCGAGAAACCGTTTAGCATAATTCTCCAGATGACTTGCTGACTCTGAGCCTAAGCTGAAAGCTCTCCCAGTATTTCAAACCTTTTCCATTTTTGGAAGTACAATAACCAAGTGGTCAACATAAACCCAGCTGCTTTAATCAAGTAATGAAGATCTACCATATAACCACATTTCTAAATGTTTATGCCCTTGTTGTATAAGAATAAAGAGAGAGAGAAAAAAAAGCACTATTGATTTTCTTATAATTAAAGATTATAATGAACTGATTGTTCTCATTTTCCCTTCATTATTCTCCTAAATAGCTACCTTTATTATTCTAGAATTATTCCACACTGTGCTATTTCATGTCTATTATTCCAGAAAAAATGCTAGCATAATCTGGCAGGGCCTAATCAAGACGCAAATAGAGTAGCAAAGCATTTCCTTCTAAGAATATATAGAGAAAAATACTTTCACCTTCAATCAAATGTTGGTTATTTAGCAGCAACATAAACTCATACTATAAGCTGATTGTTCCTAAAATCACAACCTGCACGGGGAACAGAGTAGCAGATCATGTCCTATAAAGAACAAATAAAAACACCTTCACCTTCAATTCCTGAGCTGCTTAGCAGCAGCAACTCATTTTCTGTCAACAAACTATCCTATATAATTTTATCAAGTAGATCTATGATAATATGCATGTGTAACGAGTAGGGCCTGCCAGATTATGCTTGAAATTTTTAGAATTATTCTTCTTTTTTTTTATTCTAAAAAAAATGTTATTATTCCAAAAGCATATTAGCTATATTCCATAAATTTTCTTATTATTCTCTTATTCCAATCAGAAATAAGTCAAATAGCTAGTGACGATTAGCTAGCTACAGTAGCTAGCTATATAAAGTTGGTACATTATGAAATAAATGAGAAAATGTATCAGTCTTTCTTATTATTAGAATTACTCAATATAGATGATTCAATCTATAGTTGCTAATCTTTTAGTGAAAACCTTGAAAGTCTCCACAAAAATATTCAATGAATGGTCGAAGACATCTCTGCTGCAGCTTAAAACAACAACATTCAATAAGGAACCTTACCAGACATTTGGGGATGTGGATTAGGGAATTAAAGAATTTTAATATGCTCAGGAGTGGATGTACACCTCTTCCCTTCAAATTCATAGGTTGATGGTAATGATTTACAATTTCTTGTCAATTCCAGATGACTTGCTGACTCTGTGAGTCTCAGCTGACAGCACTCCCAGGATTAAAACTTTTCTTATTTTACAAGTACAATAACAGAGTGGCCAACTCATACCCAGCTGCTTTAATTAAGTAATAGGATCTACCTAATAACCACATTTCTAAATGTTTATGCCCCTTTGTTATAATAAGAAATGGGGGGAAAAAGCATATGTTGATTTTCTTTTAATTACTGTATGATTATAAAAATTGATTATTATAATTTTCCCTTTATTATACTTTTAAATGTTTAGCTATGTTATTCTAGAATTATTCCACTATGCAATTTCATGACTATTATCCCAGAAAAAAATGCTACCATAATCTGGCAGGGGGTCTAGTTAGCTACCAGTATTTCAAACTATTCCCATTTCTGCTTCCTCATATGAAAGTCGGGCCACCTTGGAGGCTGGAGGTGTTGCATCCCTGGCCGAAGAAAGGAAGTCTGCCAAGTATGCACATCTGGCACCTCAGTTTATTGTACAGCCAGTCTCCATAGAGACCTCAGGCGCCATAGGGCCCTCTACCCTATCTTTTCTAGAGAAGTTAGGCAGACGCATCCACCTGGCCACGGGAGACCCCCACTTTACACAGTTCCTCCTTCAGCGGCTGTCAGTAGTGGTACAACGGGGAAATACGGCAGCAATTTTAGGCAGTACAGGCAACTAACTTATTCATCATATTTAATAAATAAATTTACTCTGTTATTGTAACTCACATTGTTACTTCACAATAAAAATAATAATAACAAAGTGGCCAACATAAACCCAGCTGCTTTAAATCAAGAATGAAGACCTACCTTATGACCACATTTTAAATGTGTATGTTCTTGTTGTAAAGAAAAAAAAAATTAAAAATTTTTTTTTTTTTTTTTTTTTATAATTATGGATTAGTATGGACTGATTATTCTCATTTTCCCTTATTCTTTTACATTCTAGGATTATTCCAGTATGTAATTTTATGTCTATTGAAAAAAAATATGCTAGCATAATCTGGCAGGGCCTATTAAACTTAGTCACTTATAGATTCTGTACTCGCTGGCCAGACCCTTTACCTAATCACTCTGCTTGGAAGAGAGTCTGGTTACCGTAACGCATTCGTTTGGATCTTTCCCCAGGATTCCGGGGGAACGTATAAAATGTGTACTTCTTACGTCAAAAGCTTAATTGTGTGTGGGCGTCTATAAAATGTGCGTACAAATATTTTTAGCTAGTCCCACCTCTGCACTTGTTCTTCTATGAGCTCAGAGCTGAAAAGCGTCCTAAAAATGGAGAGTTCCAAAGAAGGACAATAATTGAAGTGACTAATTCGCACACTACTGGCATAGCCTCAGCTAGATATATGCAGTTTCACCTCATTTATAATATGGAATGCTTCCAGTGCACACCTGCAATAGGCACCCCCCCCCCCCCCCCCCCCCCCCCCCCCCCCCATCTACTTTTTTTTTTTTTTCAATATTTTATTATTTATTTTTT
>WLWI01003351.1_pt1 | contig 13741 bp, 11 predicted proteins | sample 6701501 | NCBI WGS metagenome assembly WLWI01 (sample SAMN12718690, study PRJNA515312) | sponge metagenome | isolation source: marine sponge | host: Mycale hentscheli | place: New Zealand: South Island, Marlborough, Capsize Point | collected 2014-11-01
CCCCCACACACACACACATAATACTATATTATTGCTGCTCTAATAAATAATGTCCTTAAAGAATAATAAATATATTTATTAAACTTACCACCAACTAGAACAAGATAATTAATCCTACTAGTCCTAAAATGGCAGCGTTTTTTACACTGATACCATCCAGAATGTGTTTCAGAGACATTGTGAATTATTAAATTATTAAGAGGAGGCCAATGTACAAGATCATGATAACCATCATCATGTATTGTATTTCCATCTTTCATAAATGAAACATGATGGTGACCAGGACAAGATAATATGACCTTTGACCCAGTATGTGTAATGAAAATTTGATTTGAATTATCTCCCTCTGCAACTATAATAAAATGTCAAGTTATATAAAGTTCAATAAGATTCCACTTCATTTATGCATTGTATGCGTGAATTCAAAACAAGTGAATACTCCACTAGAAAATATATTTTGCTATTTGCAAAAAATGCATGGAAGTCTTGCTGACATTGAAGATAGCTTTACTATAGGAAAAAGAGTAGATTCTAAAAAAAAAATTGAATGAAGCACCAAAGGTGCAGCATAAAGTAAACTACACCACCGCTGCAAGAAATTGTTTGCTCACGTGATTATGACGTGCCGCTAGGGGGCGTTATGGACAAATGCTGGGCGGGAACTGAAAGCTTTGCGTTTTCTCAACAATTTAGCCCGAAATTTTTTAAAGTAGGACAATTCTTCATTCTGAGTATGTTCATACCTAAATCAACGGAAAATTGTCGGTAATATCCAAAATCAGAGCGTGGCAGGCAGACAAACAGACAGACCGACCGAGGAGCAGACAGGACGTAACCCTCTCGCGCGTGCAGAGTCATGTACTAGGATCAATAAATGGCTCCCCAAAACTATCCCTACTAATTTCTCACTTTGAATAAGCACAAGAAGCTAATAATACTAGTCCTATTAAATATTGCAATGCTACCTAGATTATAATAAGTCTAACTTTAATTTTTATTGCTTGATAAATTAAAACGATCTCCAATAACACTATTAATATAAATACATGAGGACTATGTATAGTGATTATGTATAGTTCTACTTTATTATACCTGAAGTTATTTTAAACAACAGGAGAAAGCACAAAAATGGCATTCTTAACTCAGACTTATTTATAATAATCTCAGCGGATATACTACCATTTCTAATTAAAGCACGACGCTTACAGCTAGTCTGGCAGAGCCAGACTCACGTAGTGCGCAAGGCGCCCGGAAGCTGGGGACACGGCCATACCAAATTTGTTCTGGAGGAATGTGGAACTGGTGAGTGTCCCACCTCCTTTATACCTGAATTTCTAGCCCCGATTACTCCCAGCGTTTAAAGGGTGGCTGACACACACAGGAATTTCTATTTGCGGGTTGAGGAGGGCTGTTCCAGGTATTTTGCTAACGGTAATTGACCGCCACAATATAATAGTGCAGCATAACAAATTTGGTGTGGCCACGTCCCCAGACCCATTTCTAGCGTAGCGGTTCGGTAAAGGGTCTGGCTACGCCGGACTGGCTACGCCGGACTGGCTTACAACGTGGCGAACTCACACTACAATGAATTCTGATGCAATCACCTATAATTCACCAAGCTGTGATCTGGTAAGTAGAGGGAGCAATTACCTATTATCTGATGCGGGAGAAGGTGATGTCCTTAAGTAGTTGACATAGTTCAGTGGAGCGCTTCTCTGTGTCAAGCAAGTGGTCCTGGGTTCGATTCCTAGTGGCTATTTTGTTGTTATTTTGCTAGATGAATTCTACAGTCATTTTAGATTGTTTGTTTTAAATATGTTCAAGTATTGGTAGTTGATTTAGCTGCAAGTTGTCACACTGCAACCTATTTATGACATCATAATCAAATTGCTGTACTATAGTACTAGCAAGGTAAAACACATTGGGAGAGGCCAGGCCTTCCTACAATAGAGACTAATGGAAACCACTACATAATATATTATATATTATTACCATCATGTTAAAATTTAGCATCAATACAATAAATCTAATTGTTTTGTTGTATTAGTTACACCAGACAATTTCAAAAGCTCAGGGACAATACTGAATGCAGAATAATAATCTCAAGTTAGCTAAGTCTCATGCTTTAAACATTCTTGTTCTGTCTTTATAAACATTCTCTTTGTTTCTTAGTTAGTTGTGTTTGTTCCCCAAATATAGTTCACATAGTGTTTTAATAGAAAGGCTAGATTTCATCCAATACATATTAAAATATTAATAAAATTACTGTAGGCAGTATTATTTCTGAATTGAAATCAAATCCAACTGCATATGCACCTGTGGAGGAAAAAATCCATTACATTAATCCATTATTACATTAATCCATTATTACATTAATCCATAATTACATTAATCCATATCATTGAATAAGCAGAACTTGTCACTGGCAAAAGGACAGATGAAAAGACATGGCTAGCACTGTACTACATGCTCTCTCTAATAAACTATTAGCCATCAATGAATTACTTTTAAAATGAAGGGAAAGAAACTGAATTGAAGTCCAAACAAAAATGCTTGACGAGGTCTCAAGATGAGGTTTGAATTGGAAAGCTTAATTATAACAATAATTGTAATTCATCTCAATATGTATGTAGTACCTAACTTCTAGGAAGAAAATAGTTGTAATCATTAAAAAATAATACCTCTGATTGTACCTGAAATGTACTCTCAGGCCCATGGGTCTATTTTTGTTAGAAAGTGCACTAGCTTAGTAGTGAATTTGACACACCTAGGTTTAATTATGATAAAGTTTGGTCTCATAATGTCAGATGCCCATCTTCTTGTTGTGAGCTATCTCAAATTAACCACGTACCTTCTTGCAAATGTTTCTCTTCATCTTCATATAAAATTTCCTTTTGTACATTCAGTTTATGACGTGCTGATTCCTTGAATTTATAATGAAATCGCTTTGGTTTTTCTAAATAATATACAATTATAAATTAAAAATTCACAAGGCAGCAATTGCAATGACATCAGTGTGAGGCCAATTATAGCAATGTTGTCTCTGCATAAAAAAACTAGTTTGTGTGATAAAATTATTCAATTTAGTACAGTTCTATTGTGAGAGCATTATTATATATTATGGATCACCTAAAGCGGTATTCCTAGTATCAATTACCAAGGCATGTAGTCCTACAGAATGTCACAGTGTATGTTTCTAGGCAAGTGATATTTGACTTAGACTGTTAATCTCTTTGCAATTTAGCTGGGGCTCTCAGTTTCTTGTGATGCTACATGGAAATGACCTACTCATATTTCGTTATAAATGATAAGAGAACTTGTAGAAGTAACAGAGTGTGACTAATGAAAGCATCTTTTTAAATGTGTAAGAAGTGCCACTAAATAATTACAAGCAATGAAATTAATCAAACAACCTTCAACCTTTTGCAGGTACCTATTACCAAAAGTTGTGACAATGCTGAAAATCTTTCTGCATATTCATTTGTTCCTGTACATTTATAGATACCCTCATCTGAAAACTTCGCATCATCAATCACCAACATTTTTCTTACTTTCCTCAACCCGCCTTGAATATCTTCAAATTTTGATGAACGATTATTTTCCAACTTTTTTTTCTGGAACTTCCATATTGTGTAAGTCTTGGAGTCACATAAAATTACAACTCCCTTTCCAACTGTCACCTTCTGACTACCAGGAAATATTCTCCTATTATCTGAACATCAATTATAAAATTTCAAGCTCACAAAGCCTGCACAAATTTTGAATATTGAAACTAGAAAAATTATCAGAGAATTACCTTAATTAAGAACAGAGAATTTTGGACTATTTCTTGTGATGGAAGGAGAGTTAAAAAGTATTAAATAAAGCATAAGCAATATTTAGAGCCATTTGTTGCATGACCTGCTTTCAAAATAATTAAAACTGCAAATTTAGTTGCATAAATATCTACTAAAACTATTATTATTGTGTTTTCTGTATTTCCTTAGAGTATTGCATTGTACCTAATATTACACTCATTTAATGTTCCAACTCTGCATCGAGAAATAGTTTGCACCTCAATGCATTGCAGTGGGGGATACTATTATAACTACTTTTATTTGTACCAACTATGAAAATTACTGGAGTTAAATACATACCAAGTACTTCCAAGAGACTTCTTGAGATGAAGGTATAATGACTTATACCATCATGTCCAATGCAGTAATAAAAGCCATAGTTACCAGGAATGGCATTACTGATGTGTAAAATATTAGTGTCAATATCATCAACAACTGCATTTGCCGGTAAATGGTGACCATTGAACACCCATGTGGGTGTGTAGTGAGAGTCACATGTAAAACTCACATTGCCGTCAATTTTTACATAATGTTTTCTTGGACGAAGCAAACCATCTCTTTCAACTACAATTATGTTTTAAATATTATGCAAGCTTATAAAAAATTTGAAATGACATATATGCTATATCTCTTTCCTTTAATAATCTTGTGAATATTCATATAGCAATCAAAATTGTAGCTGCTATATAAGGCCACTCAAAATCACATTCTTCTTCAATATTCTATAATCAATCTGAATGGACTCATGAAATCTAAGACTTAAATAATAAGCTTGAAATTATTGTTCCATGATGTGAATAACCTCCTCACAATCTAGTGACTATTGTATGTGGCCACTCACAAATCTTAAAAAAATAAATAAAAAAAAGCAAAACATCTCCTGTAAATAATTTCTGCAAAGTCACCTGTACATTATTTATTAACACCAAATATTGTCTTCCACCTAGTGATAAGTGATAGCTACTTGTAAGCAACCATAACAGAAGTTGCGCTTGAATACACATTGCACAATACATTGGTATGAGGTACCTGTCAAATAATAGCACAAGTAATCTCACTAGCCAAGAGCTAATAAGCTGCCTTGCAGGATTGGTAGCAGCTATGATGCACAGTAGAAGGAGTAATATGCAAATGGCTTAAATGACACCTACTATGATTTTGATATATAATGAAATTATGTTGATATAATTATGGTGAGAAGCTAGTTAGCTATCAGTGTTGAAGTAGATAATTCTGAGCACGTAGCTATTAATTCTACTTCTGATTAACTCTTTGATTACACTTTATAGTAATTAAGACTGTCTTACCTCCAACAATCACTTCACTATGTTCCCTAAAAGTTTGTCCATTCTCTTTAGTTCCCAAGCACCAATAGGTCCCACTGTCTGATTCTTTAGCATATCCTATACTGAGATAAAAATAAACACCTGCACGTTCAATGTCAGATGTATTTACTTCTTTTCCATCTCTAATAAATCTTGGCTGGGTAAAAGATACACAATGTAGATGCACCGGTTCACCCATATATACTAAAACTAATTCCGGATTTAACTGCCTTGTGAATGCACAATCTAAGGGGAAAAAATAAGGAATCACAAAAACTGCTTCTGGCTCCAGAATCTCTCAATATACAACTCTATTTAAAGCAACAACATACAAAACAAACACTACGACTATTTTAAATTCATACCTACGATTACAGTTACGACTGTACAAAAAAACACGTGAGTATTTTGAACTACCATTAGCGAAATTTATTTACACTCAGCTTTCAAGTTTTGAACGCTCAAACGCACTTACTGTGGACGATATCAATAAATAAGGCCATTTGCTGGTACCGCTACCAGAGAATGAGTCTATAATTTTTTACCGTGGACTTTAGGCATAAACTTACTCGATTTAAAACCTTTTACAATGCTACTTTGTTATAATTTCGAGCTGATTTTTTTTAGAAAACGCGAAGCTGACAGCTCGCGTAGTTTTTGTGGGTAACGCCCTCTATCATCACGTCGTTCGTATTCATGTGAGCAAATAATTTTCAGCCCTCGTAGTTGTGCTACATTCTGGGAAGCTAACAAAGTGCTTAAGTGAAGTTTCGTGTTCAAAATGTGTATCGGTGAGTGTCTCTGGCCTTTTCTTTATAGAGGCAGCGTTTACAACTACCGTTTTCATTGCTCAAGCTATATTAATACCACATAAGAATAGCCAATAAATCATTCCTTCAGTCTGAGATGATTTTGCACTTTGTAGCTAGTGTATAGTGGCGCTGAGGGTTCGCACTATTATTATTATTATTATTATTGTTGTTACCATTATTATTATTATCGTTATTGTTATTATTATTGAGTAATTAATTAATACATGTAACATTAGATTGTTTTCAACATGTTGTAAAAATTTATAACAATTACAGTATTCCATACTGTTTCTACATTATTGTGATCATTTCCAATTGAATATAGACCTGTAAAAAAATAACACAACATCCATGTATTAGTAGCATTTTATACACTTCAAGTACTATCAGAGATATAGAGAATAAGATATCACATGGTAGAACCCAGAAAATAAAGTACTTAAGGCATCACATTTCCTTGGGCCCATCACCGTTAGTAAATGCAGACTAACACATGAATTCTGTTCAATGCTGGTGTTCTGTTTGTAAAACATGTACATATTCAGAGTTACTTTATGTATAATATAAATACTTAAGATGTAATTTAATGGTCTGGCTCTGATGCCTTGCCTATGGTTGAATGTATAGATAAAATTTTGTTTTTATGCATTTAGCTAGTATGTTAAAACATAACTGCATACTTTTATACTTAGACAATTGCTTCTCATTATCCTCATTTAAAATGGCCTCTTGTACATTAAACTTGTGAGTTGCTGCTTTCTTGACTTTATCATATACTGACTTTCCTACAAACATTAATTTCATGAGGCATTAAAATAATGTTGACAGCATTATTGGTTAAGAAATACTTGTAAATCTGAATAACTTCTCTAGGCCATTTTAGCTATAAAATTATGGAAATTTTGAAAAGAAGAATTACATCATGTGCATGTAATGTAGTTGGAGAGTAAAAATATATATGGATTAATAAAAATAAAAAATAATCTTCGTTTTAACGAAGTGTGATTTATACCGAACTTCATAGCATTCTCTATTGTAGTCTTTGTTTAACTTATGGAATAACATGACTCCTAGAAACTTTATTTTCTATCAGGAATACTTCCAATTACACTTCTTTAAATTTTTACTTCTGTAATAATCTGGTAGTTTCGGCTGCATTGACTGACAGAGGTTGGTTTTGTTAGCCATCACAATTTCTCCTGTGGAGCAAATATACCGTACCGCTAAATTCATATCAGAGCTGTCCTTTGATTTGTAGTCACAATCATCTAAATATAGTATATTACATAAGTGATGATAAATCAATCTATTTACTCTTAAATTAAGACGTGCTTTATTATCATTAGCTCCTTAGAATTTGTTTGTGGAGGACTTGACTAAGTTGTACTGAAGTGTGCTCCAATAGCACAAATGAGTGAAGGAGGTGTATCTACTACATAACCTGCTGTTTGTATACTGGTAGCAGCTTTAACATCAAGAATATCAGCTGTTCACCAACTTAATATTATAGTAATGAAATAAATGTTAGATTGAAAAAAAAATTTATGAAAGGTCAGAACTTAATAATTGTGAAATGAATGTTGCCCAAGATAGCTATGTGTATGTTCAATATACATTACTTAATTAATTGTGCACACATCAAACTGCTTGTCAGCTTATTTTTATCAATTTTTATTAACCCATCAGAGGGTGTGTAAGGGAAACCTATGTTTTAAGTTGAAGCAGATTTTAATATTTTATCAAGTTACTTAGCTTTATACCAACCTCTTACAAACAAATGTCCTTGAGCACCGATCATTCTGTCCTTGAAGAAACCACTGCAAACATACACTCCTTCATCTTCTTTCACTATATTGCTTAGTTTCAATACGTTTTTTCTCTTAATTGCTCTAGAGCTTAAATTGTAAAAATCGGTTGGTGAATAAGTAGGAGATGTAATGGGAACCTGGTACAGCCATTCGGGTTTTAGAATAGAAATGCATGCGAATTCTACACTTGATCCCGGACACTTCTGCACATACCTGGGATATACTTTGCTGTTATCTGGAGCAACACATGTAACATGCTTTTTATAATAATATTAGTACGTGAAAGACTACTATATTTTATATTAAAAGAATTAATAAAATATGATCACTCAAATTAAATTATTGGAGTATTAACTTTAACACTTTATAGCTAGTAACACTCTATGTGGCCACAAATTTTATACCACTTCATATACAGCACTTCAAAAATTTGCAATTATATATTTCTAAAGTATTACCAAGCACTATAAGTTCTGCAGTGGCCATAAAATGAGTATATAAGTCCTGTAGCCCATAGCACGTGTACAATCCACTATTGTTGAGGTCGATATCGCTAATAGTTAGCAATCCGTCATGCTTCCCGGAGACAACAGCATTTGAAGGTAATTCAACTCCCTCAAATGACCAGATAGTATTCCCTTTAGTACTACAGTAAATTGTTTTTTGTGAAGAAATATGTCCAAATGACAATTCCGGAGTAATTTTGGCATTTGCTAACTCTGAACAAAAAATTATTTAAGAAATAAATTCAAAAATAATAAAATGAATAAGAACTTTGTTTTACCAAAATTAGGCAACTTTTAAGTTGTTAAAATAATTTATAAATTACTTTACTGGTTAAGTTCATTATTGGCTGTTGTCCCAGTTGAATCTATCTCAATATTGCCTCACAAGCATAGCTAGCTACTACAAAATTATTAGGATGTGCCACCTTGGTTTAAAAGATCTGTTAAATATTACACTGGAGTTTATCACCCCATGCAATAAAACTACAGTACTACTTCAAGATAAGTCTAATAAATACATATACCAATTTTAACAAAACTGTACAAGCCAATTTAACAAGACAAGTACAGCGTTGTGCCAAGTCTTTTTTGCCAAAATAATATGAAATTTGTAATAATTTCTATAGAGAACTTACTTGCTACAAGTAGTTCTACTATAGGCACAAGCTGCGATACAAAGCATTCATAAATTCCAGCATGTTTCCTGTTAACATTTCTTAATATAAGACTTCTCCATACTATCTCAGGATTTTTTAATAGCTCTCCATCTTTAAAAAAGGTAGGGTTGTCTTCAGTACATCTAATCTTCACCATTTTTGTTCCCTTAGCAACAACACGTTGTGGAACATCAGATTTAATCTTGGGAATGGACGAATCTTCTACTTTATCTGCCAAATGATATATGGATACCTATTATTTTTTTCAGACAAGATTCCGATTCCAATAATTATCAAATATATAATCCCAATATTAAGTAAGGGGTGATTCAGGTGAATGAATAGGGTGACATGTCATCACCACCCCCCACCCCCTACCCCACCTCCTAATTTTAATGAGATTCATTGAAATAATAGGTATGAATAATACATTTGTGAATCATAAGTACTCTTAATTAAAAACAGTCAGGAAACTTAGTCGTTATTTTTTTCAGGAATTAAGATTTGTACAAGGCACCCATGACTACAAGCAATATTTCCACAAGCACACTAGTTACATTTTCAGATGGCTTGTTGAGGGACCCTAATAATTAACCTTAACCACAGCTAGGTTCAGTAGGATACTTGGGCAAGCCAAGCTGGTTTTGTTTTTCTAACCAGTGTTGTTTTGGTCTAAAGATTCTAGACATTTTAAGTTTTAGTTATTCATACTAAAAAAAAAATATCTTAAAGACAAAGTTTTAGTTTTTTCTCTAATGCTCCCTGAAAATTTAGTAAGTTTTATATCATATGTGAAAGATTTAGTTAATTTTACCATCAATTGATTTAGTTATAGTTAATTTGTGTTGCTTCTCTAATGGGACTTCACTAGTGAATAATTCATTCTCTTTCCAAAACTACTTCAAAAATTGCATATTCCTATGAAATCTTGGGTATAATAAGTAAAGAATTATAGCTTATACAATAATTGCACTAGATACGAACAAATACAATTTTCACAGCTTTCAAAGCTCATGGTACGTGAGTTTCCCAAGTCATGCTGGTTAAATGAAGGGAATGCTGCACGATGGGTAGCGAGAAACTGTTTCATAAAGAACCTAAGGTTCTAAGGCAAACGAAAGTGTAACGACTTTGTCTAAAATTAGAGATAAGTTCAAGTCCGTAAATTAGCTTGTGAGAACCTTCTAATGGTGAAATAACAAATTTGTAAGTACTATGGAGGGAGAAGAGAGAGAGAAAGGGAGACATGTGATAATCACTTCTGAGGTGAAAATAAGGCAATTGTGGTTTCTGGGAAGGGCCTCACAGGAGGTGGGGTGGGGGGTTTCCATTAGAGAAAGAACAGTACATACAAAAAAAAAAAGAATACGGAAAGTTTTTTACACATCTGCAACCTATAATGTTCATGTTCAGGTAAACATCTTCTCAGGTAAATCACTACTCCTTGCTTGGAAATTTCTGTTCTTACCACTAGATCTGCCATGTATTGGTTTCTTCCTGATTATCAGTGACCTAAACTTAAATCAGAAGGACCAAGTCTTCCTAAGAAAGGCCAAATTGCCAGAATATGTTTTCCTGCTAAGGCTTAAGACCTTCTTGTTCACAGTTTGAAATTTGTCAAACCATGCAGGGAGTCATTTCTCAATGGCCGCAGTGTAGATAGCTCTCCTGCATCAGCTGAAGGTCTGGCACTGGCACTCAATCAATGCTGTTGGATCCCATGTAGGAGGTTCACCCAGTTTGTATACAGGTCAGACAAAAGAAAGCAACGTAATAGATTGATGCATATTGTGTGTGGAGCATCTCAGACTTGATAGTTAATGGTTAAGACAGGTCTGTGTAGCCTTCTGTAGGTGTGGTCATCTTTGCACCACAAATGATTGTCTCATTTGCCATTTCATACGTGATTATCGCATTTCTCTCTCTCTCCCTCTCTTCTCTCTATAGCACTTACAATCTGATCACTCATATGTTTTTAGTTCATCACTAAATGGCCTTCCTAAGGCTGAAAATGTATAGAATTTAACTTGTCTGTAATAATTTTTCACCTTTAGGTCTCTATGATAAAATTCCATTCTTTTGTTGGTGTTGTTGTTGTTGTTTGCATGACTAACAAAAGAATGAATAGCAATACTTTATTTTAGGGACAATCAATAGCTCAAACGTGATATAGCAAACTAAAGACTGTAAAATATAGAAGCCTATAACATTAAATTTAGAACTGACAATATTTTCACTAAATTGAAGTTGGTGTTAAAATGATGTCAAAAAATCCACAACATACCGTTTACAAATAATACAGAATATTCCTCAAAGCGCGTTTGTTTCTTTGATATTCCAGAACACCCATACCTGCCACTGTCACTCTTTTTAGTAGATTTAATAGAGAGGTAGAAATTGAAACCAATATTTTGAATTTCAATGCGGGCTGATCTTTTAATCTCTTCTCCATATTTAGTGAAAACTGGCTCTGTGTAAGATGTACATTTCCATTTTGCTACTTCTCCAGTGTACAAAAGGGCAACTTCAGGTATAAAGTGTCTGACTACTACAGCTAAACAAGACAAAAGTAACCAGTAATTTACAAACATTGGTGTATCACTGATTTACAGGGGGGGAGGGAGGGGGCAGATGAAGTAGGGTATACTATGCTAGGTAGGGGAAAAGGGCAGAATTGAAGATATAAGCATGAGCCTGTTATGGATATGTTACCAACAGCTTAAGTTAGTACATAAAAAAAAACCCAAAATATTCTTGAACATACATTTATCATGTTAAAGCACTCTAGGTAACAACCTAACTTGCACTGTACTGAAGAAATGGGATTGTAAATTTTTTTTAAATTTTTCCCTTTTTAATTTATGAGAGCCACAAATATCACAAGCAAGACAAGACTTTAAAATTGCACAGGGAATTTGACACTGGTGTTCTAATTGGACTTCATGGTACTCTTAGCCTATTCATGTGCATTATCATAAATAATATGTAATTTGATATTCTGATGTACTGAAGTATAATATTAGATATAACCACAACCTTCAGGTTTCTTAAAATAATCCTCTTCATGTTTGCTTAAAATTTCTTCTTGTCCATTGCCATTAAGAGCAGCTGCATTAAAATGAGATTGCTTTTCTGCAATAATATAATTGCACAAGGCATTGTGTGATAATGGCATTATAGTACTGAATACACTGTGTCAATAAGAATTAACATAACAAATTTTGCCATGGAATCAATTGAAATATCTAGTCAAAATCATGAGATAAAATATTAAACTTTTGCAAAAAAAAAGAGTCATAGAAACGGGTCAGGCAAGTCAGGCCATGGCCTGACCAATTGTGAACTGATCGCAAGGTTGGTAAGTATCGTCAACGAGTGCCTTACAGGCTATGCTTTTTCTGAGCTAGCTACGGTAAATGAAACTAAAATCTGTAGTCAGGAGATTCTTTTAGTAGCAGAATTAGTCAAGGACATAATATAGTATATTGTCTTTTGATAGTCCATTGTACTGGACTTCTAATCAGAGAAATCAAGAGTCTTGATATGGAATGTTGTTGCTATTCTCAAGATTCAAACTGGAAAATGGAGGTGTGTATTTCACACCTATGAGAAACAAAGCTAGCTAGTTTTAATCCCTTATTAAAGTTCCTAAGAATGTTGGTGTATTGCTGTTCATTGTGCTCATGAACAGATGCAGCCTTCATCCAGAACATGTCATGTGTTTCTGACCAGGCTAGGAGTAACTCTAAGAGATGATGATGAAGTGACAATCCTAACGGACATGTCATAAACCTAGCAGTAGTTAATATAGTGAAGCAACAAGAGTATTTTTTTTTTGGCCATTGTTTTGGTAGCTATTCAATTTTATGTTCCAAATTATATGATAGTATATCAAGATCTTAAATAAAGCAGATACTTCATTATACATATGTAATGGCCTGACAAATCTAATACTATATTTGATCAAGTCAAAGAGAAGCAAAAGAAAAAATATCAATCACTGAAGGAATCCTCAATGATATGTCAACACAGACAACACAATCAGAAGAAGAAATTTGTTGTTAATTTAAGCAATCGACAATTGTCTACTTTCGAACACAACATGCTATCCCTGGGTCTTAACTTCACTGTTGCACCAAAACAAATTCCAATCGATGACATAATCTCAGGAGTAGAGCAAGGCCTTAGCAGAGCTAAAGTCCAACACAACACTGATATTCGTACAGCAGTTCACCAGATACTACACACAGCCCAGAAAAAACCAACGAGCCACCTGACTATTGAAGAAGCCAAAGCTCTGAAGAATTTAAGTAAGGACAACTCAATCATTATCCTTCCTGCAGACAAAGGCAATGCAACTGTCATACTAGACAGAGAAGCCTACACCAAGAAGATGAAAGGGATACTTCATGATGGATCTTACATGACCCTCAGAAAAGACCCCACAAAGAAATTTGAAAGAGTAACACATCAAAAACTTCTAGATCTCATGAAAATAGGTGAATTAGACAAAGAACTATACAAGAAGCTCAACCCCACGAACTCCTGCCTATCTTGCATGTACGGACTTCCAAAGATTCACAAAGACAATGTTCCTTTACGCCCAATCATCAGTACAATAGGATCTGCTACATATGATCTAGCCAAATATCTTGCTAAGATCATATCCCCACTAGTTGGACAGACTTCCTCATATGTGAAAAATTCAGCTCATTTCAGTGAAATAATCAACCACAGACAAATACAACAAGAGGAAATGATGATCAGCTTTGATGTTGTTTCTCTGTTCACCAAGGTT
>WLWI01003353.1_pt1 | contig 13738 bp, 10 predicted proteins | sample 6701501 | NCBI WGS metagenome assembly WLWI01 (sample SAMN12718690, study PRJNA515312) | sponge metagenome | isolation source: marine sponge | host: Mycale hentscheli | place: New Zealand: South Island, Marlborough, Capsize Point | collected 2014-11-01
AACCAAACAAAACACCAAAAAAAAAAAAAAAAACGCCGTGATCTCCCAAAGCACCCCCCTTTTTTTTTCTCCTAACCCCCCCCCCCCCCCCCCCCCCCCCCCCCCCAGGTTAATATTTCTATAAATTTCCAAGTAATCAATAATATTAGCATATCACTCAGGGAATCTTATAAGGGGTTTCTCATCTCCAAAAATTGATTAAAATTTTGCTGGTAAATGTCACCACGAAGGAATTTTCAGGGGAGGGAGGGGAAGCTCCCTAAAAAGGCCTAAAAAAAATTCCTGCCACTTCCAGTAAATAAATCTGCAACTCCAAGTTCTTTAGGTCCAGCACTATATAGTCAGGACATGACCTATTCCAACATATGCACTAATCCACTCACTGAAGCAAACATTCCTTCATCTCCACAACAGCTCCCTCAGGCTTCACACACCTCAGAATGACCAAAACTCAGAACCAAGACATCAAATTTACACTAAACTATATTGAATTAGTTATCTGTGAATAGAACAACACCTGCAGCTGAAATATCTAAACCCTCCTCATAATGCCACATCTTTTATACCAAAACCCCTCATCAAAATACTATTATGTAAAGCTAGTATTTTGCAACGGAGCTAGAGGTACCCAAAAAGATGTACTCAGAAAAGAGGCAGATGGTGTGTATTGTTTGGATACAATTTTCCCACACATATTACATAATGGGTGGTTTCAAATCGGGAAAGGTTCGCTTCATTAGTAGAACACATAATCAAATCACTCACTGATAAGGTTGTCGTCTTCCAATTGGAATGGTTTGGAAGTATAGAGGCAAGCAAATGACACAAGATGAAAGCTTCTGTTCATGGTGTTGTGTGTGCCAATGATCCTGATATACCTCACCACAGCCTTGGGGAAGAAGAGCTCCTGCCACGAGCGGCAGAGATAGCGGGAGCGATCCACCACTGTCACCCATTCCTTCTTGTCCAGCGACACTTGGATCAGATACGCATAAGACCTGCACAAACAAGTCAATAACCTTTCACACTATGTGCCTACAATTGCAGCTGAAAATTCTGCAAAATATATTCAAACTCTTGTGAAATAAAAGCCGCATTATAGGTTGCTTAATTAATGAGAGACTACAACTTGTATACAGTAGATCCACATTTATGAAAACCAAAGACTAATAAACAAGGAACTGTGCTACACTAACTATATTACAATTAATTAATGGGATAGGTGAACCCACAAAAGAGACATTCAACGTCAGGATAATGACTATACGAATATTGATTCCCAACAACACACACACACACTCTCAATTAGATCTCTTTACTCTCACACCATTTTATCGCTTGAAATACCAGTCTTAAATATTGTATTATCACTGATACTTTATATAATAAATGTGTGTGTATATATAATATAATTATGATATCACTTGTCATAATGTATGTACAAATGTTTACGTACTCTGGCAGATACAATAATTAAATTACTTTTTCTAAAAAAAGAAAGGCAAATATACCAAAAAGAAGGCAACAGTTCCGCAAAGCTTAAATCCACTATCATGATAATAGGAGAGAGATTCAGAAGCAAGAGAGGTAGAAAGGGCTGAAGAAAGGAAAGGTGAGGAATAAGAAAAGCTGAGATTGTTCAGAAAAAAATAGAGCAGGAGAGGGAAACTTATGTAATGTTAACCATGGTAGAGAATGATAACTGAGCAAGATAACTTATGCTACTGCATTCTTACTTTGCAATAGGTCAAGCGCCACTATGTGGCAGGGTACTTGCTAGTATAATATAATTATGATATCACTTGTCATAATGTATGTACAAATGTTTATGTGATCTGGCAGATACAATAATTAAATTATTTTTTCTAAAAAAAAATGACCATTCGTTACTCGATTGGCACAATAGAAAATTAATTATGCCATAGTTTATTTAAATTTCCAAACGTCTACAAAATGCTGGCAACATTGGTAACTCAGAAACTCGAATGTCCCACCACACCTTCCACTTAAACAGCTCACTCACTAATTCAGCACCTAGCCCTCACTTGGAAAAAAATATCAATTAAGAATTTACGAACCATTACATGTCAAACCCACTCTCTGACAACCGCCCACCCACTTGCCTGTTGTCTTTATCCCATAGTAGCATACTGATGCAGTTGATGATGTAGGGTCTACCCAGCTGGACCATGATGCACTTGCTGTGGTCCCTGGTGATGGTGTGAGTTGTGTAGCCATTCTCTCCATTGTAGTTCTCTGTGTCACCATTTAAAAGGGCTTCCCTCACTTGACCTTCGATAGTGCATGCATCGCGTTGAGGCGTGGCCACGTTCTCTTCAGGAACTAAACAGCAGCGACAACAACAACAGTAGGTACAAAGTGGCAAATTAAGTAATCAGGTATCGTCACCTCTGCTGCTCGCTGGTGAAACAATAAACAATAACACTGAAGTGTCAGAAATTTCTATTACTTCCAGGACAACACACATAACTTACTGCAGATGGCTGCTAATATTTGACAAATTATGCATTACAAAGGCCATACCAAAAGTGGTGCTACCAAGGTGATCACATGGGAAAAATAGTTGGTTTAGTCTAGGTTAGTGGCAATGCTTATGGTAACAGGTGCACCTCACCTTACCCACTGACCCACTGCTTCGGCATGTCAAATGATTCACAGTATCATTGCTACCACTACTTTCCCTTCACAAACATACACATACACTCTATACACATCTCCTGCCTTATCCCCAACATAAAACAATGGCTAGGAAACAACATGTTTGTGTAAGAAGACAAACTACATTTGCAGTATTAGAGTTCTAAGCTGTGAGCCACAACTCATTGCCAGTCTTTCTTCACATACAAACACAAAACGGCTGCTAGATAAATGCAACTTACTCAATAGCCCCCTGTGTCTTAAATCCATAACAGACTTCTGGTCTATGACGGAAAGAGCATCTAATATCTTATTGGAATCGAACATGTCACAATGCCGAATGTCAGCCAGTAAACTCGACTGAGGAATGAGCTGCAGTCGAATGCCATCCAAAAGCTCCTTGGCCGACTCCTTTTCAACACAATTGTGGTTCATCCAACGCCTAACTCCATAGAAAATTTCAAACTCATCGGCATAGAACGAGTCTCTGGCAATAAGCTCAGACAAGGCTGTCTGGGAAAGAGAAAGAAACCCTTCCGATTTCATCACATCCAGGGCATGCATGTCCACAAAGCAGCTGCAAGCTTCAGAGAGCTCCTTCAGTTGATAGAAGCTGGCTACATTGTAGATATCGCAGACGTTGCGTTCGTTGAGAGTGGCTTTCAGGTACGCTATGATGGCTTGCTGTAGAGCTCCAAAATCATACTTGTTGGCCAAACCCAGTAAGTGAAGGATTACCTGGATACAGAAGCAGTTACATACAACTACTCAATATCTGCCAGCTCCATCGACGACCACTAATTCCTAATGATTGGCATAAACTATAACCCACTCAGTAACATAGCAACAAGAACTCTGCTAACTGCCGATCCACCTAGTACATATGATGTAGGACTACTTATGCCAATGCTGTAATTGCCCATGTTCATGCATTCTCACTACCTACAACACAAATACTATACTATCATAAGCACTGGAAATTAGGCTACAACCTAATGGAACAACAAATAAGCCCGGAAGTATGAATAGAGCATAACACTACGCATTACCAATTTATACACATAATAATAGGCTTACTTCTTCATTAATGTCTCCTAATGTGATCTTTCCAGAGTATATGTATTCTAAAAGATGCTCAAAAGATTCTGGAGTGGCATCCTTGAATGGTATTTCATCTTCTCGAGCTTCCTTCATGTCGCCATATAGAAGAATCCTGAAGTAAGTGCACCTGGCTGCAAGAACTACTTTGTGAGCTGGAAAGCGCTGCCCACTTACCACGAACGTCACATCTGTGTATTCCTTGGATCTGTACAAATCCAGGAGGTCCCCTGATATGTGCTCAAAGTGTTCAATGTCCCCCAAAGCATCGAAATTGATGCCTATAGTAGAGCCCCGAGAAGAGCGACAGAATTCTCGGCTATCACACATTACGACTCAAGAGACACCGGGACCCGGCTACTCCCGGGAGCTCATACCAACTAACGCACCGCACGCTCCGGGAAAGAACAAACCCCGGGCAGAGTTGTTTGATTTCAGTACACAAACCGGTCAGAGCAAGAACTTCGCATAATAAAAATACTAACGGTAGTTGAGGTCAATGACCTTTGAACCCGACTCACCCTTGCTGGTTGGACCCGATGGTCCACAGTCATTACGTTGTCATAGTAACACCAGACGCTAAATCCTATTGCTGGACTGAGACGGCAAGGACATTTATTTATGTTTGGAGGTGTATTTAACCCGAACGTCCCTCTACTAAATGAATACAAATATGGACTTTGCAGGAGGAAACTGCTTCGAAGTCTCTTTGGAGGTCCCACGGTAAGGGTGGCACCGTTCTTCATCCATGCCATCCAAACAGTAATATGGTTTTCCCCAGTACTCCCAGCCATACCTATCGTCATACTGGACGCATTGGAAGTATTAAATTCGTATTATTTAGCCATCATTTATGCTGCAGTGATGGGAGGACTTGTGGCCACAGCAGAATTGATATTGTTCATAATCATATATCGCTACTCCAGTTGGAATCAGAGAATACAATTAGATGATGAGAGTGAAGAAGTCTATATAGCCTCAGTATACAGTTTAGAATCCATATCATATGTATATGATTCAAGACAGAAAATTGACCTCATTTTACGCCCACTGGTCTCGGCCATGATCTCGTTTGTTGGCATCTATATCCTCCTCCCTACAGTCTTGATGGACATGTTGCCCATTCCGTGGATTGTAGTGTTTATCATAGTGGGATGGGTGGTCCTCTGTCTTACCCATTATTCAGTAATGGTTCGCCATCCTCCAGAAACTGCCGTGTACCGTGCAACAGGACCACATATTTTGAGATGGTGTTATCGACCAGTCTATGTTTTGGTAGTTGGAATAGCTATCATTTTGGTAAGGTAAGTAAAAGCTGGATTTTTTTGTGTCGCTGAAGTTCATCCCCCCTCTCTCTCTTGGCCCTACCTCTTCATTTACAATGATAACTGATTATTTTACAGAGAGCTGGTGACATCCAATACAAATATTTATTTGTATATCCTGTATGGCTCCCTCTTCTTTCTTCCATTTGGATGGCTAGTGGGCTTATTACCCCCAATAGATGCCCTTATTCCGTGGATAATGGAAGTCATTTTAGTTAGATTGTTTGGAGGATCTCCTATGGCAACAGATTTAAGGTAATTTATGTCATCCATTGAAAAATTATTATTTAATACTAAATTAACATTTTTGTTAGGTTGGTGATTTCATTTTCAACGACTGTAATAGCACTAGCAATTGGCGTTGGTGTTAGAAATTCAACTGCTTCATTGCTGATCCTTACCGGGTTTGGCTTCTTATTGAGTCAGAATATATACGTTTTTAGCAAATCATTCCTATATAAATTGTCCTGCATCTGTAGCAGCAGACTAGGGAACTACATAATTTCAAAAACTCATGAAGTATTCTCAACGACCTTGCAATCTTACAGTGGATTAGGAGATGTACATAAACTAAATAAATTTTATGTCTGCTTGTCTTGTTTGGGTTTAATCAGAAATCATGCTGTGCTATTATTTAGCCTTTTAATCATTCATTTCACTTCAACAATCAGTGTCACCACTTCTAGCAGAAGGGACTACTTAGCAAGGGCAATGGCCATTGTATGGATAATAATTAGTGGTATTGTTATTCTCAACGATGGCGTACAAAGAGTTTATTTTGCTGGTGTAATAAAAAACTTCTTGCAGCCAAAATTGTCTCATGACTTAGAGAAATACCGGCAGATAAAATGTGGAACGAGAGTGTGCAGCATTCCACGAAAAATCATTGTCATGTATAGTAAGTTGTACATAATTGTAATAGACGAAGCCTATTATAGCTATAATATTATATTCTTTTCTTCTCAGTGGCACCATTGCTAGCAGTAGCATTCATTGGAGTAATAATGGGGCCTATTTCTTCGAGTATAATACAGAGATTAGCAATAGCACGACTACTCAGAAAGGTTAGTATCACATATTCATTTAATTCATTTATGTGTCATAATCTTCAAATATGTAATAGATATGGCAGAATATGGAGAGTGTTTTGGTTGAGTTAGCAGTAACTAGTGTTGTCATCCTTGTCACTGGCCACGAGGTGTCAGTTGGATTTCCAGTACTCACACTCATTATTGGAGTCTCATTGGATATCGTTGTTGATTTTTTACAGAAATTAGTATTCAGTGCAAAGCTTGTCTTCACTTATTATACTCTACACAAACAGAGATCATATACTTGTATAAGCATTTGTATTTTCATCTGTAACTTTATTTTTGCTCCGCTGCTGATTATTATTCTCATTATTTCTTCAATCCTGGCTGCACCACTTCTGCCAATATTTTCACTTCCTATTCTTCTGCTAGGATTTCCCCGCACACAACGATTTTGGCCTAGTTTAATTAATTATGGATCAGTCGCCGTCAAAACAAGTGATTCTATATATTATCAGGAAGTTCAGTTGGAACTGGGAGCAGTTCTTTACCACTCTATATCTTCTGGAGCAATTTCATCCAAGGCTGGCACTCAAATTCTGTATCGTTTTGAAAATCGATTAGGCTTGATCACAATATTACAAAAAGATTATTCCAGCTGTACCATAAACCTGAGAGGTCTTGAATTCCAAGAGACATCTTGCCATTCTGAAGAGGCAACAAAGATAGATGTAATGTTTGAGAAGGCTCATACTAACACCATCTTAAATAAAGCCGTTCAAAGCACTCTTACACCAGCTGATGCTGGAGTGATCAAAGCTTACTCTGATGCTCGTAATATTTTGACTGGAATAATCGATCAGCCTGAAGCACTTAGGAAATTTTCAAGTAACCTTGCAAAAACAATTGTTTGGGTATTTTATCACCATATTATGAAGAATACGCCCAAATTCCCGTGTAGCAACATAACTGAACATTTTGTGGTGGGCTCAAACAATTCTGACAATCTCAAACCTAATCCTGTAAATACAGACACCACCCTGGATACACAGTGTACTCCAGCTCAGCAATTCACAACCTTAGATAGAACCATAAACTTTGGCGGTGAACAGCAAGGCAATGTAGTATCCACTAGGTTTCACGAAGAGACAAAATATGAAACCAAACAAAGTAGTGACAGTTCATTGGAGAAAGACTTGGAAACTATTCCAAGTATGTTGGAGATATCAGAATCTGTACACAGTGTCATGTCTAAGTCTACTCGAGAAATACGGCGACCAAGAAGAGTTAAAGTGCATCCATTCTCTCCCTCCCATTTTAGCAATGAAATGGATAATTTGGAAGTATTTGATCGCGGCTTGCACAATACAGAGTCTTCGACAACCAAAGGTAGTTCTACTCACATGGAGGTGGAGATTGCGAGGGACACAAGAATGTTCGAGGCAGCTCTTCCACAAAAGGAAGTCAAAGCATTGGTACAAGAACGCGGTTCACCATCTCACCAATTTCCTTCAGAATGGTACACTTATCTGACTGACAAGTACAGAGACTTATCAAATAGTGACTACAATTCCCTACAAGATTTAGTTGATGATTATTTTAATCTTCTTCATTTATCTTCTCCGAGCTGGTCATTACAAGCAAATACAAGTGTCACACCTCAACAAATTGCTCAAGGATTTCAAGGAAGTTTTCCACAAAAAGCAGGAAGTAATTGGATGTCAAAAGACAGTGAGAAGATGAAATTGTCACTGAAAGCATACAGGTCAGTTAATAAAGTGAGGGTGTGAGGTTTATGTTGTTAGTTGTTGTTGTTGTTGTTTTTGCTCTAAAATATATCTTAGGTATGCAGTGAAATTGATGTATGATGAAGCATGCCTGGGAGAAGTCGAGTCTTTAGAAGAACTTTTTTCATATTTGAATGACTACGACAATAATTGGTGCATTGTTAGTGAAAAAGAAGCTGAATGGAATAATGCAATTCTATCAAAATATCCTTACCTTTTCTCTATGGACTATAATCCTGAAGAGGTAAGGTGTCTATTTTTTTTAAATGCTGGCTAATTAGCTATACAAGTTATCATTAGACCTGTAGCTTGTATTTTAATAAGGATGTGAAATAATAATACTAATTCAGTAATTATTATTATTATTGCAGCATAAGTACTCGGCACATGTTCTCTGTCTCAAGGATACTGCAGTTCACTTTGGTACAATGAACAGTGCAGCTCTCCAAGCTTTATGGGCTAACATGAGCTTTGAACTGTTCTACCTTACTAATGATGATGATGAACGATATAGCATTCAAGCTCATCCGTACATGTTGCGTAATATCAGTAGCCAGCTATGTGACCCTCCACTGGGTTACTGTGTGTATTCATCAGGACTGTTAACAATTCCTTCAACTTGACAATCATACATTCATTATAATAGTACACTCTATGCTTTTCTTGTGCAGTCTCAAATTGATAAATTAATCATTATGGACAAATTACAAGACCAGAGTGCATTATATAGTTTTGCCAATAAATACTTTCATAGTACAAAAAACATGTATTGCGATTTGTAATATCTGATTTACATAGAACTAAAGCAGAAGATTAGGAGGTGACACACCAAGTAAATTTCAATGTTGTATTTTGCATTAGACATGCAGTATTCATTTGAATGAACCAAATTAACGTGTTTAAATTTAAAAAGTAACAAAATAAAATTCAGCTCTACTAGTTATTCCATTACCCGATATCTGTACTCCAACTGTAAGACTTCTCTATTGGCTAACTTTTGGCACTCTTACAGGCATTTTATTATTATTATTAATTATTATTATTATTGTAATTATTACTGGTTTGATTTTAAAGAGAACAGCAATAGTTGAAAGAATAATGATGATGAATTGAGCTGGTTAAAAAAAAAAGAAGAAAAAAAGGAATTAGTCATCCACAACCAACCCTTCTTCCTCGGCATCCAAACAAAGAGAAACATGAATGTTAATGATTGCGGAAGGAACATTGGCCATCCCACATACTGGACATGTTCTGAAATCCAAATCGGTTTGATTTTCAGATTCATGCAAGTCATCTTTCTTAGCTAAGTCTTCATCATCAATTAAAAGAACATCTTCAATTTCATTACTTGCTGAGCAATGCTTGTCAGGACTTATAATAATACAATCATCACTGCCAATCTTGTTATGTTCAACATTGACTTGCGTGCTAACTGACTCTTCAGTGACACTGCCTTGCTTGCTAGCTGACTCTTCAGTGGCACTGCCTTGCTTGCTAGCTGACTCTTCAATGGCACTGCCTTGCTTGCTAGCTGACTCTTCAGTGGCACTGCCTTGCTTGCTAGCTGACTCTTCAGCTACACTGCCTTGCTTGCTAGCTGACTCTTCAGTGACACTGCCTTGCTTGCTAGCTGACTCTTTAGTGACACTGACTTGTGTGCTAGCTGACGCGACATTGTCTTGCTTTCTTGGTGAATCTTCATGAATATATATGGGCATCCTGGTAGTATCAGCTTGATCAGAAACTGTTGAAGCCTTAAAATACTTGCGTAAAGGCTGCACTACAGAATTGCCTTTTTTTCTTTTTTCTACTGCTTGTAATATTTTACTTCTCATGGTGGTTTTACTTTCATTCTTGCTATTAGTACTTGTGCCCAGGACAAAACCATGGCCTGTAAAGTGGGTTGTAGTTTTTGATGCATTTTGTGACTCTTGAACATGCCCAGCAAAACTGACGTCACTTCTAGAATTACTACTGCAATTTGAAGGGTTTCCAGACCCACTGCTTTCTCCCTTGCTCTTAATCATTTTTCTTAGATCTTTGCATCCATTGCTAATTTGGGAATCTTTTGTCTTCTTTTTTCCACAGTTTTCTGGTTCCTTTACTTTTTCATACTTTCCTCCACATGTGCGTTGATGCTCCGCCCACCACGGATCCCTAGGAGAAGGAGGGCGATTCATTGCTCTTCTTACAATACCATAGTATGGCGGTCTCCTTCGACATGGGCCATTGCATTTCCACCAATGTTGTCTGTACTGATTTACCTGCACAAAATACAAATACAGTGAATACTCATCACACTAACAATACAAGTGCTCAGGTCCAAAGAAACAATTGCATAATCAATATAATATAGATACAAGAGGTTGTTCATCCGCACTCTTCAAATCAACCGTACAAGTGTTTGCTAGGATCTTTTTATATTATATTTTACATCATTCAGATAAGAATGAAATGAAGCACCAAAGGTGCGAACCCTCAGCGCTATTAAACACTACCTAGCTATTACAATATAAACTCCTTCCAATAGAACAAGCAATCTGTTAGCTATTTTTTATTAGATCCCGTTGCTATATTGTTACTAGGTGTACTAACTTGGTAAGTGTGCACTATTTTTTGCCTTTAGCCATTTCTGCGAAAATGCTGATAAACAAAGTTGCTAGTGGCAACTGGGCATGCGTAAACAGGATCTAAAATAGTTAGAGCATGCGCGTTTAGGTACTGGTGAATTTAGTGCACACAGCCCTCGGGCCTACGACCCTTGGGCTTCAGTGCACTAAATCCACCAGTACCTAAGCGCTTATGCTCTAACTATTACATGAGGTATCAAAATAGCTCGACCAATGAAAATGGTACATGGAAACGCTGTCTTCATAAGAGAAGAAGCTAAACTAGCCTGAAACATTCACCTGTATACATTTTCAACGCGAAACTTCACTTCTTTCAACTCAGTTAACTTCCCCCGAGTAACGCTTAGGAGCCTGAGCATAAAGCTAAGTACACCGCTGGCTGCAGAAATTATTTGCTCACGTGATTATGACGTGACGCTAGGGCCTCTCGCGCATGCGCGCTGAGGGTTAATAAGCATTTTAAAATGGGGAATATGACTTAGTTAATACATAAAAATACAAGGTAAGTGTAAAAATACAGAACAATGAAACATAAAATCCAAACCTACTTCTTGATGAAAACTGTGGTATACCTACTTGAAAGAAAATGATTGTAATAACTTGAAGTTTTTACAATCCACACACAACTCACTGATATATTGGTCCCAGATGCCTTATTAATACGATGCATGTGAGAGAGAAATTCTGGCCCATGTCCATCATGATCCTAATGATACAAAGAGATATTGATTTCAACACTTCAAAATTGTATATATTTAAGTATAGGTTACACCACGACATGTAGGTCTGTAAGGGGTTTACACAACCGAGGGCCAAGGCCCAAGGATAGTGTACACCACCCCACATTGACTGTAGTGCAACTGACTTGCACCATGGCTCTAGGCTATAGAAAATGCATAAAAAATAATTGATTGATTGGACAATTCACTCATTCACCTCCTAGGAGGTGGACATGAAATATATTCACTGTAATTAAGCAATCTGATTAAACGGTTTGAACATACATACAATGCACAAGTCCTCAAATCCACAATCTTGTCAATGACATATTCTTACCTTATTATTATCAGTTACGAATAGATATGCATGTATCATTTCATGCTGTAATCGGAGAAAAAAATATTATAAATAATCATAATTTGGTGAAATACAAAGCAATACCAGTAGAGTCTCCACTAGGTTCTTCCGTGGACGTAATTTAAGTAGGGGTTGACTCAATCTTATGGAACATAATCTTCCTCTACCTTCATAAGAACATACTCCAGCACAACTACAAAGTTATATTAATATTAGTGACAAATTTCAGCTTAAATGATAAAAGGTTAAATCAGTATCTAATTAAACATATGACATTGTGCATCACAGCCTCAAAGTATCCATCAAGTAAAATATAAATAGAAGGATTATACACATATGCATTAGTGCAAGATATACTTATAGGGTTTCTCTAAAAATACACAGAGTTGTGGTGAGGCATAGAATTATCCATTCATTGCTGATTTAGCTAATTCCCGTAAACCAGTGCTCAATTCAATTACCTCCATATCTCATGGTTAAATCAGTAGGACAGCTCATACACAGAACCTGAATTAATTACTTATCCATTTCTTTTAACTTGCTCTGCAAGATCAGATGTTCTACTACACTATGCCTAAAAGTGCTATCTCACTTCAACAAGTCAAGTCATGACAACAACTTACAGAGTCATCCTGTTGCTCCATCTTACAGCAACACCACTGGAAACAAGCCTGCCTCCAAAGAAAAGGGAATCGTATTCAACAAATAGCCTATGAATGTCTGGATTAGGATCGGTCAACTCCCAGTGTGAGTCCACTATTTCTTCAGGACGTAACTTATTGACTTTTGTGAGGCTTTCTCTGGTATATTTCTTTTGAAGCTCTTCTGCTAAAGCGCTGTCACTCCTTATTACCATGTTGTTATTGTATTCTTCACGCAAAGAGAGGGCATAGGCCAAGTCATAATCTTCACTCGAGGTGTGCCTTGACATGTCTGTTTATGTTATTGACAGAACCTCTAGATTTTTAAAAGGTAAGTGATCGTTTGCCATCTAAGCTCCACCTCCTTCAGTTTCCTTAATCACGTGCTCCTTCGCTCGCGCACATGTATGGTGTGCGTGCGTAGCGCAACTTGAAAGAGCGCAACAACCCGTAGCACCCGTAATATAAAAATGAGTTCTCTTTTCGTTGTCTTATTTACTGTGTTCCTCTGTATGGTAGTGAAAACCCAGGCTGCAAGTGTACTTGCTGTATCCAATAAAGTAGAGTGTATCAAGGAGTCGGATGATGATTTGCTCGACAAAAACAACAGGACTTGCAAAACGAAGATAGTAGTTGCTTTAACGATCAAAGCTGATGAGGTACTTTACAGGAAAAATAAAGTTGTAGTAGTGTGATATTTAAAAAAAAGATAGATATGCTTTGTGCTTCCACTATAGTAACATAATATTGTAAACTGATAATACTGTAGAATGTTAATACAATTACACAAATAGACAAAAAAAAAGTCCATGATTTAGCAAGGATGGGGGGGGGGGGGGGGGGCTGAAGAGTTTGGAAATTTGGCACAAGTAAGTTATGATAGAGCATTGTTGCAGCCTGTTAGTATTACGTTTGAAACATATCGTATATGCTTCATGATGCCAGCAAAGTTTTCTCAGCTGAGTCGCACCTTCATTTTCAGACACATTATCTGATAGGGTACATTTTTCCAGCATTGGAATGGTTTATTCATGATGAAATGATCTAGGAAAGCACTCAGATATCTAGCTATATCTTGTTGATGCCTTAGTCTTCTATTAATGTAACATTCTGGAATACCTTATGGATCCAGTGCAAGTAATCTCTAACCTTGAAGATTTCAATATTATGATGAGGAGCTCTTTATCATTGTCATTGTGGCTATCTGGAGAAATCTTTGGGGTAGGAAAGATATATGCTCTGCTATTGACAAATAAGCTGTGGTACACATTTTCAATTCAAACTCGAATGACTTGTTATAATGAGCTTGCAGAGATCCCTCATTTTATAGCTGCAAAGTTCCAACCTTCTGGTTTGTGCAACTCATTGGCGAGCGAGCGTAGCGAGCGAGACACTTACAGGGGTAACACAATCGAAAATCGGGGATGTTTATTTATTTATTTATTTGTATATATGTTTGGACGTACGTATGTCATTTTGTACTTTGACCCT
>WLWI01003354.1_pt1 | contig 13738 bp, 7 predicted proteins | sample 6701501 | NCBI WGS metagenome assembly WLWI01 (sample SAMN12718690, study PRJNA515312) | sponge metagenome | isolation source: marine sponge | host: Mycale hentscheli | place: New Zealand: South Island, Marlborough, Capsize Point | collected 2014-11-01
GTTCTTCATTTTTGAACCTAACACAAACACACACACACCAAAAAAAACAAAAAAAAAAAAAAAAAAAAGGGGGGCGGGGGGGGGGGGGGGGGGGGGGGGGGGGGGAGGGAGAGAACCAATTTTTGAAAAAAAATTATAAGGATGAATATACCAATACACACAATACAGCTTATAGATCAGCTGCATGCTAACTTATGCTATTCATTCATAAATTAATATTCAAATTTTATACAATCAATCATTAATAGTTGTAAAATTTCATTAGCTTTTGACCTAAATAAAATATATTTGGTCCCTTCCCTGTCGCTAGCACTGAATCCGCCCCTGTAAAATGTGCACTATCTTGACTTGCTGGATCAGCTAATTTTAAAAGACACAATCTGTCAGTCACTACACCTGAATCTAAAGAATTAACCTACTACTTATTTATGCGACTGCACCCACTATTTGTGAACAAAATATTGCAAAATAACTGTGATAATAATAAATTTATTTTAGTTTGCTGATAACAAACACAAATGAAAAAAACATGTTTAGATGATGATGGTGGTATGAATGCAATTGGCCATAACCAGAAAGACACTACCTAATATACGTACAGTGATTACAATTACTAAATTCATTCTATACAAAACTGTAATTCATAGGTACCGATAAGGCAACAAGTAGGTAAAAGGATGAATTAATAATTCATGATTGGCATCATAAGCATAGAAAAATATGTGGATATCGATTGTGCAGGTCATAATGATAATGCATGCTGTAATATTGTCTGCCATTATTTGTGCAACTACCAACAAAAGGATTCCCCATAATAGATATTTTAGTTAGCAATTTTCCTGGTGATCATACCATCTGACTCAGAGCAACAAGGCACTCCTTTATATTTCAAAGCATCATGTATGACAAGCTGTAATGAATATTAAATCTTCCATTACTGTATTTTTACCACTACTTTCACAGCAAATTAATTATTTTCATAGGCTAGAGCATATTCTTGGCTCTGGTCAATTTGGAGAAGTGTACAAGGCCACATGGACTGTAGATGAACACAAGCTGGACATAGCAGTTAAAACCTTGAAGTCTGAAGCACCAGCGGATGATGAGATCAAATTTCTACAAGAGGCAGCCATCATGGGCCAATTCAGACATGACAATGTTATCAAGATGTATGGAGTAGTTACCATAGGAGAACCTGTAAGTTAATAATTAGTGTCATCTTTCATCTGAAGAAACAGGCATGTTTGGTGTTCATTATAAAGGGGAAAGCTTATTTACTGGTTATTGTTGAGTGTGATATAATCTTAGACAAAGTTTTGACAACTGCCACATATGTAATTCTTACTTAATTTCCTCATTCTTCTTCATTATCACTTGTATGGTATAATAATATATTTCACTTGAAAGTTCCGTGTGAATTTTATTTCTGCTATGAATTAACTGATAAATAATATGTACCTAAATTATTTTATGGATTGACTATAGATACTCATATGTCTGGAAATTCTGGATAATGGAGATTTGCGTGATTATCTATTGTCCTTTACTCCAAGGTGAGCACATCAATCCATTAACATTCCAACTCATATTAGTTGTGATGATTACATTTTTCATTCTCTGCTGAAATAATTATTATAGCAATTTTTATCGTTCTAACAGCCAATATTTATGTTTATTAAAACTTAACCCATTTAAGTTTAAATTAACATAATATTGGCTATTAGAACGACAAAATTTGCTGTGATTATAATTCTTTCTTTTATTAGTGGAAGTAAATATGAAGATTTTGTGGAACTACATCTAAAGTTTCTGAAGTTTGCAAAGGACATAGCAGCAGGCATGGCGTATCTCTCTAAAAAATGTTTCGTACATAGAGATTTAGCAGCCAGAAATATACTTATAAACAAGTACCTCACGTGCAAGGTATTGGACTTATATTGACTATTTAGTACATGGGTGTTATTGTGTTAACCAATCTATAGGTTGCTGACTTTGGCATGGCTAGAAACTTAATGGATGATGACTACTACACCTCTAGTGGAGGGAAGATACCCGTGAAGTGGACAGCACCTGAAGTGAGTTAAATTTATATAATTATTAGTGAGGCAGTTTTTATTAAAAAAAATATTATGCTTCACTTGAAAATTATATATGCTTTAGATTGCTATGGTTACTATACTTCATTAGTGTATACCAATGTGTTCATACTCTTGCACAAATTAAGGGACAAATGAAAAATTTTGGTGATTTTACAACAATACTATATTTGTTTAAGGCTCTATTATACAAGAAGTATTCCACTGACAGTGATGTGTGGAGCTATGGTATGGTGCTGTTTGAGATCTGGTCTGTGGGAAGGAAGCCATTTTCTTGTCTTAATAACAATCAAACACTTACACTCATTCAAAAGGGATTCTGCCAAGCTCCTCCCCCAGGGTGTCCTCGTGCTATTTATGCTCTTATGGTGGACTGCTGGTAAGAATGCAAAGCTATGTTACTAGTGATGTGCTTGAGCACAAATGGTGAGCGAGCCTAAAGCTCACTATTATTATATGATTGATTTTAACTTCTAACACTCAAAGCTACAAAAAATAATGTCGATTTTTTTAATTATGTTTAATCGGTAAAAGTATTTAAATGCCATAGTAATCACTCGCCGCAACTGTTTGAATTGAAAAAAACAACAGCCAAATAATACATTTTATTTAAACCTTCGATATTCTTTAGCTAAGTAAAAGCTGTAACTCATAATACTTTCACACAACTGGACTTACCTACACAATACTAACCTACGTGGTTAGTCTAGTGGACAATAATTTTTCAAGTACTGTTGCGTACCACTTATAAACATGACAGAGAGCACACTGAATTACCCAAATAGAAATGGAACTCCGATAGGTTTTCAAGTTGTAACTGCACCTGCAAAAGAATTCAAAATGATAAACCATTCAATTTCTAACGGTGATGGGTAATGATCCATAAACCGGAAGATTCTGTTTAGTGAAGTTTGGGACGGGATGGACCACCAAGCAAACACAAAAATACGCGAAGGTCAAAGTACTAATGACATACGTACGTCCCCACATATAAACAAATATCCCCGATTTTCAATTGAGTTACCCCTGATAGTGTCTCGCTCGCTCGCCAATTAATTTATAAATTTTGCACAGCAAATCTTAAACTGCTTTTAGCAATTATCCCTTAATTCTACCAATTACATAGCAATCTGCGCTTGCTCACATGTGTAATACAATTCCTTGATTGAGAATTTTTTTTAGCTATTATGTGTAGTAGGCCTTCTATTATTATTATATGGTTAAAAAAATCGTTCTTCCTAATTAAGGAACTTCATTATAGGCATGACCACAACAGAATGCTTGTAATGGGTAATCGGGGAGGGGGAGGGGGATTGCTGTGTGTGTGAGCATGTGTGTGGGTATGGGTGTATGTATAGCATCGGCTGCCATTTATCAACCAAAACATTTACACGTGATCTATCTTCTTGCCCACATGTCGCCCAATGATAGAGTTACTACCAAAACTAGTCTTGGACTTCGAATTTTTCATTTGAGCGGCAGAATTTTTTGCATAAACAGCTACATCTGAGATAATAGCTTTTGTACTGGACTATTTCAAATTCTATGATCTAACCTATTATGATTTTATGTTAAAATACAACAAGAATTGGTACCAATTCAGATCTAATCATATCCTTATTTGCATAGTTATCATGCAATATAAGAAAAAATAGGAAAAGTATAGGGTGTAGAATTTATTTTTGTATAGTTTGGACAAAGTCTCTTTTGACCTTAATCAACTAGGATCTGGGATAATCTCTTCCAAACATCGTTCAGGTACCCACCGGTCAACAAGCACAACACAGCCACTTCTTCCCATCTTGGTAAAGAAAGACTAACAAAAATAACAGAAAACATTACACATTCACAAGCTCTGCATCACTATTGTTTTTTGTGTTTCTGTGAAAATCCATGTAAAGTACGCCAGTTGTAGGATTTTTCCTGAATGTCCACATACTATGCAGTCAATAATAGTACCCGGAATAATCGATAAGTACCAGTCGATAATAGGCAGCTTATGCTTTAAGTGCGTGTTAGAGGTAACAGTTATGTTAAAAAGAATACATGTACATGATTTTTATTAATGTTTTAAATTAAATTATGTTAATGCATAATAATCACACAAAAATTCACAGTGATGTTATTAAATTCATTAAATGAAAATGTGTGTTAATATTGTTAAATTGTTAAAAATGTTAATATCAATATTCTAGGAATCCCAAGCACCAGCAGAGACCTAGTTTCACTACCATATGTCAGAGGTTGAATGAGTCTCCAGAGAAGTTGCTGTACTGGTCTCCCAGTGATGACAGTCTCTCATCTGCAGTAGGAGTGTGTGGAGCTCCTCTATTAGAAGCAGAAGACCTTCACTCAGACCTTCAAAAGAAATACATGACTTAACTTAACACTTTTATTACAGCACTAAGATTTGTTACCACAATAATTATGATTGTGATTGCAGTTAGCTACACTCCTTCTTTGTGACAATGCAGAATTGATATAAAATTGAGGTCATAATTTAAAGCACCCTACTTTAGTACTAACTGTTTACAGAAAAGAAATTAATTATAATTAGTTGATGGAGCTCTATTCTTTTTCAGTCCCTACAGTCTTTAGAAAAAGTGTGCAGAAGAATTATAAGAGACTGCTAGAGAATACGAAAAGATGATAAGTCATAAAGCTCTTAAGAATAGTAGCTCTCATAAAGCTCTTAAGAATAGTAGCTCTTTATTACTAAAATGGGCTCTTTCTTCAAGTTAGTTGTACTCTCATTACATCATTCTAAGAGAATATAATTCCCTATATAGAATAAGCTAAATAACTAGCTGTCTTTAGCACTCTCTTTTAGTCTCTTTACTCTCTTCTAGTCTCTTTTAGTCTCTTCTAGTCTCCTTCTCTCTTTAGTCTCTTCTAGTCTCTTCAGTCTCTTCTAGTCTCTTCAGTCTCTCCTAGTTTCTTCAGTCTCTTCTAGTCTCATTAGTCTTTGCTGCAACATAGGCTTATTTTAATCAATACAGAATTAAATATGGCGACCAAATATATTTAAATTCTGTACTGTTAAAAAAAAGCCTGTGAAAGAGAGAATACATCTAATGAGGAAAAGAAGGCTGAGAAAGAAATTGTGAAGTGATAAATTAGCAGAGTAAAAAAATTCCACAGATAAAAAGAATCTTTGAAAAAAGAAGTTTGTGTTGGTCTGTGATAGCAAGACTGTAGCATAGCAGTATCCCTTAAGAGTATAATACAGAATTGAAGTGTTTGGTTGCCGTCTGGTTGTTGTAGCAGCTCAGTGGCTGAGTGCTTGTACGTTAAGCAAGCGATCCTGGGCTCGATTCCTAGTGGCGACTAAATATATTTAATTCATTATTGTTTTAAAAAAAGCCTGTGAAAGAGAGAGAATAGCTACATCTTTTATTCATTTCATCAAAATTTTACATCAAATGTCTATTGATAATGCAGCTAGAATGAAATAGTCTAGCATGTTGCACTGAATTAAAAAAAACATTGGTGTGTTACGCATGGTTACTCACTTATCTATCACCAACAGATGACACCCCTAATTATAAAAGTGTGATAATAATACTTGTTTTGTAAGTGTATTAAAATACTTACAGGCTCCATGAATCTGCTTTGATAGCATTGTACTGTCATCCCAAGATAACTTCTGGAGCACAGTAACTGTAGGATCCACTCTCCATCTTTAGGTCTTGATGAAGCCTTAGCAAAAGTACCTCTTTCAAAGGATTTACCTAGAGTGTACCCTAGAGCCTCTGGACAGGGCATATACTCCGAACATTAAAGGATATAAAGTTGTCTCCGATCCACAATCGAATGCTCACGATCTCCCGTGTACGTGTCGGAGAGTGAACGGTAGCTAGAAGGTCACAGTGTAGAAGTCGATTAACGAATAATAGCTCAACAGTAACGCAACAAACGATCACAACCCGTAAAGAAACCCAATTCCAACCAAGTGACAGCGTTACGTAGTGTCGAGCTCATTTTATACTCGCTCCAGACGCTAGACGCTAAGTTGTGAGCATGCCCAAAATTCTAGCGCGAGCGTTGAAGTTGGCCAAGCAATACGCAAAATGACGGTATCTTCTTCAATACCTATCTTCTTCAATACCAATCAAATCTTACCGCCCTGCATGTGCTTAGCTTGGTGTCAGTCTCACAAGTGAACCATAATATAATCATTCAAATGTGTGACAGTTAAAGTTCCAGTACTGTCAGACTTACGAAAGTTTCAGTCTCCCACACAATCTATTACCAACAGACCCTGGAAATGATCTAGGAATAATTTCTGGGGTTTTGGGTAATCCTCAGGAATTGTGCTGAAATTGCACCAATTACTACATGACAAAATTCAAGCTATCAATTTGAAAGAATTTGTGTGGAAAAACATTAAAGTAAACATTGTAAAGTGTTGAAGAGAGAGTCAGTGCAGGAATGCCAATATCAACTATTATTCTTTAGTCTAGAAGCACTACTGCAAACATCATTCTATCACTAGCTACAATGTTTCTCATTGATAAATTGAAATTCATTTCAAACTGTATTTCAAATCTAGAAGTCTGCAGCAAAATCATTTTGTTTCTTTGGTGGCAGTGGCTGTCTATGGCCATAGCGTCATAAATATAATATATAGAGAGAAAGTTATTAAACAATAAATGTGATACAACAGAAATTTAAGAACATTATTTTAAATCAAATAAATTATTTTAAAAAACTCAATCATTGTGAGTGGGTTAAGATCATATTTCGTCATATCGGTAAAAATCGTCAGTGTCCTTCTTGTCGATAGAAACATTATCTTCCTCATCAATCCTGGTGGACGGAATGAAATCTAGACCATCAATATCTGCTAATGGGATCACATCATCATCTCTTGAGCTATATTGTGTAGTCCCTTTCTTATGTCCTTGATTCCTCCTTTTCCTCGTGAAGATCACAATGAAGCAAATCAAACTGGTAAAGAAGAGGAGTAGAACCACAGCAGCAGCACACACCAAAATGATCTACTCTTGTGGTCAACAAATTGAGAACAGCTAGACAGATAAATATCAAGTTAGTTGTGGAATTTGCATTCATGTGTACATTCATATGAAAATTATTACTACTGCCTCATTATACTTTTTTATAGCATCTTTTTAGCTATACTTCCATTCTATGAAGTAAAAATAACAACCCAGAGAATGATTGTTATAATAATATGAAATTTTTTCTCTTTTTAACAGCCAAAATTTTAATTATAAAGTTGTAATTAAAGTATTGACTGTTAAAAAGAGAAAAAATTCCTATTATTATATTTATTTCAGCCGAGAATGACTGAATCAATGATTATGTTTATAATAAAAAGAAGTAAAACAACTAAAATACATTTTTTTTTCATTTCATGTTTTACTTGGTCATTTTAATATAACTTTGGACATTAAACTTAGTACAGTATATTTTCTAAACCATAATCTTGCCACCATAACCACAGTATGTTCTAGTAGTGAGGAGTAAGATTGTCAATCACTGATTACTAATTATTCTACACTCATCTCAATAATTCCTCCTTCCCTTACCAGTTTCCACTCAACTCACAATTTGATTCCTCACTGGTGACTTCCAGCATGGCTCTACTTGTGGCAGATGAGATGAGAAGAGCTGCATGCATTGTCATGACATCCTCAGATGGAACATCTGTGGTTTTGAGGATTGGTTGAACATCAATTATCAAATTCCTGCAACGCACAGCCCCCTCAACTATCACAGTGATTTTTGAGGAGACTTCTCTTACAAAGTAATTGGGTAGCTTAAGTTCAAACTGTCCAAATTGCTCAAATACCCGCCTTCCTCCTAGAGTGTTATTCCCAGAGCTGAAATTGGCAAACTCTAGCACCTTACCCACAATACTTTCTACACCTTCAGTTTGGTTTGAGCCAGCCATGGTAGCTGATACTCATACCATGATGGTCTCATTATCTGTCACTGAGACTGATTAAAAGACTGGAAACTCCATGGGAGATGTCACTGAAATAGAAGGCTTATTACTTGTAATGCCATCCAGGTGGACTAATTGTCTGTCCAATGAGTCATCCATCCCATTATAGTGAGTCATTGCCCGTCCCATCATCCTATGTTATTGTCTATTAATAACCCTTTCACAGAAAGAAGTAGATAAAAATAGAAGAAAAAGTATTTATGTAGACTAAAGAGACTAGAAGAGGCTCGAAGAGAATAATAGAAGGAACTAAAGACACTAGGAGAGACTAGAAGACTAAAAGAGACTAAAGAGACTAGAAGAGACTAAAGAGACTAGAAGAGAATAATAGAACTAAAGACACTAGGAGAGACTAGAAGAGACTAAGAGACTAAAGAGACTAGAAGAGACTGAAGAGATTAGAAGAGACTAAAGAGGCTAGAAGGGATTAAAGAGACTAGAAAAGACTAGCTAAAGAGACTAAGAAGAGAGTAAAGAGATTAAAAAGGCTAAAAGAGACTAAGAAGAGACTAAACAGATTGTAAGAGACAACTAGTTATTTAGGGAATTATAATTCTATAAATAACTCTTGAAATGATGTAATGAGAGTAAAACTTACATGAAGCAACAACCCTAAAAGGATGAATTATTAGGAACCACCGGAAATCGCTCCGTTATTGGCGCTGGTGTACTGCAACTGTGCGCATTAATTTCAGAGCTCGCGTAGTGTGACAAGGTGTGGCTTAAAGAAAAATGCGCCTATTGTAGAGTATTTGCCCTTCTAAGACCTCCGAAGAAATGAACATTTCCTGGCCAGTGCTACTGATACTGAGTCTGTTGGGTAAGCCATAAACTTAAATAGATATATTTTCTGACAAGATAATTTTTATAAGCTTAGCTATTAGCTATGTACCTAGCTATATGATAATTATCTTGGTTGTCCTACATCTATTCCTGAAACTGCAAGATGAAAATCTTTAATTCTAAGAGACTTGCCTCCTAAGTGTTCTTGTAATCGTGTGTGCAGGAGAAACTGCATGGAGTGAGGTTTGTCTAAATGCTTTGAATACAAACACTGCAAGTGGAGATCCTCCATTTATAAATGACAACAGCCGTGCACTACCTGCGAATAGGGAAGTTCAGGCCATCATCACTACATATAATTTCTCTTGTTGTGTGAATGTTACTTCATGGGAGACGTACATGAGACCTAGAAATGGCAATTATGACATAACATTCCAGATTTGGAGGCCCTCACCAACCATACAAGAAAATGGGTGTTATAGTCTAGTGGGGCAGAATGTTTTCACAAGTATAACATTTATGAATAATGTCCCAGTCATTCTGGTCCCTCAAGATAATTATGTAATAGCACAAGCTGGAGATGTAGTAGGATACTCGACTAACAGTAGAGGTAACAGAAATGAAGGAATTCAGTTGGACCAAAGAGACGAATATTCCCAAAACATGGTCTGGTATCACCCTCATGATGGCTCTTTAGAGATTGGGAATCAGAACTGTCCATTCCCAATTGGCAGTGAAGCAGACAGAATATTACGTACTTTAACCCACGCCGCTCCAATGCTTAGAATCAAAACAAGTAAGTCATTTTGTATACAATGAAGCACAAAAATTAAATCGATTTTTCATTCAGTTATCACAGATGTTTGTACCAGTGACCTCATCAATCCATCATCTGCCACTTCAATGAACTCTGTACTGCCATCAAGCTATGTTGTCTCTCCAACTGCATCAGAGATACCAAACCTTAACAAAGAAAGCAACAGAGGGAGAACATTGATAGCCATCATGATAACCACAATAGCAGCAGTGACTTTGGTATCATTTTTCACTGTGATGCTATTACTTCTTCTTCGTAAAAGGAAAAGAGCATCCATTCAAATTCAATCAAATTCTGAAATTTTACTCGACTTAATCAATCCTAATTATGCATGTAAGTTTTAATGTGATTTTTTTTTATGATTCTGATAGTAATTGTTACATCACTAAATCTCCTGCTAAAATCCACAATGGTTGAGATGATTTACTGTAGTCACACTGATCATATCATTGTATGAAATGTTTAAACTTGAAACTCAATATAATATATAAAATGTATTTATTTATAGTACCAGAATTCAGTGACAAACCAAAAGAATCTGTCAGAACAAAGCCTAAACAATGGAAGCCCACCTCAGAAAAGGACTCCGTAAAATTCCACAACAAGACTAAATCAGTAATTTACAAGAAGGAGAAAGAGATAAAGTGTAGAAATCAAGTGCAATGTGGTAATATTTCAGAAGCTAATTGTGCTCAACGTAGACATCCACAGAACAGTGAAGACCAATCAGCTGATGCCACCACAGGCTGTACTACTTCAACAAACGAAAATATTTACCATATCTTAGAAGACCCAACAAGTTCTTCTACATCCCATAGTGAAATAGACGAAGGAATGGCCTCCGGATATGACGTTCCCATTGATAATTTGGTAATCACTCAGTGCATCATAGATGTAGGAATGATTTTTTAATGTTGGAGGGAGGTGGGGGGAGAGGGAGGGAGGGGGGGGGGAGGGGCAGCACAGCATGACAAGTACCAAGCTATACTTCAGGAAGTATTTCCACATGCAAAGATTTTTGTGCTAGTTCACAGACACAAATTTAGGCGAAGTCTAAAATACCTAATTGTTCTTTTGCCTTTAGCTAAATGCCTGTAATGTATGTAATGTACGTCTTAGTGATTCTGACCTGAGACTCAAAATATTGGGGGGAGGGGAGCATATGTCCCCAGTGCCACACCAGTTCCTACACAATATGTATATAATTGTGTATTTATAGTGCATAATAAAAAATGCATAGTAATCAGGTTATATTGTTTTTCCATTTAACTTGCAGAAATCTAACCACAGAAAGTTCTTTGAGTCTGAAGGATATTATGTGCCTACTTTGGTAAGTCAGTGGGATGTAATACTGTAAGAGAAGCATACTTTACAAATCTCTGGGTTACAATGGACATCTATATTAGTCCATTCTACTAGTCTAGCAAGAAATTAACTATATATAGATAGTCTCATGAGTAACTAATCTAAATTTGGCTTTGTAGGAAGAACGCAATGAATATGGCCTACATTACAGTGAGTATCAGAAGCAGGTAAGTATCCTGATTGTTTCTTTTTTTTTTAGCTATTTTTTGTCATTTTCCTTCAGGCTTACACTTGTTATGTAATTAAATGTGGCCCCCAATGGCTAAAATTACAAATTCATACAATTCTATGGTTAAACTCACATTGTGCAGCACCGTTCAGTGCACTGACTATTTCATGCACCCTATAATTATACCAATCTTGTAAGCAGAAGGAGAATTATAAACTGCTACACATCTGTAACTGACAAAGAACTTGATAGCTCAATGATTGAGCTCAATCAGCAAATATCTAATTTGTAAAATTTTCAGTCATTAAAAATGTAAAATGTATGCCATGAACAATTTAAAGAAAGTCAATATTGCCACACAGATTTGCTTGATTATTCACCCAAAACTTATAGACTGGTATTTCTAGTATCCATATTCGTTTACTTGCCCCATTCTCTCTAGACAACCTTGAAAATCCATAACAAAGGATATTTGAATTGTTCCCGAGTGTAATATTGTCTTATCATACATCAAATCTCAAATGTGTAATGAGTTGGGAATGTCTAACATGCATTAATAATATATTTTTTGTTCTAACCTTAATTCCTAGAGAAAGTACAGCAAACTCAATTTTTTTGAAGAAGAGGTGATTTATTGGACACCAGCTAACACTACTACTGAACTCTACTCACAGTTGGCATCAAAGAAATATAGAGAAGTACCAAGACACCAGTTGAGGTATTAAGTATTGCCAATTTACATTCTCTGACTGCTGAAAAACTAGTCATACCCCTTTCTGGATGCATCATCTTGTAGTAGTGAGCATGCATGAGTTACTATTTTAACAGACAGCTTATTTTTTAGGAAAAATATTTTTTCCTAAACTTTGATTTAGACTTTTGATTGACGGACACACCAGTCAGGAGTGCAATTATTAGCTAACTTTATGATGAATAGAGGTAGTAGTGTCATCTTTTTGTTCAGATATGTATATCATTGCATGTATTAGTTTTACATTAGGCAAATGTCACTTACTCATAACACAATATGTACTTCAGGCTACACGAAACCTTAGGTTCTGGTCAATTTGGCAAAGTATTCAAAGCTACATGGGATATTCACCCCCATAAGTTGGAACTAGCAGTTAAGACCTTGAAGACTGGCGCTTCAGACAAAGATCGTGTCATGATGCTTCAAGAGGCAGCCATAATGGGCCAGTTTAACCACACCAATGTCATCAAAATGTATGGAGTCGTCACTTTAGATGAACCGGTAGGTTGTAATGAATATTTTTGACAGAGATTATGCTTTTTTGTTTTTTTTTGTTGTTGTATTTTTGTAGTGCACGTTAGAGAATGGCTTCGTTTTATTATTATTTGGCTCCAATAAATTATGGCCGCAAAATTAATTGCCATTCTGTTTAAACAGTACTGTAAGAACATAATTAGCAAGCAAGCGAAGCGAGTGAGACACTATCAGGGGTAACACAAATTGAAAATAAGGGATATTTGTTTATATAAATGTTTGGACATACTTATGTCATTTTATAAACTTGGACCCTGGCATTTTTGTGTTAGTTCAATGGTCGACCCTGTCCCAAACATCACTAAACAGAATCCTCTGGTTAATCAATCATTACCCGTATCATCCTAGAAATTTAATTGTTCACCATTGTGAATTCTTTTGAGGGTGCAGTTAAAACTTAAAAACGTACCGAATTAGTGACGGTGGTAAGTTAATGCGCTATTTGTCATAGTTATAAGCCCTACACAACAGTATTTACTTGAAAATTCATTGGCCATTTGACTAACCATGAAGGTAAGTCTTGTGTAGGTATGTCTAGTTGGGTGAAACTATTGTGCGATCGAGCTACTACTTAACTAAAGAATATCACAAATAAAACATTTAAATCTTGATTTGTTTTGTTTTTGTCTGTTTTTTGTTTTTTTTCCAATTCAAATGGTTGTGGCGAGTGGTTACTATGGCATTGATTCCCCTTTACCATATATAAATAATTTAAAAACTCGACCTTTTTCTTTTAGTAGCTTCAGTGTTAGAAGTTAAAATCAATCATTTAACAATAGTTGTAGTTTTAGGCTCGCTCGTCTTTGTGCTCAAGCATATCAATAGTAAAAGTTTATTGGTATGACAGAACACAGTAATAAATCTGCACACCCCTATGTTATATAGGTTTACTGCGATGATACTCGAACTGTAAGAGGCTAATCACTTCTATCAGTTATGATATGTCTTTTATTATATTATATTTTCCTATGTGAAGACAAGAAACAGAGTTATTGTAATAATAGCAAATGTTCTCGTTCTTACAGCCAATAATATAAAACTTAACCCGATGTTTCGACTTCTTGCCGACCCTCTTCTCTTCGGCAAGAAGTCAAAACGTTGGGTTAAGTTTTAATTAACAATATCATTGGCTATAAGAACGAGAAAATTTGCTATTATCATAATTATTTCAGCCGAGAATGACTGAATCATTGAAAGAGTTAGTGTAGAATGAATTAATACATCATCTAATGATTCAGTCAGTCTCGGCTGA
>WLWI01003357.1_pt1 | contig 13728 bp, 9 predicted proteins | sample 6701501 | NCBI WGS metagenome assembly WLWI01 (sample SAMN12718690, study PRJNA515312) | sponge metagenome | isolation source: marine sponge | host: Mycale hentscheli | place: New Zealand: South Island, Marlborough, Capsize Point | collected 2014-11-01
CTACTGAACTATGTGAATGGTCTGAGGCCTTGCGGATATTAAACGATCCCAAAAGTAAGAAAATTTTACCAGAGGAACAACTTAAATCTCGACAAGTGGAAGTCTATGCCGGTTTGCTACAAGAAGCAGGAGAATCGACTAATCATCATGTTCTGGAAGAGCTCTGGGAAAATATTCCACGTAAACTAAAAACAGTGAACTATCTGGTAGAAGTTTATGTGTGCGCCAGGCGTAAATTTCCCGACACGAGCGAGTGCGAACAGTTGCTTCGGAAGATATTGAAGACCAGCTGGGACGATAGTCTCGTATGTCAATATGGAATGGTTGAGGGCAGTAGCCAGGTAAAACAAATACAATTTGCAGAGCGCCTTTTGGCATCACATGCAAATGATGCGGGCTTGTTACTGACATTGGGTCGTCTGTGTAAACGGAACAGTTTGTGGGGGAAAGCACGCAGCTATTTACAAGAATCCATTTCAATATACGCCAGTGCCGACGCTTACCAGGAACTGGCTTTGTTACTTGAGCAACAAGGAGAACATGCCGATGCCGGGATTTATTTTAAGAAAGGTCTTGCTCAGGCGACCGGTCTCAGTGACAGCGATCCAGTTCCGTTATTAGATAGTCCGGAAAACAATAATGCAATTACTGAGGGTGCCCGAAAAGTCGTTTAACTAAACAGCAGGTATCAGACAAACCGTTGAAATAACCTGATCTTTGTCTGTTACATCTCAGCTTGGCATACTACGTACGCTGTTTAGCCATCGAACCAGCGGTTGCCACTGTTCCCTGTCATATGTTGTTTTAGCAGGTGCAAACTCAAAAATACTCAGACCACGCTCAGCTGCCTTAATGTAATTTTGAGTAGCACGCAACATGGTAATAAACGGAAGTTTGTGTCCACTGGGTAGCTTGATCTTATCGAGATAATTTTCCAGTTTTGCAGCGGCAATAGTGTCTTCGCGCACGCGGTTTGCAACAGTAGCGACTTTAATCTTACGGTTAATAAGCTTACGCAATGAAAACAACTCATCAACAAAGCGTTCGGCGGCACGAATGTCTAGTGGCGATGGCATCATTGGCATGACAATGGTTTGACTCACTTTGGCATAATTTGCCAATTTCTGGCCATGCAAAGCGGCAGGAGTGTCGATAATAAGTATCTCAGTCCGCCTTGGCACATCAATCTTGCCTGCTTTGACTGAGGCGCTTTTTATAGTGCCTGCAGATTCTGGGCGAATTGAGATCCAATCACGGCTGGACTGCTGAGGATCGCAATCGGCGAGGGAAACACGCTTCCCTTGAGAAGCAAAATAGCCGGCAATATTTGTTGCTATGGTGCTTTTTCCACAGCCACCCTTCGGGTTGAGAACGAGAATAGAACGCATGGTAATGATCCCTTAGTTAGTGTCTCGAGACGGAGTATAACGTGTTTAATCTGACTCTTCCGCGACTAATTTTCCAGAAGAATTTCATATTGCATTGCACAAGAATTTACTTGTCTGATAAATTCCAGCTTCGTTCCCGCTCGTGCATCATTCTTTGGATGACGGGATTTATTATCAATTGCATCGCGAAAACATTTTTGCCGGCCGGTACAACGATGGTGTCTGGTGCAGACATCACAGATCCATCCAGCATCTCCAGCAAATAGCGAAAATCTACCTGTAGTTTTTTTGGGTTACGAATATGGATCACGGACAGGCTCTGATCATTAGTTGGGATCTGTTCTGCCGCAAAGGGATTCGAAGTGTCGATTGTGGGGACACGCTGAAAGTTTATATCTGTACGAGAGAATTGTGGCGTTATGTAGTGAACATAATCAGGCATACGTCGCAAGATCATCTTGGTAGCATCTTCGGTTGTATATCCTCTTACCGCATGATCCCGATAAATTTTTTGCATCCATTCCAGATTAATAATAGGCACTACGCCAATCAATAAGTCTACATATTGCGCAATATTTGTGTTTTCGCTTACAAGACCACCGTGCAGACCTTCGTAAAACAGTAAATCAGTATTATCCTCTATGCTCTCCCAGGCGGTTAAAGTCCCAGGTGGTGACTCATGTTTGGCAGCCTCCTCCTCATTATGTACATAGTATCGACGTTCGCCCCTGCCAGTGTCTGCATAGCCAGCAAAGAGCGCTTCTAGCTCTTCAAATAGATTGCCTTCCGGTCCAAAGTGGGTAAGGGTTCGATTTTCGTCCTCAGCCTCTTTAGTAGCCTTGTCCATATCACTACGATTGTAACGATGAAAACTGTCACCTTCGATGATTGCAGGATTTATACCTTCATCTCGGAAGATGAATTCGAAAGCTGTTTTGACGTTGGAAGTGCCCGATCCTGAGGAACCAGTGACTGCAACTATTGGATGTTTTTTCGACATTATTCTAGCCAGAGATATTTTAGAGTCTAAGTTATCTCTTTATTAGTGACATTTCATCAAGCATTTATGCATTACGTTATAATCCTGCCATGGAAAGAATAAGAATGCAGATTTCTAGATAAGCCAAAACGATGAAAGCAAGCGATTTGGGACTGTATATACGTTTATTGGGCTATGTAAGACCCTATTGGCGCGTCTTCAGCATTTCCATTTTGGCGATGGTTATGCTGGCGATTACCAGTCCTGCCACTGCAGCCTTGTTCAAGTATATGATCGATGGTGTTTTTCTGACGCAGGATGCGAACAGGATCCCACAAATAATCGCGGCTCTGGTTTTCCTCTCGACAATGGCAGCTATCTCCAATTACGTCAGTGGCCTGTCCCTATATTGGGTAGCAAACAAAGTCATAATGGATCTGCGGAGCGCCCTGTTTTCAAGACTTCTGCTCTTTCCCAGCCAGTTTTATGACCATCATACTGGCGGTAGTCTAGTCTCAAAATTCACTTTCGATGTTACACAAATTAAGGAGGCCTCAACCAATGTGCTCAATGTATTGGTGAGAGATACCCTTACGATTATTGGTTTGTTGGCATGGATGCTATTCATCGACTGGGAGATGACCCTGATTACCCTGTTTACAGCACCTGCGATAGCAATATTTCTTGTGGTTATCAGACGCCGATTGCGCCAAATGAGCACTAAGGTGCAGAGTTCAATGGCGGATATCCATCACATACTCGGCGAAGTTACTAGCGGCGAACGCATAGTGAAGCTGTACGCGGGCCAAAAGCAGGAACAAAAACGTTTTTATCAGGCTATTAATAATAATCGTCGCTACAGTATGAAATTTGCCAGTGCAGCCGTGGCAAGTAGCCCAGTGGTACAGTTAATCACTGTCCTGGCGTTGGCGGTCATTGTGTATGTATCCGCACAGAAAGCGGTAGCCGGGAGCATTGGTGTTGATGACTTCGTTTCCTTTTTCACCGCAATTTTGATGATATTAGGGCCTTTAAAACGCCTGGTCAGGATCAACGAGCATATACAACGAGGGCTGGCAGCCTGTGAAAGTGTATTCGGTTTACTTGATGAAGCGATTGAAAAAGACGAAGGCATGACGAGTTTACCAGAGGTGCGCGGAAGCATAGAGATTTGCGATTTGAGCTTTAGTTACAACGACAATGATGTCGAGGCAGTAAAAGATATTACTCTCAATATTAATGCAGGAGAGACCGTCGCCCTTGTAGGCGCCTCAGGTAGTGGTAAGTCGACCATCGCCAATCTAATACCTCGGTTCTATCAGGGAGGTGAAGGCAGAATATTACTGGATGGGCATGATATTCGTGATTTGCCTTTGCGTCAGTTGCGGGAACATATTTCACTGGTTAGTCAGGATATTGTCCTATTTAATGACACTCTAAGACATAATATTGCCTATGGTAGGTCAGATGCCAGTGATGAAGATATAATCAGAGCAGCTGAAAAAGCACATGCAATGGAATTTATAGAAAAGCTGCCGGAGGCGCTGAATACAACCATAGGGGAGAGAGGATCGAAATTGTCTGGCGGTCAACGTCAACGCATAGCCCTGGCCAGGGCCTTGTTAAAAGACTCCCCTATTCTTATTCTGGACGAAGCCACTTCAGCTCTGGACACAGAGTCAGAACATGCAATTAAGCAGGCTATTGAGGAAATTCGACAAGGTCGAACCTGTCTGATTATAGCGCATCGGCTGTCAACCATAGAAAATGCCGATCGAGTTATTGTTATGGATGGAAGTAAGATAGTAGAAAGTGGTACTCATGAAGAACTTCTCAAACTGAATGGTGCTTATGCGAAACTGTATATGATAAATGGTGACACTATCCAGGAAAGGGATATTGCCCGATAAACAAACTAAGCGAGAGTATCTAATTCAATAATAAGCCTGCCTGTCTCATATTGCAGAGACTCGACCTGGTCTGAATGCTTTTATCTCCTGTCGTAATTTCAACAGCAATTCTTTTTTATCGTGATAGCGACTGGCGATATAGAGCTGAGTAATTTGCTTTATCTTGTCGGCTAAGTCTTCACGTTCGCTGGCGGCACGCCTGGCGAAATCAGCGGGACCTTCACTGCTTCGAACTTGCACATCACAATTAGCAAGCTTCTTACAAAAATTGTCATACAAACGCTTTGCTTCATCTGTTTTCGATTTACCAGATTTGTATAAATACAGGGAAACGAAAACCAACACGATAAAAGTCAATACTAATAACCCACTCGTCATGCCTCGCCAATCAATGTTTTTGAAGCCCATCTGATTTAAAAATCGACTTTGGCGTTTGTTGTTATAACCCAGTACCCATTGGTTCCAACGATTATTAATCGCATCAAGATTATTACTGATGTGTCGCCAGATATCGCGAGCCATTTCATTATTCTGTAAACCCAATGGAATGGTGATCAAACTGTCTGGTAGAGCATTTTCGATGCCTTCCTTGATTCGTTCCGGTGATACTGCCGCAGTTGGATCAATACGTACCCAACCCTCTTTTTCCAGCCATACCTCCGCCCATGCGTGTGCGTCATGTTGTCTCACAACAAGATATTTGCCAACAGGATTGACAGAGCCACCCTGATATCCTGTAACAACACGGGCAGGAATTCCCGCAGCTCGCATTAATATTACAAAAGAAGACGCGTAGTGTTCGCAAAACCCCTGACGCGTCTCAAATATGAATTGGTCAACACTATCTTCCAGTAATAATGGAGGATTGAGGGTGTAGTAGAATTCTTCTTCATTGAACATCTGTAAGGCCAGATTAACTATCCCACGATTGTTATAGCCTTCCTCCCGCCATGATTGCCCCATTGCTTTTGCTTGTGGGTGATAGCCTTGAGGCAACTGCAGTGCCTGCTCAAGTTCTACGTTATCACGGGCGGGCCAACTGAATTGTGTAAAAGAATTTAACTCGTAACGACGACGATTATGTACCGGCGACCTCGCAATTATTTGCATGTCATGACTAAAAAACGTCTGTTCAGGTGGCAGACTTGGCATTTCCAGGCTATATAACCAGTTTTGATCAGTGGCTTCCATTGTTACTGTGTACTTGACAGGCGAGCCCATTTTTACAACTGGTTCTGGTCTTGATCGGTTTTTATTTCCAACCCACTTGACGCCATCGCTAAACCACAACACGGGCCCGCGCCAATAAAGCGTGGACTTATCCGGAATAAGGCCAGCAAATTCAACTCGAAATGCGACTTCATTTGAAAGGCTAAGTTGGCTGATTTGTCCTGGAGACATTTCATCATCGAGTCCGCTAGTACCGGCTCGAGCGTCCTTGGGAAGCCCCCACAAAGGCCCGTCTACACGTGGGAATAATACAAACAGAATCAATAGTAATGGAATGGATTGAGTTAACAATGCTGCAGCAAGTGAAATTTTTTCTTTGTTTCCGAGAAATTGACGCTGATCATTCAAACTTATCATGGCAGCGATAATAATAGTTATAGTCAGCAACATATGAATCGCCGACAGAATGGTTTGCGAATAGAAAAAATTGGTTAAGACCAGAAACATACCAATGAAAGATGCAATGTAATAATCACGCTCGGTCTGGAGTTCCAGTAACTTCATGCCAGCCAGTAGAACCAGGAGAGCGACACCGGCATCGCGCCCAATAAGTGTGCCGTAGCTGCTAAAAACACCTACAACAATAATCACCATAATCAATTGTCTGCTGAAGCGATCCACAAGGGATAATTTCAAGGGTTTACCAAATTCGTTTTTTTCCCTGTACAAACGCCACGCGGCTAGAGAGAAAAACATCATAGTCATCCACAATGGGATTCGTAGACTGTGAGGAAATACGGAGAGTGCAAGTCCGATCATCAACCAAAGTAACTCCGGTCGAATAGTGAGCAAATTATTCTTCGACATCGTTATCATGGAGTCTCACCAGTTTAGGCGTATTCAGCCAGTGCACGCAGGCATTTGTGTTTGTGCAATTCACCTTTATCGAAATTAATTTTGTCGAATTCATTTAAAATCAATGCATACTGTGCATCTTGTTTTTCGGCCTCAATTATCCAGAGACAAAGTTGAGACAAGCGTTGTTCTATGTCATTTAAGTGCTCAGTTTGACTCAGGTCTATAAGGATTTTTTTGCTTCCTCTGCCACTAAAACGCTTTGTTAACAGACCTCGTTCACGCGCATAAGCCTTCCAATCGACTGCGCGCATTGAGTCGCCAGCCTGATATTGTCGAAAGCCGCTAAAGTCCTCTGTGCCTATTCCGAGACCTGTTTGTTCTTCCCCATCCAACCTGGTTTGCTCTGGAAGATTGCTCACACCCTTTGGTCGAGGATAGACGATGCAAGTTTGTTCAAGCTGTAAGTAAGACCATGCACGAAACAATCCGATTGGCCAGCTCGAGGAGATTTTGATACGCCCTGGCACAAGATATCCGCGTTTTACTGTATTTATATGAAAATTATGTGTCTGCATTGCATAGCCACTGATATCTACCGAATTGGTGTCTAAAGACGCATTTTTTTCATTAGATTTCTTTTTCGACTTAACTTGAATTTGAAATGCAATGGCGGTTCTCGATTGACTTTGTCTGTTATCGAGAAGTAGGGGGAAACATGCCTTTTGTCCGGCAAAAACGGGATCTGGTGGCGAAGAATTTATAACCAGTCCGCGCAGATTATTGTAGGTGTGTAACATACCCACCATAAACAGACCTGCCAGCAGAAAGGTAAGTGCGTACGCCAGGCTATTGTTGTAGTTAACTGAGCCAAGCAACATAACCAGCAAGTTCACACCGAAAATCAGGCCGTAACGAGTAAGAAAAATATAAACCCGCTGACGCAGGTGATAGCTACTTTCGGTGGGTGTTTGCGCGCTAGCCGAAGCGGGTAAGCGTTCCAATACAACGCTGTGGTTCATGGCTAGGGAATTGGGACCTGATTTATCAAAGATGCAGCTGCAGTCTCGTCAGACGAGTTGTTCATTTCATTCGCTGGTTTTAGGCGATGACCAATTACACTGGGTAATACCGCCTGAATATCTTCAGGAAGTACATGTTCATGGCCATGGAGAAGAGCCCAGGCCTGAGCACAGTGAAGAATCGCCAGGCCGGAACGTGGCGAAAGTCCTCCACTGAAGTCGGCGCTGACTCTGCTGAATTCCAACAGGCTTTGCAGATAATTAAGCAGCGCATCAGCAACGTACACGTTTTTTATCTGCGCCTGATAGCTACGTAGTTCTTCTGGGTTTATCACTGGCTTTGTCTCTGCCAATATCTCACGTCTGTCTCGGCCCTTTAATAACTCACGCTCAGCCTCGCCATCTGGGTAACCGAGTGCCAATCGCATCATGAATCGATCCAACTGTGATTCTGGCAAGGGAAAAGTACCGATCTGGTTAGATGGGTTTTGAGTCGCAATAACGAAAAAGGGATCGGGAAGTGCCCGGGTCTCTCCTTCTATAGTGACTTGTTGTTCTTCCATTGCTTCGAGTAAAGCACTTTGCGCGCGCGGGGTTGCTCGATTAACTTCATCTGCGAGGATCAATTGTGCAAAGATCGGACCTGGATGAAAACTAAAAGATTCATTCTCACGACTGTATACCGACACACCCAGAATATCTGCAGGCAATAAATCACTGGTGAACTGGATACGCTGTATACTCAGGCCTAATAAATTGGCGAGAACTTTTGCCAGCGTTGTTTTGCCCACGCCTGGTTGATCTTCAATTAATAAATGCCCCTGTGCCAACATACAACTCAGGGCTAATCTGATTGTCTTTTCTTTGCCGAGAATGATTTGATTCGCTGAAGAAATTAACCGTTCGAATGAATCTTGTGCTTTATTCACCAAGAATTTTTCCTGAGATGCTGTCATATGTATTATTTGCTTAAATTGAAATATTTTGGGAGTAAAATCAAATCGATCTACTATTTATTCACCCGCTATAGTCATATTTTCGATTAATACCGAACCTGTACGTGTATTTCCACGCGTATCTACATCATTGCCCACGGCGATAATTTGCATATACATCTCCAGTAGGTTACCCGCCACTGTAATTTCTTCAACTGGATACTGTATTTCTCCATTATCCACCCAATAACCTGACGCGCCTCGTGAGTAATCCCCTGCCATCTGATTTACGCCAAAGCCAATCATATCTGTCACCAGTAAGCCACGATGCATGGTTTTGATTAGGCCATTGAAATCCAGCTTGCCAGGCTCGACGCTCAAATTGTGAACGCCTCCTGCATTACCGGTTGGTGCCAGTTTCAATTTTCGGGCGGAGTAAGCGCTCAACACATAGGATTGCAAAATACCATCTTTGACGATGTCATGGGCACGCGTAGCCATTCCATCTGAATCAAACGCTGCACTACCCATCGCCTTTGCTAAAAATGGATTTTCATGGATATGTATCTGCTTTGCAAAAACAGGCTGATTGATCTTGTCGAGCATAAAACTGGCCTTGCGGTACAATGCCCCTCCGGAGATAGCCCCGATAAAAGCTGAAAAAAGGCCACTCGCCACACTTGCTTCAAATAAAACCGGTGACTGGCGAGTTGTTAATTTACGCGCACCGAGCCTGGCGATGGTACGCGCTGCTGATTTTTCGCCTATTGCTCTTATATTTTCAAGATCATTTGCATCACGAGCCTTACTGTACCAGCCATCTCGTTGCATACCATTTTCTTCAGCAATAACAGTGCAATCTATCATATGACTGGACCAGTCCCAGCCACCAATGAAGCCATGTGAATTCCCATATGCATGCCTGCCAGAATATGAATTCACCAAAGTACCATCGGCATTGGAAATTCGACTGTCGCTTTGTCGAGCTACCGTTTCACATTCAATGGCAAGTTCTGTGGCCTGATCTGGTGCAATTTCCCACGGGTGGTGCAAATCAAGATCAGGTATATCAGAGGCCAGATATTCCGGTTCAATCAATCCCGCATATTTATCCGGACTGGCGTTTCTAGCAATGGTACATGCAGCCCGCACAGAATCCGTAATTGCCTGTGTACTAAAATCAGTGGTGCTGGCACTGCCTTTACGTTGATCCATGTAGACAGTAACACCAAGACCTTTATCGCGTTGGTGCTCAATAGTTTCTAATTCGCCCATACGGACTGTGACTGACAAACCCTCCCCTGTGCCGATGTCAACTTCTGTTGCGGAGGCGCCTTCAGCTCGTCCAAAGTCGAGAGCTTGCTGGATAATGTCTTCCAGTTCGGGAGGAGTATCTGATGTTTCAAGTTTCGTCACGGCTAATCCTAAATGCAAAAGCGCATTCTATCATCCTTGGGCGTCTTAATGCTTTTCTGAAATTTAGAGATGGGATTCTAGGAATGCCAAAGTAAGGTCGAATACTTTAGAGCGCATTCTGTTAAAATCCTCGCAATGGATGTGTCCACAGTATTAGATTCCCTGAATGAAGCCCAGCGCGAGGCAGTTGCGGCGCCCACCGGTAATATATTGCTGCTGGCGGGGGCAGGTAGCGGCAAGACTCGAGTACTGGTTCATCGTATTGCCTGGTATATAGAAACCAATCAAACCAGCCCGTATGGAATACTGGCAGTTACCTTTACCAATAAAGCTGCTGCCGAAATGCGTGCCAGGATTGAAGGTTTATTGCAAAGGCCAATAGGTGGTATGTGGGTTGGCACTTTTCATGGAATTGCCCATCGCCTGTTGCGGGCACATTGGCAGGAAGCCGGCTTACCTGAGAATTTTCAAATCCTCGACAGCGATGATCAGTATCGCACCATCCGTCGAGTAATACGTGGAATGCAACTGGACGAGTCACAATATCCACCACGTGAGTCTCAATGGTTTATTAATGGCCGCAAAGATGAGGGCCTGCGCCCACAGCATCTGGAGGATAATGGCGATCCGACCATGAGCCAGCTGATTCACATCTACCAAACTTACGAACAAACTTGCGCACGTAGTGGTTTAGTGGATTTTGCAGAATTGTTATTGCGTGCCCATGAACTATTTCGCGATCAAGAATCAGTGCTGAGAATTTATAGGGAACGATTTCGTCATCTGCTGGTGGATGAATTTCAGGATACCAATGCCCTGCAATATGCCTGGTTACGCCTGCTTGTCGGAGATACTGGCGCTCTGTTTGCAGTAGGCGACGACGACCAGTCGGTCTATGGGTGGCGTGGCGCTCGTATAGAGAATATGCAACAGTTTCAAAAGGATATTCCTGACACGAAATTAATGAAGTTAGAGCAGAACTACCGCTCTTCCGCCAATATTTTGAAGGCTGCCAACACACTAATATCAAATAATGAGTCTCGTTTGGGAAAGGAGTTGTGGACTGAAGGTGAAGATGGCGAAAAGATTGGTTTGTATTCTGCCTACAATGAATATGACGAAGCGCGTTTTGTGATCGAATCTATCAAGGCCGCAAAACAGGAGTCACTCCAATATATAGACAATGCGGTGTTGTACAGAGTAAGCGCACAATCGAGAGTATTCGAAGAAGTTTTGATGCAAGCGAATATACCTTATCGAGTATATGGCGGAATGCGTTTTTATGAGCGTGCTGAGATAAAGGATGTCTTGGCATATCTGCGCCTGGCCAGTTTCAACGATGATGATGCTTCGTTTGAACGTATAGTGAATACACCTACACGTGGAATTGGTCAGCGTACGCTGGAGGAATTACGAAGCTACGCCAGGCGCGATAATATATCGTTATGGCAATCGGCAGTCGGAGTATTGTCTGATAAAGCATTGTCTGCTCGTGCACTGGGCGCGTTGGAACGATTTCTTGGCTTGATACATTTAATGCGCGATGAGATTGGACCTTTATCATTAGATGAAGCTGTAGATACAGTAGTTAAACACAGTGGCCTGGTGGAACATTTTCGTAAGGAAAAAGGGGAAAAAGGGCTGGCCCGAATTGAGAATATGGAAGAATTAGTTAGTGCAGCTCATGAATTTGAACACAATAAGGAAGCTCATGGCGATCTGGAACCGTTGCCAGCATTTCTTTCCCATGCAGCATTGGAGGCGGGTGAAACGCAGGCTGACGCTTATACTGATTGTGTGCATTTAATGACCTTGCATTCAGCCAAGGGTCTTGAGTTTCCCAGCATATATTTGGTCGGTGTGGAAGATGGTTTATTTCCACATCAGCGTAGCCTCGACGATCCCGAACAATTGGAAGAAGAACGGCGACTTTGTTATGTAGGTATCACTCGGGCCAAGCAGCTTTTAACTATAACGTTCGCGCAACATCGCAGGATGCACGGCTCTGACTACTATCCTCAACCATCGCGTTTTATAAGTGAAATACCTTCGGATTTGATAAATGAAATCCGTTTGGGTGGTGCTTCTATTAGCCAGGAAATATTCAGTCGTAATAGCGAAATTTTGCAGGAAGAAGGTGATTTTGCGCTGGGCCAGCGGGTTTTACATAATCGATTTGGTGAAGGTGTCGTTTTAAATCTTGAAGGCAGCGGAAGTCACGCGCGAGTACAGGTGAACTTTGAACAGGCGGGCAGTAAGTGGTTGGTGTTAGCCTATGCAGGCTTACAATCAGCTTGCTAGTACCCGACTATGCAACGATCAATAAACATGAGAGAACAGCAATGATATTAATTCGGAATTTTGTATTTTTACTTTTCTATTTAGTGCTTGTCAGTTGTGGAGGAGCCGGGTCTGATCAGCAAACAGCTTCGTCTGTGGCAGATACGAGTACTATCTATAAATGGAAAATGGTAACCACATGGCCCGCCAATTTTCCGGTGTTTCAGGAAGGTGCAGAAAAGTTCGCTGATGATGTACGCGCTATGAGTAATGGCCGACTGGATATTCAGGTATTTGCAGGTGGGGAATTGGTGCCGGCATTACAGGCCTTTGACGCAGTCTCCCAGGGATCAGTGCAGATGGCTCATGGATCGCCGTATTACTGGGCTGGTAAGGTGCCTGAGGCGCAGTTTTTTTCTACGGTTCCTTTTGGTATGACAGTGAGAGGAATGCAGGCATGGTTGTATCATGGTGGTGGTCTGGAGCTATGGCGAGAAATCTATAAACCCTTCAACATTCATCCGATGCCGATGGGAAATACCGGAATTCAAATGGGTGGATGGTTTAACAAGAAAGTTGACTCTGTTGCAGATTTACAGGGCTTGCGTATGCGTATTCCCGGCATTGGTGGCAAGGTCTTAAAAAAGGCCGGTGGCAATCCGGTACTCATGTCTGGTGGTGAGATCTATACCGCACTGGAGCGAGGCATAATTGATGCCACCGAGTGGGTGGGACCCTTCCATGATTTGCGTTTGGGGCTCAACAGGGCCGCACGCTACTATTATTATCCAGGATGGCACGAGCCTGGCACTGAGTTTGAATTGATGATAAATACAGCTTATTGGCAGAAGTTGCCGGGTGATTTGAAAAAGATAGTTGAAATGGCTGCAGCAGCAAACTCCGACTGGATTTATACTTCAATGGAATATCACAATAGTCAGGCGCTGTTAGAATTAAAAGACAAACGCAATGTAGAAGTGCTGGAATTTCCAAAGGATGTTATGGCTGAGCTACGAAGATTGACTCAGGAGACACTGACAGAAGAAGCGGATAAGAATCCGAAATTTAAAAGCGTATTGGATGAATACAAGAAATTTCAAGTCAACTATGCAAAATGGGGTGAAATGACAGAAACTGCTTACCAGCGTAGCAAGAGTAATTAGAGTACTGCGAGCCTGGCAGTTTCTTTTGAACCGCTGATGACAACGCGTGCAAAAAAAAGGAGGCAATGCCTCCTTTCTAGTTCAAAACTCTTTTCTGCTATTCGGCATTGGATACCATGTAATCTACAGCGGCTTTAACTTCATCATCACTCAAGGCTGTGTTGCCGCCTTTGGGGGGCATTGGGATGCCACTGGCACCAGTGAATCCTTTTATCGCTTTTTCATACATTACCTCGTTACCCTGAGCAATTCTGCTCGCCCAGGCAGTTTTATCTCCCAGTTGAGGTATGCCAGGTAGACCCGTGCCATGGCAGGAAAAACAAAGACTACTGTATACCTGTTTGCCTGGCTCAGCTGTCTCATCAGCCACCTCGGTTTCAGCAGGGGCCTCCTCCTCCATCACTTCTGGAAGAGCTTCACCAGCAAGTCTGACCTCACCAAGCGGCGCGGTGTTTTCTGCCGCCTTTGCAGCGCTACGTGCGACACTGCCTTCATCATGCGGTACAACCATTCGGGCAACTACGAGAAAGATGACGATTAATACCGCCAAAATCCCAATAACGATGGAATAGTTCCTGAAAAATACTTTATCTTGCGCTTCGCTCATAAC
>WLWI01003359.1_pt1 | contig 13726 bp, 15 predicted proteins | sample 6701501 | NCBI WGS metagenome assembly WLWI01 (sample SAMN12718690, study PRJNA515312) | sponge metagenome | isolation source: marine sponge | host: Mycale hentscheli | place: New Zealand: South Island, Marlborough, Capsize Point | collected 2014-11-01
ACTGGAATAATCCGGTAAGCACTCTCGATGTCCACTTTCACCATAAATGAGCAGGGGTCCTTCACAAGAATGACTGCTTCATCTACTGTGGAGTACCGCAATGAGCACAGGTCTGACTCTATTCCATTGTTCACACTAGAGCCAGCTGGGTGGGATAGATAAACAATAAGCCGCCACTCTCCAGGTTGGTCAGGTTTCAAAATGACTCTGAACCAGCTCACATGGACCTGAGGAAATTGAGCACACTCCAGGGGTCCAATCACCCTACCAAGCTGCTGCTCCTTTGCCAGGTACCTCTCCACTACTTCAGGATGCTCCTCTGCTGACAACATATTTCTATTAGCACTCTTACAAGAGACCCTGCAGTAACTGAAGCCTACCCTGAACCCGTGCTCATGGCTTCTAGCAGGTATTCCCTGAAGCCCTGGTCCAGGTGCTCCAGCAGGAGCTCCCTAAACGCCACTCTCTTTACTCCCATAGCTCTCTGGGGTACGCGTAGCTGCCGCCTACACCACACAAATGCATAGTAGGAGAGTTTGAGTTATGTACACTCCTCAGTTTCCACGGAGACCATCCTCTCATGTCTTGTACGATCATTACCAGAGCGCATCAGTGGCCGGCTCGACCCGTACCCTATCCTAATCCATAAATTACCCGTTCAAACGGGCTGACATTACTTCATCCTACCCTAGTTAATTAGTCTCTGGCGACAACCTTTACCTCGTTCTCCAATTCTATGAGGACCGAGGGGTGTCCGTACAGAAATACTTAATTTATTCGGTGATGAACCGTGTATACAATTAATTATTTGATAATTGAATTAGTATATTATTTAAAATTAACAAAAACACCTGTAAATACATGAATCAATTTATTTAAAATATGAAGTGGTTTATTTCAAGCGAGGCTGAGCTGCATCGTCTCTCCAACTTTTTACCAGCATAAGATGTGCAGGGTGTGTGCTTTGGACTCACTCCAAAGCAGTATCGAAAGCAGCACAAGCTTGCGATGGAGTAACTGCATTTGAAGAAGCTTCATCTTCATTTTCGGACTCAGATTCTTCTCTCTTGCAACACATCTTCTACAATTTCTTCATCGTTCATGTCCAAATATTATTCACTGTAGATTTTGGAACACCAAACTGTCCAGACACTGCCTCACTGACTTCCCTTACTTAACTTCTGATATTATCTCCAGCTTTCTTTCTAGAGTAAAAACGCTACACTTGCATTTAGTTACTGCAACCCTGCCTCCACCACCGCTGGTCGTTGAGTTCTTAGAAAAACTAGCAGCCCCCACTGCCTATCAAAGAGTTTTGAGAAGAATAGCAGCGCCACCGCCGGTCAACGAGTTCTGAGAAGAACTAGCGGTAGACACACTAACTGCCAGTTAATTTCCCTGCTCCATCTCTGCACACAACGCTACGATCGAATACACTCAAAGTGCCACGCGCGAAATATTTTCCTGATTTTATTCGTTTAATTTGGTAGCTTTCCAACTACACTGACGATCCGTACACAGTCAATAATTTTAGTTTGTGTCCGGTAGACAGAGGTGTCCGTAACTTAGAGCTGATACAGTTGATTGCACAAAATTGTTGTTGTCAATATCAAAGAGCAAAGCTTTTGTATATATTAACCATTTTACTCCTGCGGCCCTTTCATGAATCCTAGTGTTTTTCACCTTATTTGCAGCAAGTTCCACTTCCCAATTCCTCTACTATAGCACATACGTAAAAGTGAAAGTCTCGGGTCAGTGAAAAGAGCTGATTGACTGGCTGCAGTAATTCTAAATTACTGACAACCACTACCGGAACTGCAACTGTATTGAACCAGTACTATGTACTAATGCCACCAGACCCTTTCCCAGCGTAGCTGTTAGGTAAAGGGTCTGGCTAGGCGAGACTAGTTTTACTCTACACAAGGGTGCCTTTATTGACGCCTCAGCCTTGACGTATGGCTGCAACCAAAGCTCCCGTCAACATGCGCCCATCGTACTGGTGTAATAACTGAGCATGCCCTTTCTTGCCTCAAAGGTGGATTCCCTTATCTACGCCACAATGAGATCCGCGATCTCACCGCCAATCAGCTTACTGAAATTTGCCGTAACGTCCAAGTTGAGCCGGAATTACAGCCATTAACTGGTGAATGCTTAAAAAATAAAACCGCAACCAAAGAAGACAATGATCGACAACATTTATAAATCGACGACAACATTTATAAATCGATGACATTCATAAACCAAAGACTACATTTATAAATCAAAGGTGACATTTATAAATTGACCACAACATTTACAAATCGACAATGGCATTTAATAAATCTATTCCAAACTTAGTTTTGAAACAAATGTCGCCCCGTAGGACCCTATATAGAACTTGTTAATTCATTATAATCGTCTGAATTATAGGAAGCATTGGGTTTCACAGGAAATTCATTGAGGGATTTGTGAGGCTATCTAGTGTGCTGTCTCCAGCAACATCTCTCTTGGCTCCTAACCGAGTGGACTGGTCTGCAGAGATGGATGCAGCATTTTAGACATTGAAGGTGAGTCTGTGTAATCGTGTGGTTTTGTATGTTCCGTTGTTGTCGGACGAGTTTGTGTTGTATTGTGATGCCTCAGGGTGTGGCCTGGGTGCATGTTTACAGGTTTTAAGAGATGGGGTGGAGCTACCGGTTGCCTTCTACAGCAAGCAACTGAGAGGTGCAGAGAAGCGGTACACAGTCACGGAGCTAGAGACACTGGCCATAGCCACTGTGGAACATTTTAATGTTTATGTGGAGAGAGCTAGTGTAAAAGTCTACACTGACAATAGAGCATGTGAAGCTCTGAGAAGAAGCAGGAGTAGTTTGAATCCAAGACTGAGGAGGTGGGCTGACAAGTTGCAGTCATGATCTGACAATCGAATGAAGACCTGGGAGCAAGATGGGGAACGCTGACGGTTTGAGCCGCCAAGACTGGGATGAAAAAGAGGAGTCCCAGCCCTGTGTTTATCAGACTGGCCGGACAGGCGTAGTCTTAGCAGGGGACCCTGTAGGGCTGGAGAAGAGAAGAGGAAGTTCAAGAAAGAGAGAAGAGAAGAGACTGAATGTTTGTATATGTGTGAGCAGAATCGTATTCCATGGTTGCTCTGCCCCGGAGCTTGAGAGCAAACCTCCGCACCCTCGGGTTGAGCTCGGAAGTCGACGTGCCTGATGTGAGGGCTAAGTTTGGGCTGTGGTCTGTTCTGACTGTGACCACATTGCCGAACAGATAGATATTGAAGTGCTCTACCACCTCCACAACTGCCAGAGCCTCCTTCTCCGATACGGAATACCTTGTTTCAGGACCCCGCAGACTTCTGGAATAGAAGGCCACTGGCAGCTCGCCCTCGTCTCTCGCAACGTGAAGTCACACCCCCATTGCTCAGTTACTGGCATCGGTGTAGAGTATGAACTCCTCGTCTGGACTGGGTATAAACAAACAAACACTACGACACAGACACTTTTAGATTATTAAAGGCCAACTCACCCTCACTGGTCCATACCAGTCTGTCAGGCGACCCTTTACCCGTCAGTGGCGTCAACAGTGCTGCCGAAGCTGCGAAGTCCTGGACAAACTTCCTATAAAACCCAACTGTGCCCAGGAACCGTTTGAGCTGACGCTTGGTGATTGGTTTAGGCCACTCAGCAAGTGCAGTGACTCTGTCATTTGGGACACTGACCACACCTTCTCCAATCAAATGCCCCAAATATCTTAACTTCTGTTTCCCAAAACTACATTTCCTCATTTTCACTTTTAACCCAGCATCCCTAATACACCTTAACACATTCCTCAAATCAATTAAATGCTGCTCCCAGTTCCTAGAATAGATCAACACGTCATCAATATAGCAGCCACTCATTGTTTACTTTGGCTAGCACCCCGTCTACCATCCTCTGGAATATTGCTGGAGCATTCTTTAAACCAAAGGGCATTCGATTAAGTCTAGATTTCCCCCAGGGACTACCGAAGGTGGTCAGATTCTTAGATTCTTCCTCCATCTGAACCTGGTGGAAGCCAGCAGTCACATCCAGGGTCGTTAATACTCCACAGCTACGAGCCCTATCTAAAAGCTCGTCTAATGTGGGCATGTAGTGCCTAACCATAGGGGTAACCTCATTGAGAGCGCTCTATAATCCACACAGACCCTGACTGAGCCGTCTGGCTTCTTGACGGGGACAATTGGGCTGCACCATGGGGAGTCCTCAACACGCTCTATGACTCCGTCCTCAACCATTTTGTCAATGGCGGCCCTTACCCCATCCCTTAAACTAAACGGGATATGCCTCACCGGCAAGTTTACCGGCTCGGCTCCTTCCTTGATGGTGATGGTACGTTTGGTATTGGCGGCACACCCAGGAGACTCACTAAATACCTCCCTAAACTCATCTAAGACTTTGTCTAGCTGACCCGCATTAAACCCAGTACACGGCTCGTCCGCCAGGGCATTCTTATTCCCTGGCCTAACCTCGTCAGCAGACTCCTCTACAGCTACCACCGCTCTATATACTCTCCTCCCGTTATACACTTTAAGATTATTAATATGCACAACGCGTCCCTCAGCAGGTAGACCATCACCCTTCACCCTATAATTTACCCTGCTGAGAACTTCAGTAACTTTGAATGGGCCCTCCCAGGAGCGCTCCATTCCTCCCCGGCACCTTCATTAAAACTAGCTCATCCTCTTTTAACACCCTGTTGACCCTGTTCCTATTCAAACTCTCCCGTTGCTTATCTTTACCCAACTTCCTTTGAGCCACACTGAGGTCAGTGAGCTCAGCTATTCTCTGCTGGAGGGTGTCTACCCACTTAGAGATAGGCACACCCTCGCAGGCCTCGTCCAACCACCCAAGATAGATTAAATCGAGGGGGCCACGCACTTGAAAGCCATACACTAAATCAAAGGGACTTAGCCCACTATCTCGATGAGGCATTTGCCTCAGAGCAAAAAGTGCAATTGGGAGAAACCTTACCCAGTCTATACCCCTTAGTCTGGCCTTTGCCAGCATAGGCTTCAGGGTGCCATGAAGGCGCTCAACTACACCGTTACCCTGGGGATGGTACGGCGTAGTCGTGATTTGTCCACACCCAAACAGTTCACCTGTTTTGCGAAATACTTTCCCTGTAAAGACTGCCCCTCTGTCTGTTAAAACAGTGTCAGGCAGATATTGCACACTATTTGACAAAAGGCCTCGGAAACCTCATTAGCTGTAACATTTTGGGCCTAACCTTACACTTTCCCTTACTTTTCAGGTTGTTGCAGACACCTACCCCTGCAGTGGGTGCGCCCGGCACAACTCTGCTGCTTTCCCCGCCCATGGTTGGAGCACATTTGGCGTCTGCCCCTCCCACAGGCAAAGCAGTGCCCTCCAACACCCCGCCCGCAGTTGAGGTACTACTGCCATGGGGAAATCTCGCCTCATCCCTTCCCCGGGTTATATTGTTATCTCTGATCACCCTCACTGCCTCCGTCAGTTCCTCTACGTTCCCGCTACTCTGTCCCCGGAGCAAGCCACAGTCATGCGACAATAACTCCGAAAACAGAGCACCTCTGACAAGAAACAGCAGGATGTCCTGCTCTTTGGGACAGAGCATGAGCACCCTCTTACCCCAGGAGATCAACTCCTTAACTCTTTCTACCCTGTCCTTAGAGTTCCTGCGCCTTGGTGGGAAGAACTCGTTCTCTAACTCAACCATACTTTTTCCCACTTTGGCTAACAGGGCTTGTACAATGTCATCATAGTTTGCACCGTCCTCAATATTTCCTACAACATGATCCTTAATTTTAGATGGCAATTTCACAAGTAAAATTCCCCGCCACTGAGTTTTATCCACCTTTAATTCCTTAAGTTCAGCTTCCAGCCCTCGTATGAATTTGGCTAAGTCACCACTCTCCGTATAGCTTGGTAACTCTTTAACCGAATCTAACTGTCAAAGCACTCATCTCCCTGGCTGGTACTGGTTCTCTCCTCACCCCTCTCTCCTCTGTTTCTCTCATCCTTCTATCCTCCCGTATATCCCTCATTTCCTCACTCATCATAGCCATGGTGTCCATGATAGCGGCCCTTTCCTCTCTCATCACAGCCACAGTGTCCATCATGGATGTCCACGGATTCATCCCTTCTACTCTGTGTCCTCTACCCGCCCCAGGTTCATCTATACCCTCGGCACCCCTGGGGGGGTCTACCCTCACAGTTTCTACCCTCCTTGGTGAAACCCTCAAACCATACTCATTAGTGTCAGTGCCCCGCCAACAGAGTCACCACCCTCACCTCCTACTAGAGTAGGCATGCCCCCAAACTCGGCTGCATCTGAGACAGTTGGGTGAGGTGGGAGATCCTTGGTTAGCAAGTTCATCCAGGTCTTCATGTCCGGCTGGCAACTGCTTTCTGGTCTGACGTTTCCGAGACATTCTGACAGTTGGTACTTCCCAGTGAAAGTTTGTCTACAAAAGGAGAATACAAAAATAATAAGGACACAAGTAGTGTGAATTACAAGTAGGAATAAAACACACAAACACAACAGAAAGTTTGTCTACAAAAGGAGAATACAAAAATAATGACACAAGTAGTGCGAATTACAAATAGAAATAATATACACACACAAACAACAACACAAACAACCCAGTTCCAGATAAGGTGAAGTGTTGATTAGTCATTCGCACGGCAGGACGTTGTTAGTCCAGGTGAGGTGACCTTTCTCTTGTAGATTAGGTGTTCTTCTTTCTTCTTCTTGATCTTCAGCTGGCCACTCGATTGACCAACCTGCGTATTCCGGAGTCTTCAGTAGATTAGGTATTCTTCTTCTTATTCTTTCTTCTTCTTGATCTTTGACCAACCTGCGTACTTCGGCGTCTTCAGCGGATTAGGTGTTCTTCTTATTCTTTCTTTTTCTTGATCTTCAGCTGGCCACTCGATTGACCAACCTGCGTACCCGGAGTCTTCAGCGACTATTAGATCACAGCGTCCCTCGGGCGTTTCGGGGGGTTATAAAATACAGACCAGACCAGACCACGCCAGACCAGACCAGACCACACCTACCACACGTAAACGCTCGTGCACGTTGGGTCACCAATGACTTTAAACTTGCGGACAAAGCCGTGGAAGCAAGTAAGAATAAGGGCAAAAATACGGACCAATTGGAATAACTGGTATATTATCATTGTTTGTTTTATTTTTTGTTTTAGTGAGCAAATAAACCAAAAAAAAAAATTAATAAAATAGAATCTAGACAATGCAAGCATAGGAACTGAAAACTAGTGTTGTTCAGTTAACTACTAAACAAATAAACCCCTACTTTTGTTTAGAAAAATGAAATGATAGCCTTAGATTAGGTATATTAAATATTACTGTTCAAATATATTGTACTTTTTACTCGTCATAAAATATTTAACACAAACATTACAACCATTATTCAATGATATCATCATCAGTGTGTGGATGATATTTCAGTGCAGTAACTATGTCCACAAGAAATGTTTCTATGACAGCTTTAACTAACAAACATGTATCCATGACCTAATTTATAACATACAATAATAGCTGTAGGCTATATGTGGTTAAACAACTATAGACTGAAGGCAATAAATCAAAATCTCTATTCATTGCTTGCTCACTCACTTTAATTTGCCATGATTCTGAATAATACCTTTTGTATAGATCTTGCTGGTGGTCTATTTACTATTGCATTTTCCCAATTGTGGAGGTTCTGCTGGCAAAGTCCTTCCACCACTTTCTTTTCTCTCTTAGCTATACACAGGAACTAGCTCTCCGTGAATTAGGCAGTAGCTTTATTAGCTCTTCAATGATTCAGGCAATAGCTAGCTGCCACTATTTCTTAAATTTCCTTTCTCTGCTAAGATCGAGATTATTTAATATGTGTAACATCTCACCACCTGAACACTGTTTTGGTCCTTGGCTTTTATATTGCCAAGTCCCACTGATAAATAAAACGAATCATAAATGAATGTAAAAAGTTATGTTTCTTTTAAAGTTCCATTTTATGTTTTGAGTTCTTCTCATGTGGAGCTTGGCTCCACATCCCCCCCTGCAAAGCCGAAAAACTCTCCCAAGCACAAACTGAGATTGTTTCCATTTATCTGGCTCGCCCACTCCTGCCTTGACAAGGCATCTGCATTTCCATTTTGTTCACCTGGACGATAATAAATGCTGACATCCCAGCCTTGCAGCTTCATGGCCATTCGCTGCAGTCGTTTGTTTAGGGTCTTGGATGTACACAAGCTTTCAAGGGCCTTGTGGTCAATGATTACATCAACATGACGTCCATACAGGTAGTGTGCAAAATGAGCTATACTGGAGATGACCGCCAGCACCTCCAACTCTGTAGCTGAATATGACTTCTCAGCTCCATGGATCTGTCTGGCATAGAATCCAACAGGCAACTCATTTCCTGCATGAACAACATTAAGCACTCCACCTACACCAAGACTTGAGGCATCAGTATGTAAATGAACATGTCACCAGTCACAGGTACAGTTAACATGCAAACATCAACTAAAACTGAACACAGATGACTAAAAGCACTCACCATTGGCTCATCCCACTGGATCCGATTGGGTGCCTGTCTTGAAATAGCTGGTGTAAGGACTGCAGTGAAATCGGCCACATTCTTTATAAATCTTCTATAATAACTTATCAATCCCAAGAAGCTTCTAAGACCTGACTTAGTTTTAGGTTGTTTGTAGTCCAACATAGTCCTAGCCCTGTCTTCAGGCACAGCTAGCCTTCCATCACCAACAACATGACCAAGATTAAGTATTTGCCGACCGCCCCACTCACATTTCAACGGATTTGCCGTCAAGTTAGCTACCTTTAAAGCTTTCAAAACTGACGCAACGTGCTGTAACATAGGCGTAGGATCTGGGGTGGCCAGGGTGGCCCGCCACCCTAACTGGTGCATCAGCAGGTAAAAATTGGTTTGCTGAGTTTTAATTCTAACTTGATTTACAATTCTGTACCAGCTGAAACTGATGCACTAGACCTACATGCCATAGCAAAACAATTTGTGTCAATTTATTCACGTAGAGTCAAATACTTTGGAACTTATTAATTTTTTTTATAGCTATATCTGTACTTAAAAACTACACATCAATGCTATAGCTGACCATTTACTATGATTTCAAATATTATGTATCACCAATATGATTGAGGAAGGAATTTGTTAATAAGTATATATGGGGATGCAAATCAAGTCAAAACAATGACTCTCAACTTGGCCACCCATATTAAATCATCTTCCTACGCCACTGTGTAAGTGCGACTCCCAGTCTAGAGAGAAGATAATAATATCATCAATGTATGGTCTAGCATATTCTGGACAATGTTCCAATACACACTCCATCAATTGCTGGAACACAGCTGGGGCATTGGTCAACCCAAATGGCATTCGGCAGAACTCAAACTTTCCCATAGGGCAAACAAATGCTGTCTTAGGCTGATCTTCTGGTTTAACAGGCACCTGATGAAACCCCTTTGACAGATCCAGCTTGGACACTACCGAGCTTTGACCAACTCTGTCTACAATTTCATCTAACAGAGGTATGTAGACAGGAATACGCGTAGTGTGAGCATTAAGCTTTCTATAATCTACACAAATTCTCACTTTGCCATTAGGTTTTTGAACTGGGATCATGGGATAAGCTCACTGGCTGGTTGATTTAACTATAATACCCTGCTCTAACAATAAATCCAATTCTTCCTTAATTCCCGGAATCAAAGATTCTGGAGGTCTATAAGGATGCTGCATAATTGGTGTGCAATCCCCAGTATCAATAGCCATTTCAGTGACTAAGGTAAGACCTGGGCTTTCGTTCAAAGTATCAGAAAAATCAACCAACACCTTATTCAAACTAGTCTGGTCAAATCTCATACATGTTCCTTCTCCAACCACTTTGTTTTTGGCAACTAGGTCTCCTTTATTTTCATCATCATCCTCCATAACCACTGTTAGCCTCCTTACACACTCTCCTCTTTCTGTATACTTCTTCATCGAATTTAAATATACTACTTTACCCTTCCCCCTCTTATCCATCATCCTCACCTTGTATGTTACTGGGCCACAGACGTCAACCACTTCCCATGGTCCTGACCAGTACTCTTCCAGTTTGCCCACTAAGCCTGGGGTCCTCAACAAAACTCTGTCCCCCTTCTCAAACATTCTTTCAACAGAACCTTTATCATACCGCTTTTTTCTGGATCTTACTGCTTCAATGCCTTTCTCCCAAGCTAATTCCCTCAATAGCTCCAATCTATCAGCTAATTCTTCAGCCCAGTCAGACAAATTCAAGCCACCCTAAATGCATTAGATCTAGCGGTGAGTGTAGGACCCTACCATGAATGAGTTCATAGGGAGAAAGCCCAGTGTCAGAGTTTGGGGCCAATCTCATTGTTTGCATATAGGGCAAGAGGTACTTGTTCAGGCCAATCAAGCTTAGTTGACATGGTCTTTTTAATAATGGGTACAAGGGTGCCATGAAAGGCGTTCCAGTAATCCATTACTTTGAGGTCTATAAGCGGTAGTACTAATTTTATCAATACCAAACAATTCACATAATTCCTTCATCAGACTACCACTAAATTGGCTGCCTTGATCAGATAAAACAGACATAGGAATCCCATTCCTTGTGAAAATTTCTACCAGAGCATCTAGTACAGCTCTCGAAGTAATTGATTTCAAAGGAATAGCTTCGGGCCATTTAGAAGCCATACACACATATATAAGAAGATGCACTATTTCCTCCCGTCCTATCTGAGGCAACTGTTCCACAGACTGGATGTATGAAGAATTGCCCACAGCGTGATTAACATTACCATAACAAATGTCATTCACATCAGAATTGTTGTGGGGTAGAGATTCCAGATTTTTTAGTTTTTGTTATTCATACTAAAGAAAACCCTCTTGAATGATTGGTTTTAGTTTGTTTGATTTTCCCAAATTCTCCCAGAAGGTTTAGTTGCTTCAATATCTGTAGAAGATTTAATTACTTATACTATCAATTGACTTAGTTTTGGTTAATTTATGTTGTCTCTCAAATTCTTCAATAATGAAACACCTTAAATAACTTCAAAAATTAGCATACATTTCTATGAAATCTTTATAAGGTATGATAGTTTTAGTTTCTCATGCTCTCTTTACGAAAAGTGAAATACCCCAAAACTAAGAGGGTTTTGGTTCTAGTATTTGATAACTAAAACAACACTAGCTGAGAAAACAATGTCTTTTCATTCAGACCTTGACATCTTGCAAACTAAAACCAATCTCATAACAGGTGATGCAATATACTTTAAATGCGTTAATTCTTACCAAACAAGTGAACACTCCACAATCATAATTGTTGGTTTGAAATGGTATGTTCTATCAACATAACTAATATAAATAGATATTATTAATAGTTGCATAAGCTACCTTTGGACAGCGCATCTTCCATTTGTACTGATTCAAAGTAGGCCTTCTATTTATTAACAGTTCTCTGTTGAAAAGGAGTATGAAAAAAAATTACATAGCTATATTGATGGGACACTTATTAGTTACCAGATTTTTTTAAACTAGAAATTCCATCACCTCCCATGGAGTCAACACTGCTTTAGAACACCTGTTCCTCCAAACTTAGGTTTGTATTGGCAGAAGTTACATTCTCCACAATCAATAGCAGTACATCCATCACATATACCACACCTCTTTCTCTTGCTATTTTTCCACTATTACAAAATTTGATTGATTCTTTGTCCATAATCTGAAGGAATAGAATACATTAAATAGCATATAATTATTCCCACATTATTAGGATCCTTTGAGGTAGAATTGCTGCATTTCTCAGCAGTTTCAATATCCTAGTAGTAATAATGATAAACATTAAATAATTGCAAATTATTATTATTAATAATAATAATAATATAATAATAATAGTAATATTAAAATATTACACATTTGTTGTACCATAGTTTTGACAAAATAATCAAAAGGAACAACTGGGTAGCTAGTTTAGTTCCTCCAAGTCATAAGATTTTGTTTTGTTTTTTATTGTCTAAATTACATTATTTATTAGAATATGTAAACAGTAAATTAATTTATATTAATCCTAGTATTACAATGAACAGTAAATGTGGCTAAAGTGATTATCAACTAACCCAATTATTGGCATCAGGTGCTGCTCCAACTCGATAATCTCCAGGACGAGAAACTTTTCTCCCAGAAATTTTCTCAACTCTTGAACGAGTGTTTTTCCTAAGCTGAGTGAGGTTTACTTTTCTTTGCAAATCAATGTTTTCCAGACCGACACTTATTTTTACTGCTAAAATGTGATAGCATCTACGTAGAAGGACAAGTGCATGCCTCTCGAGGGAATATTGTTACTGCATGTGGACTTCCACTAGTCCCAATTACAGTAAATACTCCCAATGATTGGTTGTGACTGATCTGTTTCTTCTCAATAATAAGCCTAAAGGAATACCATTAAAAGTTGGCCAGGCACTGCATCAATTAAATTTACCTTGCACGGAAGTACTTCCTGACATTTCCAAACTTTTTTTTCTTCTGAAAGTTTGATAAATATATTTTGCAATACATTCTATGATTATTTATGCAAACATACCAGTATTATCTTGACCAGCAATTGGCACGGTCATTTCTTCTGATTTCTTTGAGGAATCTGCATCTTTAACTTTTGAATATTTAATGTTTACAATGTTTAAGGCATTTTACCTTTTTTGCAGACATCAGTATCATCCTTGTTTTGAAGTCTTCTGACTATCTCTTCAGGTGAATAACACATTATAAGGGACATTTCATCACTAGGTCTTGCAAAATCCTCAAATTGCTTCAATAATGTATAAGTCCCTACACCTGAAAGGATATCATATAGATTATTTAACTTGTCAACTGATTTCTTACCAGATAGTCCTCTCTGAATCTCATTAAAATCGTACACTTGTAGATGCTACAATAATGGAATCAACTGGTACCTCTTTCCATTTTTGCAGCTGCTTCAGAGTACTATTGAAACTCTCTGACTGATTGTTAGTCACACCAGTAAATGGATGATAGACATTTAAAGGTTCCAATACCCACCTACCAAGACTGACACTCATGGACTCAAGACTGAATGGCAGATAGATTAGCAAACAGTGTGACAGATGGGATGGGTACTGTGGTCCTCACTCACATGCATACTATGAATTTAAGAGAGCAGAGTTCACATTTAGCAATACACTATTATCAGTCATAGATGTTGGCAAGTATCAGTCACATAGCCCAGTGCTGTTGTGTGTATGTGGAGAATGTTGTGATGCAGGAGGCACTCTGGAAAGATGAGTCAGTCACTGGAGGCTAGTTTTTCCACCGACCGATAGATTCTCTACATTATGGACTCTTAGACTTAGTCCAACCTATGATGTAGTTGTTAGTGTACACACGGCTACTGAGTAGTCCTCCTACGGATTAATGAATGAACAGAACAAGTGAACATGATTGATTGTGAGACGCCCGGTGAGTGACTGGACTTGTTTACATGTTTTCCAGTGTTGGAAAATTATAAGCTGGTACATACAGTAGTTGGTGCAGGTAAGTGTTGTTCTTCAGCTCTTTTTGCTTATAAAAGAGTTTGTGGCTGTACTGGAGGTCATAGCTAGCAATCATTTGCCACTGAGCATTTTGATAAATTTATTCCTATATTGTGTCGTCTCCACCG
>WLWI01003362.1_pt1:0-7500 | contig 13721 bp, 19 predicted proteins | sample 6701501 | NCBI WGS metagenome assembly WLWI01 (sample SAMN12718690, study PRJNA515312) | sponge metagenome | isolation source: marine sponge | host: Mycale hentscheli | place: New Zealand: South Island, Marlborough, Capsize Point | collected 2014-11-01
TTTCAACCTTTATTTCTTCCAGGTCATCAAATTCTTCATTGCTGCCCTCCATGAAGACTTCTTGGCCACGGACCTCTACACCTGAGAAGTCTTCTGCCTTATTCTATCTCTATTTCTTTGAGATCATCAAATTCTTCATTACTGCCCTCTATGAAGACTTCTTGGCAGTCTTTAAATTTTAGTGACAACTTTATATCATATTAATTGATAAATATTTTTGTCTATTAGATATATGCATATTTTTTTTTTTTTGTAACTTTGATTTTCTTTATACACAAACAGTGCTACAATTTCAATTTACAAATAATAAAATTTTTTCTATGGTAAGGGTCATTAAAACCTTGCCTCCCTTACACTAACCTCACAGGAGAATCGCTACGGCGTTGTAGGAGCTCTTGAAACACTTGCGACTGCTGCTGGTAGCTAATTGAAGCGGGTACAATGGCAGTTACGCAAAAATGCGTAACCTGCGCTGTGAAGCACCCTCGTGCTTTACGCGGAAACGCGTAATTCGGCGATATTCGGTTAATGGTTTGTATAAGTATTTGTATGATATAGTATGCAATAATATGTGTGAGTATGCTAGTAGTGCATGTGATAGAGCAGTTGAAATTGTGGAATGTTTGGAAGAATATTGGGGCTTGGCTGACGTTTGTGTAGGCTAATTCAGTTTGCCACATCACCCTGCCAATGTGGGAAGCTATATATACTTAATTAAACAAACGAGAAGACAATTCAAGAGAGTTAGCAGGAGAAATTATAGAATTCTTTGTAACTTGTATATACAACTTACAGACAACTCACAAACAGATCCTGTTTTATCTAACTATTCATTTTTGTAAGCTCTCTCTTCCCCCTATTTAGAATTGGATGTGCATATTGAGTACATGTATATGCATGAATTCAATAAGTGATCAGTTTATAGTCTGAATAAACATGTCTAGTTTATGTGCCATTTGTGTTGTGCTGAAGCACCACAGTTAGTTATATGGTACTGTGTTATATTGTAGCTCCCGTGAAGGCATTTGTGGGTCACCAAGGGGTCATATCCAGCATCATCTGCCAGGCAGGACAGCTCATCACTGGCTCCTGGGACAGGTACGTACCTTACTTACATTGGTAGGCGGGGTTTACTGTTGGGTGTTAAAAATGGTATAGTCAATTAAGTCGACACTTGTTCTCGTTTGACATGCAACTTACAGATGAATGTTGAATGTTGTTTAGGTCGTGCCTCTAGTTTGGGACTTTGTTGTGTGCTCTGATGAGATACCAGATATTTGTCTGCCTTATGCGATCCTTGCAATGAAAAGTTTTATAACACAATAATAGTAGTCAATTAAGTGTAATTTACTGGATCTGGGTGGGTGGAGTGTGTGAGCGGGCGGGGGGGGGGGGGGTATGAGCACCCTCATAACCTGAAAAAATACGTAGCCTCACTTTATTATTATTATTATAATTTTTTTAATGACTCTAGGCAGTTCTAGGTATAGACAATAGGAATTTAGAAAGACTAAAGAGGTAAAAATTCAGTTTGTACGCGTGCATAACTGCATAATTCTAACATTTTCGTCAGTTTTTATGTACTAGAACTAGTCGTTCCCTTCCCCTCATTTCCTGCATGCTCGGCAGACTAGCTGCCAGATGAAGGAAGTCCAAAATGTTCACCACTAAAAGGAAAATTAGGTTCTTTAGCATTCCTTTCTTGATAGCATTATTTCGCGAACGTGTGGTCATTTTACGAATGTATACACACGCCATAATGCTGAAGATGAGCGAAGTTGATGTCAAGAGGATTCCGTCTATGGTCCAAGTGAGGAGTGTGCGCAAGATCATTTTAACGGGTGGAGTGTGAAACCAGCGCTGAGAGCGGGATTGGGTTGGACTTGGTTCCACAGGACAAGCAGATAAAAACGATCCAAGAGGCGCTTATGACGGGAAAAATGACCCTCCAGCGCAGCTTCTTGATGCCATATTTAATAATGACATACACACAGCCGGAGTACGCGGTTATTGAGAATACTTGTGCGTCCAGGACTGTCAAGTGGATGTAGTAATAGACCTTGCATTGTTCGGTGATGTCAAAGTCAAGTTGAGCCAGGGAAGGTTGAAGTCCGCATGAGATCTCATTGACGGAGAACAGGAGGTCCGTGATGAGGATGTTAATGAGGATGACCTTGACCTTTCTCTCCAGTTTGTGTGCTATTATGATCGCTATTATGATCGTGGTGATGCTGACAATGCAGAGACACAGGATTGGGAGGAGGACCAGCACTGATGTTGCTAGGCCAGTGGTCATTTCAAACCACAAGAATTGGGTCTCTAGCTCTTCTGTCAAATTCACGAACATCTCCATGTCTTGAAGTTTCTGTTGTTCCATAATTCTGAGGTTTTTGCGAATCGTTGTATTAGACCCAAACCATCCCAAATTTTGTGAGATATTTTCTCATGAGGAAGGTCATTCTTGATACATGTAACAATTGTGGGTATTTCTAAGATGCTAGCCATTACATGGTACTAGTGGGGTTATGGACAGTACTATTTCAATAGTGTGGTAAAGGGTTGATAGATACCTTACCTAATGAATTAAAATCTACTATGTACATGTGTTTGTTATTATTATTATACACTCGTGTGTCAGTAACGACGATGAATAATTCATGAGCTGATCAGAGTTGTTAAGTCATCGTCATTACCAAAATGGGAACAACGTTTGACAAAGGAAAAAATGGGAGAAAAAAGAAAAAAGAAAACAACATTCTCGGGATTTAAACCAGCAATTGCCGCTTGTGGAGTGTGCACACAAACCATTAAATTGTCGGGAACTACCAGCTTAGATTAGCTTAATGTGCCTTGTTAACCGACATATTGTATCCAATAAAAACTGGACCTGGGCTGCTGAATTCAATTGGGAAAGAGTGTTCATCTACAGTAGCTAACCATAAGAGAAGCAGTGGGACAATGCAAGGGTCAATGCAGGTGAGAAAAAGCTGACTGATGTGACTACTTCAATGAAGAAGTGAAAGAAAATACACAGAAAGGACAGAGATACTGGGGAACAGGAGAGGTAGACAGAGGAGGAGAAGGGAAATCCACGAGTTGAAAAGAAGAATAAGAAAAACAGGGCTGGGATGGCTGAGGAAAAAAAAAAGCGCAGGTGAGGGAAACCATGGACAAAACTACGTTATGCTACTGCACTCCTAATTTGCAATAGGTAGTATGTCAGGTGCCATAGTGTGACGGGGTAAGGTGTCATCATATTCAGTAGAAGGCGATAAGGAAACGAAGGCGATTTAAAGGACAGATATTGAGGACTAGGAAGGATTGACTCGGGAGAAGGGAACAAAGAGAGGAATTATAATACAAAAAACAATGACAAAAAAACAACGAAAGCTAGTACCTACTTACTATTTAATTCTATCGCGGGTGCGCATGCTCTAACGCTGGGACGTCACACGTATACGTACAGTTGCATGAGAAAGGCTTCTGTAAACGTCATTGTTCAAGCTAACTTTTGCTTAAAAACTGTTTTATTTCACTTCATTTTCAATGCACAGCTTTCATATTCCTGTATGTTAAAATATAACTAATTAGCTATGTTCTATCAATTTTTCCAGGAACTCAATTTAGAATTGCAAATTTTCCAGTTTAAACACTTTTCTTACTTCACTTTATACTAGTGATGTGCTTGAGCACAAATGACGAGCGAGCCTAAAACCACACTAATGTTATAGATTAATTTAACTTGTAACACTCAAGTTACTAAAAAAATGTCGAGATTTTAAACTACATAGCTATATACGGAAAAGGCGTTTCAATGCCATAGTAAATACTGTTTCATACGGCTTATAACCATGACATTGAGTTACCACCGCCACAAACTTAAATAGAAATGGAAGTCAGGTAGGTTTCAAAGTTTTAACTGCACCCGCAAAAGAATCAAAACGGTAAACAATTCAATTTCTAGGATGATATGGGTAATGATTGATAAACCAGAAGATTCCGTTTAGTGAAGTTTGGGACGGGGTCGAACACCAAACTAATGCAAAAAATGCCAGGGTCAAAGTACAAAAATGACATATGTACGTCTAAACACATATATAAACACATATAAACAAATATCCCCGATTTTCAATTGAGTTACTCCTGATAGTGTTTCGCTCGCTTCGCTCGCTCACCAATAATTGAAACCAAAGGCAAATAAAACTGTCTTAGGCACCAAATTAACTACGCTGTAATTTTACATAGTACAGAACTAGTCTACTAAGTATGAAGACACTTGGTTTAGATTTACTCTTTGTCTGGTTTAATAACAGATCAAAAATTTCACTTATTATGATAGTAGTTCGCACAGTCATAACCACAGGTGTAACATCTAAACCACATATTTTTGACTGACTATGTTTTATGAACATTAATAAACGTGTGTGACATTTTATATGTCTTTTACACAACTGTACCTGTAGACTAATACAGAGCACCTTTAAAGAACTACTCTTTAAGTTGGATTCACTGTATGTACGTACAGTATATGGGCTGGGTAAATATTTTTGCATTCCTTTTTTTTTTTTAACTTTGATTCTATTTTACTCCGTGGTAGACATGCCACTCATAACTGGTGAACTTTTTCTTCTAGTATTTAATTTATTCTTCCTGTAGACAACTTTTAATGTTAGCTAAACACAAATATGCCGGTGGTCCGTTACCCAATCGTTGAGCTATGTAGCATATTTTGTGTTTTGTGTGTGTAGCACTGTGCGTGTGTGGGATGAGAGTGGGAAGTGTGACGTGTTGGCGGCCCACAAGCCGGCTGTGTGGTCCGTGGCAGGTCTTCATGAGGTGGATGGCAGTAGACGCATCTTATCATGTGAGTCCTGCTTTAATTGATTAATAAACACCCACTTTTTTCTTTATCTTACTTGTGTTGTATTGTGTTTGTGTGTTGCTATGGTGTTGCTATGGTGTTGTAGGTGGGGCAGACAAACTCGTGAAGCTGTGGGAACTGGACAGTAAGATGTGTGTGCAAGAGTACAGAGGTCATACTGATGTGGTAAGGGATGTCAAAGTGGCTACTCCTGACACTTTCTATTCTGCATCTAATGACTGGTAAGGAGTGTTCAGTTAACACAAAACAAAACACCCCCGTTGTGTTTGACTGCACACTGTACTCTGTATGATGACATTGATTTTTAAGAAGTAATTTTTTATTATTATTGATGAGTGAGTGAGAGACTATCGGAGACAACGTAGATGAAGATTGCAACGCTGTTAGGTCTTACAAACTTAACACAGAGTTTATTTTCTGTTTTAATTAGTGGCGGTGGTAAGTTGCCTGTTTAATAGTGCGCTGTTTGGTTCTAGTGACTAGCTCACCATTTGTGCTCCTGTTCATATTCTTGGAGTCTGATGGCAATATTTTACTATTGTTGTTGTTGTTGTTGTTGTTGTTGATGATGTTGTTGTGTGTGTCTAGCTCTATTCGCATGTGGAATCTCCACAATGGCTATTGCTTGAATGAAATTCGCGGTCATGAGGCATTTGTGTACAGGTTAGTGAGCAAGTCCACACATACAGTAGGTGTACAGTATACAGTACCATGTGTTTCAGCTACTCCTCCCTTCCTCTAGCAGGTACCATATGTAGTAGTTATTGGGTTTTCTTGTGCCCGCCTATCTAGTCTATTTCCATAAAGTTCTAGGTTTAATGAATTATTGAGGCCATCTTAATTCATTTTCAAAATGGCAGTCCATGGTGGATTAAAGGTGGGTGTGGTTGGGCCTCTTGTGTATTTTATTGAAAAATGCATGCATTGATCACTCTGAGAAATCTAATGATACTCAAAATTATTTATGCTTCTATTTTTTTTGTTACAATATTTTAATTTACAAAGTTTTAGGCACTATGTATGTGTGCATGCGTGTGCACAGTCTAACAGTGTTTCCAGGGACTAAAGGGGCGGAGTTTGCTTCCAGTGGTGAAGATGGGACTGTACGTGTGTGGAACGGTGAGTACTGGCGCAGGAGTCGTGTCTAGTTGGTGTGAGTGGGGGGGGGGGGGGGGGGGGGGGGGGTTTTTGTTCTTTTTTTTTCTCCCCCCCCCCCCCCTTTTTTTTGTGATGGGTGGGGGGGGGGTGTGGTGGGGGGGGGGCGGGGGGGTGTGGGGGCGGGGGGGGCGGGGCGGGGGGGGGGGGGGGGGGAGGTACATTTGTCCCATTTCTGTTGACTTCCCCCACCCAGGTTTAATTTGAAGTGTGTGAGTGTGAGATTAGACATCACTGCCCTCCATAGTTTGTGTTAACACTCCATAACTGAATGTACAGTATATATTTTTTACAATGGCTATTAACCTCACCACGTAAATATTTAAGTGGCTAATTGTCCAGTAGTATAGAAAATGCTAACCTTTCTAACTAGATATCGTGCTGATTTTGCACTGTGCTTTTGTGGGGGGGGGGGGGGGGGGGGGGGGGGGGTGTTGTATGGTGTTTGAGTGCATGATCAAGTATCAATGAAGATGAGGCATTATTTCTATTTTTGTGTTATTATTATTTTCAATAAGAAGCTTCCTGCTTTCAAGCTATAGTATTGATTAAATCAACTGATGTAAGATGTATAGGCTCCCATTCAAAGTTCAAAGCTCAAATTCCCACCTTCCCCAACTCCTTCCTGCACTGCCCATCTTTCATTACTCAGACAACACGACATGGTTGTATGTATGCGTGTATGTATGTATGTATGCATGCAGTCCCCACATCAGTGACCATGGATCTGCGGATGTGTCGGTGGGCGGCACTTCTCTGTCCGTGACGGCGTTAATTGGATCGGACAGTAACGGACATTTCACAGTATCTGCTCAACAATGCTCCATACACATTGGAAGCTTGGACATCAAGTTCCATGGAGGAGCCAGGTCAGTAATGTTGCTGTGGTCATTGTATTTACTTGACAGTTAAGGAAACTGTAGTACAATGTATTTGTGTTTCTACTAGTGGTGTGCTTGAGCACAAATGGCGAGCGAGCCTTAAACTACACTATTCAAACTACTAAAATAAAGTCGAGTTGTTAAATTACGCATATGTGGTAAAGGGGATTCAATGCCATAGTAACCACTCCCCTCAACTGTTTGAATTGAAAAAGAAGCAACAAAATCACGTTATTTAAAATTTTCTTTGTGATATTCTTAATAGTAGTTGTAACGCACAATACTTTCACACAACTGAACATACCTACACAAGACTTACCTTCGTGGTTCGTCTAGTGGACAATGAATTGTCAAGTAAATGCTGCTGAGTAGTGCTTATAACTGTGACAAATAGTGTACTTACCACCGCCACTAACTCAAATAGAAATGGAGCTCCCATATGTTTTTGAGTTTTAACTGCACCCGCAATAGAATTCAAAGCGGTAAACAATTCAATTTCTAAGGTGATACGGGTAATGATCGCGAAACCGGAGGATTCTGTTTAGTGAAGCTTGGGACGGGGTCGAACATGGAGCAAACACA
>WLWI01003362.1_pt1:12500-13721 | contig 13721 bp, 19 predicted proteins | sample 6701501 | NCBI WGS metagenome assembly WLWI01 (sample SAMN12718690, study PRJNA515312) | sponge metagenome | isolation source: marine sponge | host: Mycale hentscheli | place: New Zealand: South Island, Marlborough, Capsize Point | collected 2014-11-01
TCCACAGTAAAGGGAATGTCCAGAGTTATTGCGTTCCCCTAAGCTACATTTTTATGCTTATTGTGTCCCCTGAGGATCTGCTAATTCTATAATACCATTCTGTGCCAATTACATTAATTTGGTTAAATAAAATAGCTTCTTATGAATGCAGAGACTTTTCATAACTAGCTGTGAGAGTGCTCGGTACATACAGACTACCGCTTGCACTCCGCAAGAAGTCTGTGTAATTCTTTGGGTGAAATATTCTCAATTTTTTGCTTTTCTTTTATCCCTTTGCACGAGCGATAGCTACCATGTTCACACGTCGGGTAATGTTGTATTTTGAGTATTACAGTTTATTTTTCTCTTCTAAAAACTTCCGTAATTCCTCAGCGTCAAGACTAACTGATTGTTCACTCTCAATGCTACAAGATGGCGGTACTTCTTGCCTTTCACATTCCCTTTCTACTCCACCTCGAATATTAGCTAGAGAAAAGATTTTCAATGACTCCATCAGAATAAAAAAAAATCGAAAACTTCTTGGCAGCATCCATTACATTAGCCACTCGGTTTCTATGCCATTTGTGCATGACCCAGTACACAATAAATTGATTAATCATTGGATACCGCGGGAATATCACTCGTCTGTCAGCTAGCATTTACACTCATGCCTGCGGCACTCATATAAATGCTAGCTGACAAACTTGTGATATTCTGCGGTATTCAATGATTAATCAATTTATTGTGTATATTTATAGCCTGTTACCTGAGCGACCGCGCTTGTCATCAAGTACTATAAATCTGATATAGTCCCCGGTATTCCAGTACAAAAATGTATTCGAGGGGAGAAGTTGATATAGTTGTAGCAACTCTAAAAAGTAATGGGGAAATGCGACCGGAGGAGCTATAAATAGAACTATTTGTTACCAATGGGCTATAAAATAGTTATATACCAATAAAAATTAGTTTGTATTGCGATTCACAAACCCACGCCACTCAGGCTTCGCCCTCATGTCTCGGGATTTGTAAATTGCATACAAACTCAATATTGGTTTATAACTGTTACATATATCATAAATGTAGAAAGAGGGGGGCATTGGGGGCACATAACCTTTTCTCTCTCTCTCTCTCTCTCCCCCCCCCCTTCCCCCCCCCCCCCCCCCCCCCCCCCCCCCCCCCCTCTCTTTTTCTTCTCTTCTTCTTTCTTTTTTTTTTCTCCCCTCATTCTATTTTTATATCTAT
>WLWI01003363.1_pt1 | contig 13718 bp, 14 predicted proteins | sample 6701501 | NCBI WGS metagenome assembly WLWI01 (sample SAMN12718690, study PRJNA515312) | sponge metagenome | isolation source: marine sponge | host: Mycale hentscheli | place: New Zealand: South Island, Marlborough, Capsize Point | collected 2014-11-01
ACCAAGAGTGCTGCAGCCCTAGGTATAGGTATGATTACAACCTGTGGGCTGCTGCTCAATTAAACCTGTCCCTTCCTCGTCTGCTGCTAACCTAGTTCCCCCTACCCCAGGAGCTAGATATTTGCTTACCACTGCTCGTGGAGGCAGAGACAGCTGGGTGCCCAGTGGTTGGGGGAGTTGCTGAGGTTGATGCTCACAGGGGGCTCTGGAGTCACTAAAGCCTGGCCCTCTGTACTTCTCCGCCAACCAGGCCAGCTGCTCCGGTGAGAAAGGGGTCTCTGCTGGGGAGTCTTCCATCCAGGGGGAACCTTGTTTACCTAAATCAGTACTATAATAAAATAAATGTAATAAATGTAATCAGTCGGGAGCTACTGTCCACGCTAGTGCCTTCAACTGCTGCCTGACTGGCTACAGACACCAGGTGGCCATGAGGACATGGTCTCATGTCTATGCTGAGCCTGTCTAGAGCCACAACCCCGGATGTCTAGGGCCACCACACCCCAGGATTACCTTGCCCCTTATTCATAATCCCAAGCTGTGGCCTAGCCCTAGCCTGTGGGCTGACTGCTTGTACTCTTCATTAACTACGTTTAACTACTTTAAACTACATTTAAAAGCACGATATTACTTAATTAGCAGGGATTCATACAGGATTTTTCGTTAGGGGTGGGGTGAAATTTTGTCTAGTCGCAAAAAACAGTTTATCAACATAATATTATGGTCAAGTCATGACTGAGACAGTGAAACAGATTTCAGATGAAAACTTGACAAACTATATAATAGTTAGGTGCCGCCTCAGAGACCATTTTTAGGGTCTTGGAGGCCTTATGCTTTTATATCCCGAGTGCAGCGAGGGTACTCCTTAGGGCCTGAGGGACTCTGAAAACAGTAGTTCACGATGGCTGCACAGTGCCTAACTAATTTAGAATGTAGCAACTGCTCTTTAACGACGCAATAGGAGGGACTCTAAGTGCAATTGGAGGGACTCTAATTGACCCTGCCTTTAAAGCGGGGAGACTAAGTATTTAGTATTCCTTTTTGGAGGACCTAAGTCCCTCTGTCACTATATAAAAACTACAGCATTTATGCTTTAATACAGATTGGTGTTGAAGGACCAGAACTAGAGAAATGTTGATTTTAAAGAAGTGTAACTAATCTTTGTGTAAAGGTTGGGGGAAATCCCAGGGCTCCCATAGTCTGTATGAAACCCTGATTAGAACGTCTCGAAAAAATTCTACTGAAGGCAGCAGAACAATAATACATCTATTATGTATTATTGTATTGTGTTATAGTCACCATCAGTGGATGTATTACTGTATTGTGTTAGATGCATTATGGTCACAATCAGTGGATGTATTGTATTGTGTTAGATGCATTATGGTCACAATCAGTGGATGTATTGTATTGTGTTAGGTGCATTCTGGTCACTATCAGTGGATGTATTGTATTGTGTTAGATGCATTATGGTCACAATCAGTGGATGTATTGTATTGTGTTAGGTGCATTATGGTCACAATCAGTGGATGTATTGTATTGTGTTAGGTGCATTCTGGTCACAATCAGTGGATGTATTGTATTGTGTTAGGCGCATTATGGTCACAATCAGTGGATGTATTGTATTGTGTTAGGTGCATTATGGTCACAATCAGTGGATGTATTGTATTGTGTTAGGCGCATTATGGTCACAATCAGTGGATGTATTGTATTGTGTTAGGCGCATTATGGTCACAATCAGTGGATGTATTGTATTGTGTTAGATGCATTCTGGTCACAATCAGTGGATGTATTGTATTGTGTTAGGTGCATTCTGGTCACAATCGGTGGATGTGTTAGGCGCATTATGGTCACAATCAGTGGATGTATTGTATTGTGTTAGATGCATTATGGTCACAATCAGTCACAATCAGTGGATGTATTGTATTGTGTTAGGTGCATTCTGGTCACAATCAGTGGATGTATTGTATTGTGTTAGGCGCATTATGGTCACAATCAGTGGATGTATTGTATTGTGTTAGGTGCATTCTGGTCACAATCAGTGGATGTATTGTATTGTGTTAGATGCATTATGGTCACAATCAGTCACAATCAGTGGATGTATTGTATTGTGTTAGGTGCATTCTGGTCACAATCAGTGGATGTATTGTGTTAGGCGCACTATGGCCACAATCAGTGGATGTATTGTATTGTGTTAGGCGCATTATGGTCACAATCAGTGGATGTATTGTATTGTGTTACTTGCATTATGGTCACAATCAGTGGATGTATTGTATTGTGTTAGGTGCATTATGGTCGCAATCAGTGGATGTATTGTAGTGTGTTAGGTGCATTATGGTCACAATCAGTGGATGTATTGTATTGTGTTAGGTGCACTATGGCCACAATCAGTCACAATCAGTGGATGTATTGTATTGTGTTAGGTGCATTCTGGTCACTATCAGTGGATGTATTGTATTGTGTTACTTGCATTATGGTCACAATCAGTGGATGTATTGTATTGTGTTAGATGCATTATGTTCACAATCAGTGGATGTATTGTATTGTGTTAGGCACACTATGGCCACAATCAGTGGATGTATTGTATTGTGTTAGGTGCATTATGGTCACAATCAGTGGATGTATTGTATTGTGTTAGGTGCATTATGGTCACAATCAGTGGATGTATTGTATTGTGTTAGGTGCATTATGGTCACAATCAGTGGATGTATTGTATTGTGTTAGATGCATTCTGGTCACAATCAGTGGATGTATTGTATTGTGTTAGGTGCATTCTGGTCACAATCAGTGGATGTATTGTATTGTGTTAGGCGCATTATGGTCACAATCAGTGGATGTATTGTATTGTGTTAGGTGCATTCTGGTCACAATCAGTGGATGTATTGTATTGTGTTAGGCGCACTATGGCCACAATCAGTCACAGTCAGTGGATGTATTGTTTTGTGTTAGGTGCATTATGGTCACAATCAGTGGATGTATTGTATTGTGTTAGGCGCACTATGGCCACAATCAGTGGATGTCTTATTTCCTACATTCGGGTCATCTTACTATTGAAGGTTGCAAGATGTCAAAGAGTTTGAAGAACTTCATTACCATTAAAGCTGCCTTGCAGAAGTATTCTTGGCGACAACTCAGAATGGCGTTCTTGTTGCACTCCTGGGGTGCTACCTTAGATTTTGGAGAGAAGACTATGCAAGAAGCTCTGCATTGGGAGAAAATGTTTCATGTGAGTATTTTAGTTTGTTTCTTGCCAAATGCTTCCTTTTCTGCACGTTTGATAATATTTTGGGGTGTGAGTTTGTGAGACACTGTTTAGAGTATAGTAGTGGTGTGCTTGAGCACAAATAGCGTTGTTAGGTTACATAAAACTACAGCTGTGTTTAATTTAAACTTCAAATGCCCTGCTACTATAAAACGGTCAAGTTTTAAATTACATATGTATGGTAAATGGGTTTCAATGCCATAGTAACCATTTGTGGCAACTGTTTGACTTGAAAAGCAAAACAAAAAACAACCTAACCCTGTATTAGACATACCTACTGCTGTAATAGCTGGAAAAGCTGTGTATAGGCAGGTAATATATTTATTTGTTAGTTAAATGTTTACTATTGTGTAGCTAAGCGGTAGCTGTAGCGCACAACACTTTCACATACACTAGTTCACTGGACATACCAACACAAGACTTGAGACTTCGACAATGAATTTTCAAGTAAGGAACAAACTCAAGCAAGGTTAGCACACTTCATATTCAACAAAATATTGAAATTATGCTAAGGCCTGTAGTTCAGTTAGTTCTCCCCTTAAAGCTAGGCAGGCTCGCTCAATATTTGTGCTGAAGCACACCACTAGTGTGTGTGTGTGTGTGGATGTGCGTACATCATTTGTACTTTGATCCTCGCATATTAGTGCTAGCTCAGTGGTCGACCCCGTCCCAAACTTTGAACAGAATCCTCTGGTCAATATTTACCCGTACAATCCAACAAAAGTGAATTGTTTACCACTTTGAACGCTTATAAATTAAACAGAGTTCATTCTCTATTCAAATGACTGGCGGTGGTAAATTAATGCACTATTGGTCATAGTTATACGCCCTAATTAGTAATTGATTACTTCTAATATTGTTTGATTCACGATTGGTTGGTTGATTTAGATTTGCTCATTTTAAGGACAGCTAGAGGTATTATTTGTCACTACCAAAAGGCTAATTAAAATGTGAACCATTAATACATGTACTTCAATTTGTACTTAAGTACAAGACCAATGTACCTGTAGTTAACGAGTGCCCACCACAAACTTGAGGCATTGGTATTCATACCCACTCATTACAAATTAGAGAGTACTTGTAAAGTACCCAAATACTTTTCAAAGTACTTCGCCTCACGTCTGAATCACATTTCTTTTGGTGAATATATAAATAAATGAAATAATTGACAATAAATTATGCTTGCACAATTGTACTAATTTCAACAACTGAACTATTGTATCATTTTCGTTAACTTCAGGATGATTCTCACAGGCAGACACAGTGGATGTTTCAACACTTTAAAAAAGCTTACAATATTGTGCTGCCTTTAAAGTCTTCTGTGGCAAGTAATTTCACTCCTTTAGGTTCTCCTGTAGGTGCAGTGCCTGCCACCATAATTTCCAATTTGACCTACCTACACCGCGAAAATATTTACTTCGTTAATATTTTTACAGATTGATCCCAAACTTTGTCAGCATCAAGCCTAGATATAGGAGGTTGTAAGAATCTTACATACATTTCCATGATAACTATGTAAGCTTACAAAATGGCTGTCCTTTGTAACATTTTCATAAAATTACTTAAAAATCTATAATAAATTCATTGTTAACTTTCAGATACAAGTATTACTTTTAATATATTTAGTTTTATGAATCTGTAAGACAAAATTTAAATTTTCCTCCTAAGTTTTAAAAAAAAATTCAAAGTAAAATTTAAAATAATTTTTTTAAATCTATTACTCGCACCTATTATAAGGAAAAAAAATAGTTTATAATTTTTTTTAGTTTTATGAATCTGTAAGACAAAATTTTAATTTTCCTCCTAAGTTTTAAAAAAAAAATTCAAAGTAAAATTTAAAATTATTTTTTTAAATCTATTACTCGCACCTATTATAAGGAAAAAAAATATTAGAATCATTTAAATACAAGACAGATTTTTTAAATCTGCAAAAACAAGAAAGATAAGCAGATATATTTGTTAAATTAGTTACCGGCTAGATGAATAGGTGTGATGAGGTGAGAACGATAAGAAAACTAAAATGCTGATAAGATAAGGTGTCTAGAATATGAGTTTCTCTTATAGACAGTATTATACTTACAGGTACATCATGTGTGACCTTCAAAAAAATTCTTCAATGAGATTTATATTTTACTGCATTCACTACCATTTTTCCAGCCTGATGTCCTCTGTAAGCTCGACAATAGTCAAGACACGAAAAAACTTTCAAATGTAATCCGAGGTGACAGAATCCAATGCTGGTTCAATTATCTTCCTCAATCCTGGCAAAAAGAAATTTGTGTACGAGCGTGTGAACCGTTTCACTTGACTCCATACTTGCTCAATTAGGTTTAACTCACAATGAAACTTGGGAATCAAAATTACCTGATGTCCTCTACTAATGAAGAAATGTTCAACTATAGTCTTTTCATCTCTAAAGTCATCATGGTTGGACAAAATAATTCTCATCATCTGCCTTCAATGTGGAAGTATTGATGCCTTGTTCCTCCACTATCTGCTTCATTCCTTTAGGAGTGCCATCGTGAAAAACCAGTCTCTGCACTTTGCCAGCCCAAATCATGTCTCTCAAGACCGGTTGAGCACCACCTGGTTTAATGTTCGTATGTCTTGTATTTAGAGCATTAGGGGTGTATTCCTTGTGACAACTGTTCTGATCAAACAGCCATACCAGAGTATGGGTATCTGAAGGATACTTGTGTTCAGCAATTTTCATAGCTCTTTCAATTTGCTTCATGAATTTCTCAGCAGTCCAGTATCCTTCTTGTGCAGCTCCATACTCAAATATTTCCCTCACTTGTCTTGGAAAGGCTTGATCTGTGCTCTTAGCAATGTCAAACTCGTCTTCAGACAAACATAAATAGCCACTGTGCTCCTCAATGAAATCACTCACCATCAGACCACTACCTCTGGTTTTTGGCAAGATTGCTGGTTTGTCCTCCGTCCCCCACATCCATGTCTGAGTCTAAAAATAGACTCATCATGATAAAGCAATATCAGTTTTTTTTTTGGTCCAACAATGAAGGCTCTATCTCTTCATCACAACAGGCTGGTCGTTGTAAATGGTTACTTTCCAACTCCTCAAGCTTCTTCAGATACTCACCATGGTACTTAATGACGTCTTCGCGCTCATGACTATCTATGTACACGCCCTTCTTGTGTGACATCGGTCGGAATCCCAAGTGATGAAGCCACCGAATAGCAGTATGAATGGAGATTGAGCAAGGAAAATATGGCGGCAAACTGTGACTGGGAAGAAGTGTAGAATTGACAAATTCACAAAAATCAGCCGCAGCTGACTTCCTAGTGAATCCATGCAGCTCTCCTCCATCACTCTCAGCTCTCAGAAAGCATGCTCGTGAACCCATTCCACTGTTCTCGCTCATAAATTCTCTCATCACTGAGAACTAGGAGGCATTCCTTCTTGCCTTGGCGTGATTCTTTGAACTGGAACTATTTGTCAAAAAATTCTTTCCGATATAACCTCACACTTCTCTCACAAAATCCTGAAATTATAAAAAGATTTATTAATTATATAAATATATACTAAAGTTATGTGCATTGATTTAGATTGTTGATGGTTTATCGTAAGCGTCAGCATAAGGTCATCAAATGCTTCCTGTGCACTAGAGTGTTCTTCTGCCTCTCCATCACCATCTGGATTTTCTTCCAGTTCCTTTTCAATATTCTTGTCAGATAGTACTTCTGGGGGTTCTTGTGGCAAAGAAGCGCCCTTGAACATGACACTCTCCACTGCAGAGGCCTGTGCGTACTCTTCAGAACCAGCAACCACCTGGTCTTCATCCTCCACATGCTGCCAGTCTCTAACGTTCTTCTGGCAATTGGCTTTCCTCATAAGTTTTGCTTTTGAGATACTCCTTTTCCTCTTTTCCCATCTGTCTTAAGAAGGCTAGTAGTCAGCTACAATTAACTGCTAGAAAGCATACAACAACTCGACGTGCAACGAAGAACTCTTATTGGACTCGAACGTGACAAAAGCTCAGTAACGGTGAACTTTAAAAATATCGTATATTAGTCCCAGGCTAAGGACCACTAATACTGATAACTCCATGAACATTTTTAGCGTTCTAGAATTTTTTATATTTATGATAACTGGCTGTCGTGTGCGTTTTCGAGTATTTTGGTATAGAAATTTTAAAAAATGGATGACTAATCAAGAATTGGTAAGTTATGGTATCGAGCACTAGACACACCTGCACTAGACACACCTGCACACAGAACTGTGCTAGAAAATAACTATTTAGAACTGCAAGACTGACTTTACTAGTAAACATCTGTTTTCATGTGAATGTTGATTTAATTGCGTGTCATTTGCCGTTAGATTCACTTGACTAAATTGCTTTCGGTTTTTTAGTGCATTCTTCATTTACCGTGCTTGTGGTCACGTCAACCCAACTTTGACATACTTATAGATCAGTCACATTTATGCATGCACACACACACACAACAGACACATAAAATACAGAGCTGACAGCTGTACACATTGTTCACATGCATATGCCACACTCGGGTACATATACTATAGAGTAAGATTTTTCCATCGATACTTTAGTAGTTTAGTACAGCTTCCTCACTTACCTGTGTCAAACTCACTAAAGCTTGCTCACTTATCATTCTTTCTATTGTGTGTGTTGTACTATAGTATGTCCACGTTGAGTTGGCGCGACCACAAATGTGGCAAAAGAGGAATGCACTTGGCGAAACCGGAAACCAATTAAGGTCACATGAGAGAAGTAGCTCAAGCGTGCGAAAACATAGACGCCCACAGTAAAAACGGGGTGGGTCTAAGGTGTGCATTATTACCGTAAGTTTACATGTTGAAATGAAAAAGAAGCTATGGCAGTTTCTTCTGCGGTAGTATTCAATATATGCCCGGTTATAACTAACACTCGTAGTTTATCGTTTATATGAGCTTCTAGTTGTGCGCTAAATCTGGCTGAAGGTTGCTGGGGGTGATCTGGAGCTACTAATGTAGCACAAATCTTCGAGGAAAAGAACCGCAGGACCGCGGCTGAATGCCTCCTCAAGTAAGCCTTATTGTGTGCTTAAGCTTGCATTTAAACTCTATTCTTACTTTCTTGGTGTTATGAACTTCTGAAGTACTCAACAGTAATGTGAAGAATCCAGTACATCACCTACATCTTTAGCTATGGCCACACACATTCCAGTATTACTTTGTCCTACACTGAATCATTCATATCATTTTATTCATGATTTTACTATATTTCTATCTACTTGTTAAATTTCAATTTTTTAAATTATTCAAAAAATTGACATATATTAATATAATTTTATGATGACATATACAATATATATTATATAACTTTATGATGACATAAAATTGTGGTAGCTACAAGCAGCAGTTGAATTTGGAGGGTGGTAAATAGCATCCCCATAACCATAGAGAACTGTACCTATATAGATATGAGGAGTAATGGACAGCTAAAGCATTAATAGTGGCATATAGAGTCTATGATGAATTATATATCTTATTATCTTGGTCAGCAAATAGTAAATTGGCTGAGTTTCTAAATAAATAGGCCCTATATAAACTGGTAAGAAAATCTGAGTGGACAAACAACCCGTGTTACAAACGTACCTCACATTGTAGCTTGCTCTTGTTAAGTAGCCTTGAATAGCAACAAATTCCTGAGCCTAAAATGAACCAGAATATCAAGCAGAAGGGTAAAGACGAAGTTGCCAAACTACGACTGCTTTTTGTTTACAATTGTCTCTGTGGTACTGCGCACGTGGTTGGTCCGGTTTGAGCACGTGACTAAATCCCGCCGCGTGTAGCGTGGACCCATAGACTTTTCTATTGAGTTTTGAAACTGCACTTTCCCGCCGGCTCTGAAGTTTTTAAAGGGAATTTTCTGGACCACTTTGGCATGAGCTTTCGAATGGTGCAAACCCCGTAGCTCCGTTCAAAATTATTAACTGTTTTTTACCGCGCCAACTCAACTTGGACATACTAGAGTAAAGCTCACTAAAGCTTGCTCACTTATCATTCTTTCTATTGTTTCTGTTGTACTAGTATAACTCACTAAAGCTACCATTCTTTATTATTTCCACTCAAGTTTGCTGTCTTATCTATTGTGTCATGTGTTGTGTGTGTAGGAGTTCTTCTTGCGAGTGAAAGATATTATGCGTCATACCAGTGCATCATCAGTCACTGGTAGATATGCAAAGTTTCAGACTAGGGACAAACAGCTCAACAAGCTCTACTGCAACACAATGTCTGCTGTGCATGTGGCTCTCTGTGGTGAGTGAGGACAAGTGTGTGTGTGTGTGTGCGTGCTATACCACACGTCTATACTAGTCAAGAGCTGTCATTACAGATTTTCTGAAGCTGCTCGTCATTAGTGTATACTTCTTGATTTCCTGTGTATATGGCTAGGAGAGCTCTCTCAATGTCTATTTTCAAGCACACACACACACACACACACTACTTTGGTAGTATGTGTTGTAATAGATGTCATAATAACGAGTATCTTGGGCTGTTGTGATTATTTGATAGGGTATGGGTCATAATTTGTTGAATGTTTTTTTTCTCCAGATTCTGTGGACACACCCACTGTTTTAAAACATATGCGTGACCTCATTGGAGCTTGCAATGTATATAGTGCCGACTTGACCACACCTCCAAACTGTCACCTCCTGGAAACAATTGCCTTGTATTGTACCAGATTACTGCAAATATTTGGAATGATTCCTTCAGACTCTAGAATTGGTTTCCCTGTTGAAAGTACATCTGCTGGACAGGCAGTGGATGTAGAAGGACTTATAATACCATTTGCATCTCTGCTTGCAGAATTTAGAGAGGATGTTAGAACAGTTGCCCTTAATAATAAATGTATGTTTGTTTTAATTAATGTGTTGTGTGTGTGTTGTATTTAAGATAGGTTGTAAACTTTATAGACAGTACATGCTTTGGGTTCAGTAAATTATTTCTTGTATTTTGAAACTTTCAATGGCAATTCTTCAGTCATGCCAATTTCTATTCTGTTAGCTAATCTTAATCTTAAAAATCTCTTCAGCTTTAGCTATATTGAGTAGAAAGCACAATATCATTTAGTTAAATGTCTAAGGATATTCCACTGAAGACTGCTGAATTTTTCCCCAATTCTTCAGTTCTTGGAGCCCTTTGACTTTATAACCTTTTTTCATTTCTTGGAGAAATTCCTTTTGAAAAATAGCCCACTTTGGAAATGGCTCTTCTCTTATGTTTAGTGTGATTAGTTTCTTTGCAGACAAACAAAAAAGTAACTAATTTTAATCGAACCACACCCCCTCTTAAAAAATCATGTGTGAAACCCTGATAGAACTAGCTATCACTTACATAAGATTTATTTTATTGTGTGGTATTTTTGTAGCACATGAACTTTTAGCAAAGTGTGATGTTCTGAGAGATGATCAGCTTCCTTCTCTGGGAGTGATATTGGAGGACCAAGATGGAAGGACTGTGGTAAAGTATGTTGGCCGAGAGGCTGCTCAACGAGAAAAAGAAAAGAAGGAGAAGCTTATGGAAGAGAAAAGAAGACAGAAGGAAGAAGCTAAGAAGAAACAAGAGGAAGCTAAAGTAAGCCTATAAGAGTAAAATGCAGATTTTTGGTTTTGACATTTTGATGGTGAACGGGCCCACTAGTATGTGGACACGCCCAGGTAGTCCTCGAGTAATGAAGGACCAGTTTGCTTGACTCTCTCTGAGGCAAGACTCTTGCGCAGCCACTGGCGTGAGCTTGCAGCCTTGCAATTATCCCTAAAGCGCCTACTCCCCACAGTATCTCGTAAGGTTTGGATAATCTAGCAACAAGCTAACAGATATTACAACACAACTTTAAATATGATGTAACCAAGTTCTAACTAGGACATGAATATCATTAGATAGTCAGGACTGGTTAATGAAATAGCTAGGGTAAGCTAGGTGTTCCATGAATATCATTAGATAGTCAGTTAGTTTACAGGAAATGAGGACTGGTTAATGAAATAGCTAGGGTAAGCTAGGTGTTCATTGAGCGTTCACTGTCTTGGACGAAGTCTCAGACATCCTCCGGGGGCAGGGTGAGGAATTGGAGTTTGGTGTCTTTTCATTTTCATCTAGGAGAGGGATGAGTCTGCATGCTGGTCTCGTGTATTCTTTGCCGTGGCACAGGACGTCCACAGCTCGAATCTGGCCGTTGTCTCCGGCATGTAGTTTCGTTATTCTGGCTAGGGGGCATACTCGGTATTTCAAGGGGTCGTCTTTCAGGAAAATCAGTTGACCGATCTGCGGCTGCTGTTGAGGGTGGAACCATTTTGTTCTCTGTGCGATGAACTGCAGATAGGTTGACTTCTACTTGGTCCAGAGGTTGGAAGTCAATCTGCTCACCAATGTCCACCTTCGGAGGTTGGTGATTTTCACGGGGGGCGCCGGCTTGGTAGGCGGGGCTCGGAGAAGTCGGCCAATAAGGAAGTGGCCAGGCGTTAAGTAGGAGGAAGTTTGCAGGTCGTCACTATGGAGTGGCGTCATTGGACGGGATTTAGTATTGCCTCCACTTTTACGAGTGCAGTGTATAGCTCTTCGAAGCGGAGTGGGTGAGGTGTTAGTATCTTCCAGATTAGGGTTTTCATCGATTTCACCCCTGCCTCCCAGAGTCCGCCAAAGTGTGGCGCTCTTGGAGGTATGTGATGCCACCTGATGTCGTTCTGAGAGGTGAGGTAAGAGATGGCATTGATGGTGTTCTTGGTCGTCGTCATGGCTTGAATCTCCCGGATTTCTTCACGGGCGCCGACGAAGTTAGTCCCGTTGTCAGAAAAGATGTGAGAGGGACAACCTCGACGAGCAATGAATCGTCTGAGAGTAGCCAAGAAGTCGTCAGTTGAGAGTGAGGAGCACAACTCGATGTGGATGGTTTTTGTGGACAGACAAACGAAGAGGCAGGCGTACGTCTTTACGTAGATCGGCTTTCGTGTGTGTCCTTGACGTATGACAAATGGATCGGCGAAGTCCACACCGGTTTTGTCAAACGATGGAGCAGGTGTGGTTCTGGAGGGTGGGAGGAGTCCCATCTGGTGTTGTAGAGGTCGGGCGTAGGCTCGTTGACACATTGGACAGGATTTGCTGATCAGCTTTAGTTGACACCGAAGTCCTGGAACGTAATAAGTAGAACCGAGGATGGACATCATGGCAGATGTACCAGCATGGCTGTAGGTGACATGGAGAGTCTGAAGCTTAGTTTGCTGTGACTTGGGAGAGAGGAGTGTCAACTGTGAAGGTGTTGATAGCGCGGTGGGAACTCGAATCCTGGTGCTAATTGTTATATGCCCATATGCGGAGATGGTAAACAAGAAGCGGTGGAGTGGGTGGGATTTGGGTAGTGTTTTCCCTTTGGAGATCAGCTCGAGAACATCCGAGTATTGCTCAAGCTGGGAGAGGCGGAAGAGTGTGGGTTTGACTCTGGCTACTTCGGATGAAGAAAGAACTTTGTCGGATGGACGTTCGCTTGATGGTAGGCGGCAGTTGTGGTGGAATCTGTAGATCCATGCGACCACTTGAGTCAGATGGTGAAACGAGGAGTAGCGTTTCCACAAGGCCTGGGAAAAGGAGTGTTGATCAGTGGAATCTATGCGACTATCGGTTGTCGCAGAGAGACAGGAGACGGATGTCTTGCTAGTAAGATGTTTGTAAATGATACGCATCGGCCACTGATCAGGAGGTAGGGAAAGCCATGGTGGTCTTTTCCACCATAATGTCGAATCGATCAGGAGCTTGGCGTGGAGACCACGACTGGCTAAGTCAGCAGGGTTATCGGCAGACCTCACATGGCGCCAGTGGTGGTGTGGAAGTATCTTGGTGATGGCGAGAACTCGGTTGGCGACAAAAATCTCTAGAGTCTTGACATCTTTGGTCAACCAATGAAGCACAATTTGACTGTCAGACCAGGCATGGAGACTAGATGTGGGTACATCTAGGAGGTCGGCTGTCTTGGAGAGCAGGCGAACCATCATGAGTGCGGCAAGAAGTTCGGCCTTGGGTATGGTGATGCACTTGAGTGGAAGAACTCTTGCTTTGGCAGTCACAAGGTTAACTGTAGTAGTATTGTCAGCGTGTACGCGATGAAGGTAGATGGCAGCACCATATGCATAAGTGGAAGCATCGGCAAAGCCGTGGAGAGCTTGGAAAACGGTAGGTTCATCGGAAGTCGAAAGTCTTCTCGGGATGGCGAATTCCGTGATGGCAGGAAGGTGTTCTAGCCACAGTTTCCATTTGGCTTGGCAGTCTTCAGGAACTGTGTCGTCCCATGAGAGGTTTAGTCGCCATAAGTCCTGGAGAAGGATCCTCCAGGGATTTTTTTAGAAAAATTGCTAAGGGGGGGCAAAATAGAGATTTTTGTTAGCAAGGGGGGGCATGCATGTGTCAGAGTGCATGCATTAATTGTGTGTGTGCCTGTATTAATTATTAATG
>WLWI01003365.1_pt1 | contig 13712 bp, 6 predicted proteins | sample 6701501 | NCBI WGS metagenome assembly WLWI01 (sample SAMN12718690, study PRJNA515312) | sponge metagenome | isolation source: marine sponge | host: Mycale hentscheli | place: New Zealand: South Island, Marlborough, Capsize Point | collected 2014-11-01
CTGTATGCTAAATTAAAAAACTGGACCTTATTTTCAGTAGCTTCAGTGTTAGAAGTCAAAATCATTCATATAAAAATAGTATAGTCTTTAGGCTCGCTCGCCATTTGTGCTCAAGCACACCACTAGTATAGTCTTTAGGCTCGCTCGCCATTTGTGCTCAAGCACTTGGACGTACTTATGTTATTTTGTACTTTGACCCTCCGTATTTTTGTGTTCGCTCCGCGTTCGACTCCATCCCAAACTTCACTAGACAGTATCCTCCGGTTTAGCGACCATTACCCGTATTACCTTAGAAATTGAATTGTGTACCGCTTTGAATTCTTTTGTGGGTGCAGTTAAAACTCTAAAACTCATGGAAGTTCCATTTCTATTCGAGTTAGTGGCGGTGGTAAGTTAATACGCTATTTCTCACAGTTATAAGCCCTACTCAACAGCATTTACTTGAAAATTCATTGTCCACTAGACGAACCACGAAGGTAAGTCTTGCGTAGGTATGTTCAGTTGTGTAAAAGTATTGTGCGTTACAACTACTATTAAGAATATCACAAAGAAAACTTTAAATAACGTGATTTTATTTTTTTTTCTTCTTTTTCAATTCAAACAGTTGCGGTGAGCGGTTACTATGGCATTGAAACCCCTTTACCGCATACGTAATTTAAAACTCTACTTCATTTTAGTAGCTTGAGTGTTAGTTGTTAAAATCAATCATTGAGGCTCGCTCGCCATTTGTGTTCAGGCACAGTATAGTATATGTTTAGACAGACCTATGTCATTTTGTGCTTTCACCAGGTGTTTTTGTGTTAATATGGTGGTCGACCCCCACCCCAAACTCCACTAAACAGAATATTGTGCTTTATTGATCACTACCCGTATCACTCCGTGTTTTTTTCTATTCCCGTAGACTTTTGTATTGAGTTTTGGAATAGAACTTTCCCTCCGTTTTAGAGTATACTGAGGAAATCTTTTTTAACCACTTGGGTGTGAGCTTTCTGATGATGCAAACCCCAAATGCCCACCTGCTTCCCTTCAAAAGTTATTCAAGTTTTTTTCTGGCCAACTCAACTTGGACATACTATAATGACAGATGTAAGTTATTGCATTCTTTGTTATGGCTATAAGCCCTACACAACAGTAATTACCTGAAATTCATTGTCCACTAAATTAACCACAAAGGTAATTCTTGTAGGCATTTCCAGTTATGTAAAAAGTTTGCGTTAATGTGAATTGTTTTTGCTGTTGTTTTTTTTCTTCAATTCTAACAGTTGGGTTGAGTTGCTACAATTGCATTGAAACCCCTTTACCATATACTTAATTAAAAAATTAGACCTTAATATTTAGTAGCTTGAATGTTAGAAGGTAAAACCATCATAACAATAGCATAGTTATAGGCTCCCTACCATTTGTGCTCAAGCACATCACTAATAATACAAAATAATAATAATAATATAATAGCACTAATCTACCCACACTCTACATAGTAATGCTATATTCATCTGGTTAAAATTGTCATATATTGAATAGACTCTTAAAAAATTAGTATGTATTAATATAATTTTGAACAAAATTGTGGTGCTTACTATTTCAAATTAAATACTACACATATAAAATGAGAATGATACCTCCACTTATAAACTGTTTCAGTGCCTCTGCTTCGTCACGTGTAATTGTAACTGCTGAACATAGCAATAAAAAAATATTTTTTTAATTTATATAATATGTATATAATAATATGGGCACATAAATATCTTTACTAAATGCATGCACAGTACACAGTGCACTTTGATTAGGTATTTTAACTTGTATATTACTTAAAGACATGTTGGTGAAGTCATTGTAGCTGTCCATACAATTAAATATAGAAGCAAGCTTACTCACTATATGTTTTGTAGCACACCACCAATTAACATTAAACATTTATATTAAATAACAAATCACCTGCTCCACTGAGTCTTGCTTGTATTGCTACATACACAAGAGTACATATTATATAAATGGAACAATATAATTATTATCTGTAACATTGTATAAAGTTATACAATACGGACAGCTAATTATATCCTAATGTGATATTTCCTATTCTTGCCAAACTCCTCCTCAGAGGTTATTGTTATATGAATCTACGATGTGATTTAACACAGAATAACACAGTTCCGACTCACTCAATGAGAACATATGATATCTATGGAGGTGCATGTACACTGATGGCTATTAAACAAGCAAAGTAAGTCTTGGCGGCTGTCTAGCTAGCTCAGAACTCAGTGACCTGGTAAAGAATTATCACATCCAATATAAAAGTGGCCTCATGACCCCAGCAAACCAACAGTCATGACAAATAGCTAGAATTGTTATGTTCATGGAAGGAATGTAAATTTTCGTATGAATGTTAACAGTAGTGAAGCACCAAGGCAAGTTTCTATTTTGAACATTTTTAAAGATCAAATAAAGACAGAGGATATTGTTATTTTGAAAAGAAAAGGCTGTTCAGTTAATGAAGTGAGTGTCACTGTCTAATTCTGACCACAAGAAGTGCATTTCATTCCCTTTCCACCATCTTCAAACAAAAACAGTGGCATTAGAACTATGATATCCTGAGAGGTTCACAAAACTAGACTTTGTACTCCTATCAATAATTTTTCGGGTCAGTCTTCTATACACATGGGATGGAGTAACCAATTGTATGATAAAGTAATATAACTGATAAGATATAAAATTATCCAATCAGATAGCTCAATTCACAGTGAATTTATTTCATGCCCTCCTCCTAGATATGAATAAGTAAACTGTCAAATCTAAATTTGCTTTTTGTGCATTTCCTACAGCCTAGAGCGGTGAAGTCTGGTGTACCCCTCCATGTTAGGTCGGTACCAAATTTACACTATCCTTCGGCCTTTGGCTCTCTGCTGTATAAATCTCATACCAACCTCCTCGTCATGGCATAACCAATACTGATTACGTGCTAAATATCTTCATAATAGAATATTTTAGTGGACATGACCAGTGAAATATTTCACAACATCACATGCTGTATTGTGCAAGCTCACTACTGTGTAGTTATAGCAACCAGCCAAGATTACAAGCTTTCTAGTGTTTTGACAGCTACCTTCCTCTATGGCAGCCTATCCAACCAAGTCAGAGTAGCTGCTAAAATATCAGCTGGGTTGTGGGAAGCCCCTATGAGCTAAACATCATGACAACTTTACACCATGAGCTCTTGGCCCTAATGCAAACTACTGCAGTGAAGATATCTAGCACAGAATAAACAACTTGTTACATTCTCTCAGGCTTTTTTCACTCACATATGGCTTATGAAAAATCATTAGCATGCTCACAAACTATTTCACCATATTACATTCTGGCTCATGTAATAAGTATTAAATACTACTGGATCTACTACAATATTTAATATAACTCAAAATTACCTTCCTCACGTTGTTTATAAACATCTTCTTTTTCTTCTTTTGAAAGCCCAGCTAAAAATATGACAGCGTGCATAGTAAACGACTATAATAAGAACATCTAAAGTTTGTATGATATTAATTGATCTGCAAGTAATCGGCAAATGAGCAAGCAATCAAATGCTCTTTACTAGATGTCAATAGCTACATTACTAGATATAGTGCAGTAGTCAATAGGTATAACCTTGTTTGGATGGCAATAGCTACATTACTAGATGTAGTCCAGTAGTCAATAGGTATAACTTTGTTTGAATGGCAATAGCTAAGTTACTAAATATAGTCCAGTAGTCAATAGGTATAACCTTGTTTGGATGGCAATAGCTACATTACTAGATGTAGTCCAGTAGTCAATAGTTATAACCTTGTTTGGATGGCAATAGCTAATTTTTTGGTGGATTATGTTTGCCAATGCAACCAATTTTAAAGAAAAGTCTACTGGACATCCATCAGCATTGAGCAATTTGAGATAGATTTCGTGGATTTTGTTTTTTACTCCACTAATTTACCACTTCATAATTGTCTCAGACTTTTTAGACTTACTCTCTCTTCTACATAAGCTTTTTAAAACAACACATAATTATTAAGAATTTAGCAGTCTTCAGGATCAAACCTATGAACACTTGCTAGATGCACAGACACTCTAAGCACTGAGCCTGACAACCAGCAAACTTTTAATTCTATGATTTTTTTAATTCCTGAAAACAGCCAACATTTTCTGTTTACTTTGTATTTCTTGTAAAGCCTGTCTAAGAGAGAAAAAGTTATTTGTAATAAAATATTGAGGTATCAGACAAGTGTAGAGGCAACCGCCAAATAAATTAACATCTTCTCTTCTCTTTATTCTGGCAATACATTAATAAAAAAACACTGTGTTATTGGTTGAAAGATTAGATTAAATAATGCAAACACTGGAAGTAGTACAGAAAGTAAAGTGTGAAGTTAAAGCATCGTATTGCATGGGTAGTGAAATTTAATGATAATGGTTATTAGACTATTACTTTGCCATAAAAAGAATATTACTTTCTAACATACATTTCCCTCATATTTATCAGATTGGTAAAACAATCTAAAAAATTCTTGTAAAACTCCACTTTTTTAAGCTAAAAATACCTTTATTTATAACATTTTCTACAAGACGTCTTTTCTCTTCGGTAACATTAGCTAGAAATAAATAACAAATACAAAACTGTAAACATAATTTAGACCACTGATTCACACCATTTTTTTAATTACTTCTCAGATGTCAAAATATTTTGATTTGTATAATATCTAGCATGAAATAAATGAATTTATTCCACCCTAGATATCTTCACAATGATATCATTAGGTACATGAGCCATTGAATAACTCATGATATTTCACGGTTGATATTTCATGCTGTGCAAGCTCATTATCCTAGATATCTTCACAATGATATCTTTACACACTTGAGCCATGAAATGACTCACGATATTTCACGGTTGTTATTTCACTGTGTGCAAGCTCATTACCCTTGTAGTTATAGCAACCAGCCAAACTTGTCATTTTTCCTGGTTTTTAGAACTACCTTCCTTTGGTGTAGCCTACTCAACTTGGTTAGAGCAGCTGCTAAAATATCAGCTGGGATGTGAGGGTAGCACCTACAACCAACTTTACCTGTGAGTTACTAGTCCTTAGTACTAAATACAGCAGTGAAGATATCTAGCTTGGAATAAACCAAGTTCCAGGAATGAATCACTAACTAGATAACTTGCTAGTTACAAGTATCTGAATTTATTCCTTTCACTCAAGATCGTAAATCTTGAGCCTGTGTCTTGCCTGACAGCTAAATTGAATTTTAAAACAGATAACAAACAGGAATCACAAGTAATATAGAATTATAAATATCAGTGTAAGAAATAGCTTAACAATAAGTTGGAATGAGTAATGACTTGATACAGTAGATAAGTGAGAATGAGGTAACTCAAAGTTATTATAAACAAATGAATGAAGGCGACATCGACGACATCGACGATCAGCAAGTGGAATCAGTGAGCGTGAGCAAAATAAATGCCTGTAGTTCTATACTGGAAGTGAGTGAACTAAATCGAACACCACTTACTACACTCCTCAGAGTGATATGACTGATATTTCACTCTCAGACTTTATTTTCACTGGCCTCTGGCTCGTGAAAATAAAATAGCATGCTCGTAAAATATTTCACCACATCACACACTGACTCATGTAATAATAAGTACTACATATTATATTATTTTGGAAACTAATATATAAATACCTTACAGTGTCAAAATGTTATTGATATTGCATTGAGAATAAAAAATTCATGTGAGCAAAGTGAGCGAGACACTACGAGGGGTAACACAATAAAATTAATGTATATTTTTACACACACACACACACATACACATATATATAATAGACATTATGCATGCTATTTTTGTACTTTCAACCTTGTCCAAAACTCCACTAAACAGATTTTTCTGTAAATAATCTTTACCCATACTACTATCTAAACAAAATTAATGATTTACTCCTTCAAATTAGGATGTTACTGACATGATCTGAATGTTGTGGGACACAAGGTTGAACAAACTTACTGGAGTTTATTTTTTTAGAATTAGAGGCCATGGTACATTATGTCAGTTAATGTACCATTTGTCATACCTGCTCTTAATTGAATATTAATTGCCCAAGAGGTCACATTATCCAGAGCAGTGGCATAGGAAGTGGGGGGAGGGGGAGTTCTGGGGGCTGGAGCCCCCATATTTTTGGGCACAATTTAAAAAAAATTGATTTTTCGCATAAACACCTGAAAACCACAAAATAAACATGCCCTCAGAGCCACCCCCCACCCCCCCCCCCCCCCCCCCCCCAGACCGAAACATCTTCCATAACCACTGAACAGAATACAATGTAAGTCTTGTAGTAGTATATCCAGGGAACAAGTATGCATGAGAGCACTGTGTATTACATCTGCTAATTAGCTAAGAGTATTGTGAGTCAAACAATAAATGTATTGGCTGCCTTTTTAGCTTATTTGGCTTCCTCCCAGTTTCATTTGTTAGTAAGCAAATCTTATTTAGATTTAGACTCTAAGGTTTAGATAATTCCTTAGAAATGCTGAGTTTTTTTTATAAGTCTCAAAAATTGTGGCGAGTGTATGGATACTATAACATTGAAATTCTTTCTGATAGCCAATAATTATAAAATGACACAAACAATGGTTGACAAAACAATGAAGTAAAGCTACAACAGTGTCATTCACAGGTGAGCTGAAGACAGATTTTGTAAAGATAGATAAAATATAACAAACACAATTAACTAATCACAATGAGATGAATTCAAACTACAGGACCAAAGTAGTCGGTAGAGAGTGATATATATGGAGGAAATGGGTCACCAAGCGAGTATTAGGTATAGGACGATAGCGATGGTGTCTTTTCAAGATAGTGGTGGTAAGATCAAGTTGAGTCAACAGGTGTACCAGTACAGTCACCCGGGTTTCTAGTTTACTGTTGTTGCCAGGTTCAGTCAGGATTAACTGAATGCACAGGATGGAAAGTTATTCAGGGTTAACTGAATACTTATAGAGAGAAGGCTGCCACCAGAGTTGCTGGGGCTGCCCAATCACTTAAGGTGTATAAAGAGTTTAATCTTTAAACAAGGCTGAAATACAACAACTGAAATGGTATGGGGAAAACTGGTGTGTATAACTAGAGATAAGGATGAGGGAATGTAATACAAGTTGGGAAGAAGATATTTGAATAAATGGACACAAATGTAAATGAACACCAAGGTTGAATGTAATTAGATATAAGATAAGAATGGTTAACATGGGAAAATACACAGAGAAACAAAAACATAATGAAAAATATAAACAGGTAAACCTAATTATAAATAAGAATAATATGACATGATGTAATAGTTCAATTCAGTTCTAATAATGTAGTGACAGTTTCAATACAATAATAATAATAACAATAATAATAACAATAATAATAATATTAATAATAACAGCTTAATAATAATAATAGTAATAATAATAATAATCTACCCACACCTAGTAATGCTATATTCATCTGATTAAAATCGTTATATATTGAATAGACTCATAAAAAATTAGGATGTATTATAATTTTGAACAAAATTGTGGTGCTTACTCTTTCAAATTAAATAGTACACATATAAATAACAAAAATGAGAATAATACCTCCACTTATAAACTGTTTCAGTGCCTCTGCTTCGTCACATGTAACTACAACTACAGAACATAGAAATTAAAAATATTTTTATTTTTATGTATATAACAATATGGTGCATTAATACCTTTAGGTATATTTTAACTGATAATGTTGGTGAAGTCACCATTGATTAGGTATTTTAACTTGTATATTACTTAAAGACATGTTGGTGAAGTCATTGTAGTACAGTCCTCAAAATCAAATGACAAACATAAAAAACATAATCATCCAATTATTTATTTCTAGCTCTCACACAACTTTAGTGCTGGGTAGATAAATAAACAAAATACTACAATGCTCTACTCATTAATCTGAACCAACTGCAACTTCAAAATCTACTGTATAATTATAAACAGGTGTGCTGACTGGCTCAATTAATACTTTTCTTGCTACAACTCATGCAAAATACGAATGGTTTTCTCTACATTAGTATGAGCAAGCACGGTAACTGTGCTATTGATCACTAATAGCACAGGTTATTGGTGCTATCAATTGCTAATAGTAAGCCAGCTTTTTAAAAGTCATTTGCTATTGTAGCTGCACTGTATCATTCACTCACTATCTCCTTATTTCAGGATTAGCTTCCATAGGAACTTCAATTTCAACGTACACCCCTCCTAATCAGTTGAAAAACATTCTGTCTAATACAGGTAGAGCTTCTGTGGTAAACAATGACATTGTCTCCAACTAAAATCATCTCGAACTGTATGTTTCCAAGGTTAATGCTGCACGCGTGCGCACTTACTCATACCATTTTACTTAGCTACTGTGGTATTTCACTTAGAGTCCACTTAGTAACCAAGGTATTTTATTTAGTTAAGCGCCACTTCACTTTCCCCCTGCAATTTCAATTAAACAGCATTTTTTTCCATACATTTTTAATGGGAAACATACGCTCTTTACTATTATAAATAAAATATTAAAGAAAATCTTGAAAGAGGACACAAAACCATCTTGTGATTAAAAAAAGCACAAAATTTAATTTCGAAAAAATGTATTTCCAGTCTCATCTACAAAGTATATTGAAATCTAATTCTTCCTCTATAATGTCTTATTTATAGCTAGTGATGTTGACATAGATAGTTTCTTAATTCGTATAAGCTAAAAAAAATTTTCAGAGCAATCACCACTTTCTATTTTAACTGAGACTGCCATTTACCATTACTCAGGATGCTCATTACTCCACAGCCTACTACTAAACATAATAAGATCAGCTCAATTTAGGAGCTGGAGTACCCCAAGTTTTGGTATGGTGGCTGAGCCCCCAAAATTTAACATCATTGTTTAATTGGAAACTGCATTTGTCAACTAAAGTTATTGGTTTATGGTAACATAATCATAGCTATTTTTAAGAATAATCACCTGAATAGTGCCTTCCTAAAAAAAGCTAGGGAAACTGGAGCTACAAACTAACTTTTGGAAAACTTGACATTTGATCATTTCGTTAAATTTGCACACAGATTATGTAATGTCAAAATTTATCGGATTTAAGGTCTAAATTTACTAAGGTACATCACTAGTTCAATTACCAAAGAAACATAATGTTGTGTTTATGTGAGAATAATTTCACATGTAGAAGACAATGAAGATAGCTATCCAGTAACAAGACAGTAACCATGAACCTTTGAAAATACCCTTTTGAAAATGTATAATATTCAAATTAATATAATTAGCATTGTTGTATTAATTGAAGTAATTTACTTATTCATAAATACAATTATAACTATACCTTCACGTTGTACTCCTCCCAATCCTGCTCCGGGATTTTGTCCTAATAAAAATTATAAAAGCATCATTATATAAATATATTTATTCCACCCTAGATATCTTCACAATGATATTTTTAGGTACATGACGCGTGAAATAACTCACGATATTTCACACTGTTATTTCACGCTATACTGCGAAAGCTCATTACCCCTGTAGTTATAGCTACCGGCCAAACTTTTCAATTTTCTCGGTTTTACAGCTACCTTCCTCTGTTGTACCCTGCTCTTTATCCTGCTCAACAGGGTTAGAGCAGCTGCTAAAATATCAGCTGGGGGTGTGGGTAGCCCATAAAACCAACTTTACACTGTGAGTTACCCTTTCTCTAGTACTAACTATAGTAGTAAAGATATCTAGTGTGGAATAAATCACTTATTACACTTGTCAGAGTGTTATGGCAAGATATTTCACTCTCAGGCTTTATTTTCACTCAACTCTGGCTCGTGAAAATAAATTAGCCTGCTCTAACCAATCTCCTGTGTCTTGATCATTTAACTAATAGCTCCTCCTAACCACCCAGGGGCGTCCAGGAAGTAGATGCAATATTTTAGTTATACAATGATGCAGGTGAACATATGGTGAGACTGACTAAAAAAGGAGTGGACTAAGCCATGCAATATATAGCCCCACGGGTGAAACATAAATAAAGTGTGCTACACTGCACTCCCTCAATAAACACGTGTGTGAATTATAGAATGTTCTAGAACACGCTCAATAAATGGAATGTTCTGAAACAAGTTAGAGTGTCAAGTGAACCAATAACAAATCATTCAGTGGGCGGTGTCCCACAATATATATTATTATTATAAAAGTATCATTATTATATATACATATAGTACTTGTTACATGAGTTATATTATGATATAGTGAAATATTTCACAGACTTTAGTTATTTTCACGAGCCTGAGGCGAGTGAAAAGAAAGCCTAAGAGTGAAATATTCTGCCATATAACTCTGACAAGTGTAATAAGTGGTTTATTCTACTCTAGATATCTTCACTACTGTAGTTTGTACTAGGACCTTAACTAAATCCATTAAGTTGGCTGTAAGGGTTCCCCAAAACCCCAGCAGTTATCTTAGCAGGGGCTCTATACAAGTTGAGTAGGCTAAACCAGAGGAAGGTAACTGTAAAACCAGGAAAAGTATTGAACTTGACAGTTTGCTATCACTGCAAGGGTTATGAGCTAGGCAATACAGCTTGAAATTAAGAATGAAATATCGTGAGTTATTTCACTGGTCACGTACCTAAAAAATATCATTAAGAAAATATCTAGGGTGGAATAAATATATATACATTCTACCATAGATATCTTCACAATGATATCTTTAGGTACATGACCAGTGAAATAACTCACGATATTTCACAGTTGCTATTTCATGTCGTACTGCGCACGCTCATTACTCATGTAGGTATAGCAAGTGGCTGAACTTGTCACTTTTGCTGATTTTTACAGCTATCTTCCTTGTGTGAAGCTATTCAACTGGGTTAGAAAAGTGTCTATAATATTAGCTGGGTGCGTGTGTAACGGTTTCTACCCTAACTTTAGCTACTAGAGCCACCTTCACACTTACCCGAGTCTAGTTAGCCCGGGTCAACAAGTGTAGAGTTATTAAAATGGAAGATAAGAGTTTAAACAATCGAAATAAAGCTATTCTAACCTCTGCTAGACTGAGCTATTGACAATAATTACTGTAAATTATAGTCAAGATTTACAGTAAACAACTTATTAACACCAAATGTGTAAATAAACAACTCAATGGTTCATTAAACGTGAATGGTTGCAGTTGGTTACTGTTGTGTATCCTCACCAACGTCCTGGATTCGAGGATTTCCTGTCAGGACTGCCATCTCCAGCTCACCTGGTGGGCAGTCCCTGACACCTCCCTTCCCTTCTGTAGCCGAAGGCTCCGTAATCACTTGCCAGGAGAGACTGTCTGCATTTGTAAGTTCAATTTCCAGCCGATGTTTGACGGTAAACTGACACGGCTGGAAGGCTAATGACCAACGCATTAATAGATTATTCCCATTCTGCTTGGTTTGTAACTTTAATAGCGCCTTATGATCTGTCTGCAATTCAAAATAGTTTCCCCAGCAAATACACCACAAAATGTTCGATCAATTTTCTTTCTCGGTAGCATTGTTGAGCTTTCTGCTAAAATATGCTACTGGTCGATTTCTCCATCAATTGTTTGTGCTAGTACAGCATTAATACCCAGTCCAGATGCGTCTGTTTGTAGAAGAAAGGTTTGCAAAAAATCTGGCACCCTTAACACTGTCCCACCAGACAGAGCTAATTTTCAGATCTTTAAATTCGCTTTCCATAGCTTCTGTCTATCTAAGCTTGTTTGCTTTATCTCCACCCAATGAATCTGTGAGACTAACTGTTCGTGCCACACAATTTCGAATAAAACGTCGATAATATCCAGTAAGCCCAACAAAAGCTCTCACATCTGATTTCGTCACTGGCTGAACAAATTCATGTATAGCTGTGACCTTGGCTTCCAGTGGTCGTATTGTACCACTTCCAACATTGTGTCCCAAAAATTCGCATGAGTTTTTCCCAATTAAACACTTGTCTGGCCTTAGTGTAAGTCTAGCTTCCTTGATTTGACTAAAAGCTTCTTCCAAATGTGTCTGATGTTCTTCCCAAGTTTCAGAGTACACAATGATGTTGTATATGTAAGCCACTACAAACTCAGAGGTACCATCAAATAAGTCGTCCACCAGTTTCTGAAATGTTGAGGGTGCGTTTTTAAGGCCGAATGGCATTCGCTAGCTGGAACTTTCCTAGCGAAGAGATGAATGCTGTTTTCTCTTGATCCTCAATGCTCATAGGCACTTTGTATTACCCTTTTTAACATGTACAATGTAGAGATGTAGTTTGCCTTGCACATCCTGTCCAAAAATTCCTCAGGTCTTGGCATGCAGTACGGATCATTTTCGATGATACTGTTCAACCGACGATAGCCTCCACACAGCTGAACTCACCCATCCTTTTTTCTGACTGTGACCAACAAAGATATCCATGGACTCTTAGATCACTCTATAATATCTAAATCTTTCATCTTCTTTACCTCCTGTCTGACTTCTTCCACATAAGCAACAGGAATTCAGTATGGAGCTGATCGCACTGGTTGAGATTCTCCCGTTCTAATTTCGTGCTGAATTCTCGACGTTTTTCCATGACATGAACTAAATATAGTCATGTATTTTTCAAGCAATCGTTAGCTTCCTGACTTTGTTTAGATTTCAAATTATTACCAAGTTGTGGTTTGTCAACATCCGAAGTGTCCAAAGTGATTAGTTCACCTTCGCCTTCTGTCCAGCCTTCTGACTGAGTAGCTATGTTCATAGTCGATACTGGTGGAGATTTTCACGCTTTCATTAAATTTATATGGACAAATTTCTCCTTCTTGCCAGGTCCCGGTAGCTTCAGGTGATAGGTTACTGGTGACAGTCATTCTTTCACAGTGTAGGGCCCAGAATAAGCAGCTTCTGGCCTTCTGGCATCAAAACTAATGCTTGGTCTCCAGGTTCAAAGCTTCTCTCTCGTGCTCGTCTGTCATAAAGCTCTTTGTACTTGAATTTAGCTTGCTCATTCCTTGGCAATCTCGGCCATATCTGACATTGCCTCATACAAGTTGGACAAGTATTCTGCAACTGATACTGGCAATTCTTTCATCTTTCAATTGTTAAAAAGCCCCTGCCAGCACACACCCTACTGATCCCTGCTAACACATCCTTGCTAGCCCCTTCGAACATACACCCCAGCGATCCCTGCTAGCACATCCTCACTAGCCCCTGCTAGCACATTCCAGGCCCGGAGCCTTCACTCAGAAAGTGGTAAAGCCAAAACTCCTCCCTCTGACCACACCCAATTATTAATGTGAAAAATATTATGTTCAATTATTGTATGATATAGCTAGCTATAGTTACTGATATGCAAGAGTTAAAATTTTGTGGTCATACTATTGTTTCATTAACTACTTCATTAACAGTTAAAATCTTCCAAATATACGCAGTCTGTGTTCACAGTCAGAAACAAATTCATTTGCCACTTCTTTAAGATTAAGGAGATCTGTATGATGATGGTGAACATGGAGCACCATTAAATTATTTGATCTTCCCTGGAGCATTGTCCACCTAAGATAAGTTTTGACTCTTCTTAGAGCACTGAAAGATCTTTCTGATGAAGAATTTGTTGCAGGCATTATTAATATAAGCTGCAATAGCTTCATAACTTCATTCAAAAGGTTTCTATGAGAACTT
>WLWI01003366.1_pt1 | contig 13711 bp, 6 predicted proteins | sample 6701501 | NCBI WGS metagenome assembly WLWI01 (sample SAMN12718690, study PRJNA515312) | sponge metagenome | isolation source: marine sponge | host: Mycale hentscheli | place: New Zealand: South Island, Marlborough, Capsize Point | collected 2014-11-01
CACATGAATATAATTAATGTTCGGTAAAGGGTCCATGCTATTCCATTGAGTGTGAATTTCACACTAAGTGTGCATTCACACTAGGAAAAAAGTGTGAAGGACACACTATGCATAGGTGGTGGGCATTTATACCACCAGTTTGGTGTGAATTTGGTGGGTTTTCACGCTATGATTTTTACAGTGTACTGTTAGTTTATACTGTCCAATATGGAGAAAGATAGATCTGAGATAACTATGAATTTGAAATTGCTGTTTCGAATACCCACAGGAGAACAATGTAAGCTAAGACAATTAACTTTTTTTCTACCAAGAAGCTCCAAAAAGTAGCTTTTTGGAAACTAAAACTAAAGAATGTATAATTAGTTTATGTGTATTTTATATATATATTATTCTGTTATTAAACTTCGACAATTTGCAAATTGTCGAAGTTTTGGTCTTCTAGTTAAATTTATTTGGTGCTCCATTAGGCTTTGAGGATATAATAGGCTAAGACACTTAAAATAAAGTAAACTTGAATTGTCGGAAAATGCTTATAAAGCAATACCTGAATATAAACAGTTAAATTTAATCAAAGATTACTACAGTGTCATAATAACAAAACATACGGACTATTATGTGTTTTATTTGTATATCTTTTATCAGTGTCCATAATAATGATTAAAGCTATTTTAAAACCAACTAAACATTTTTATTCATTAATCTACTTACATGCCAGTATTAGAATAAATGCAGATTAACAGATACATTAGCACAAAACTGCAGGTGATTGTGTTACCTTCCATTTTCATTTGAGTTTTACACATTCAAACTAAAATACTATGACATGAGCATTACCATTAGCATTGCATTACCATACTACCTTATTAGTATATATATACTTACCTTGTACTATTACCATATAGCTACTATTCTACCTTATTAGTATATATACTTACCTTGTACCTTTTTTTTTTAGTTAGACTTTCTAAATACACCGCTAAATAAAGCCATGAGCATTAGGTCTAGGGTCATCCATCAAACACTTAATGGTCAAGTCGTACATACAGTGATCATTTCCCATCACTTCGAGTGATACTTTTCGTTTTTGTAGTTCTACAAATCCCTCTCTTCTGTCACTGTGGGGAATTTCAAAGACTTTGGGGAACTCCCCAATAATTAAGTGAAGTGAGATGCCCAAATGAAAAGATGTCGAGTTTTGGAGTGCAGAAAGCTTTTTAAAAAAATGCCTCAGGCGGCGTATAGAACATCTGACCTGGTACTCTCGTGTGACGTGACACCATCATGGCTTGTGTATCCGTTAGTTTAGCCACACCCACATCGGTGATAACACTGGAACTCTCCATTGTTAGGACGCTTTTCAGCTCGGAGCTGATAGAAGTGCAGAGGTGGGACCTAAAAGTATTTGTACGCACATTTTATAGACGCCCACACGCACTTAAACTTTAGTAAGTACACATTTTCTACGTACTCTGAAATCGTGAGGAAAGATACCAGACAGACAGAGCAGAAAACAAACAGAGCAGAAAACAGACAGATGAACAGACAGACAAAAGACAGACAGACAGACAAATAGCAGGCAGACAGACTAAATGCGGACAGACAGACAGAGCAGAAAACAGACAGACGGACAGACGTAGAGACAGACAGACAGACAGACAGACAGACAGACAAATAGCAGACAGACAGACGGACAGAGCAGAAAACAGACAGACGGATGGTGGACGGACAGATGGGTGTGCAAACGGGTGGGCAGGCGGATTGACAGATGGGCAAATGGGAAGACAAATGGACGAATGAATGGACAGACAGACTGACTAACTGACTGACTGACTGACTGACTGACTGACTGACTGACTGACTGACTGACTGTCTGACTGACGGACGGACGGACGGACTGACTGACTGACTGACTGACTGACTGACTGTCTGTCTGACTGACTGACTGACTGACGGACTGACGGACTGACTGACTGACTGACTGACTGATAGACAGACAGACAGCCTGACTGACTGACTGACTGACTGACTGATAGACAGCAGACAGACAGACTGACTGATAGACAGACAGACAGACAGACTGACTGACTGACAGATAGACAGACAGACAGACTGACTGAATGATAGACAGACAGACTGACTGTCTGACTGACTGATAGACAGGCATACAGACAGAGAGACAGGTAACACTGTGGTAGAATATACTCCCACATTTAACTAAAGACTTATGGTTCATTACATTCCTTTCATCCATTCACTTAATCTGTTATCCATTCACTTAATCTGTTATCCATTCACTTAATCTGTTATCCATTCACTTAATCTGTTATTCATTCACTTAATCTGTTATCCATTCACTTAATCTGTTATCCATTCACTTAATCTGTCATCCATTCACTTATCTGTCAGTTATTCTGTTATTTGTCCATCTGCACTTTAGTCCTTTTAGCTACAACACACAACTCCATTGTCCAAATTCCTTTAAATGTACTATGTATCTTCCACACATCGATGCTTACCTATATATGTACTACATTCGTCTTTTTTGTCAGAATTACCTTGGTAAATTTACATTCAAACCTAAGAACTAGTCAAGGGAAACCGAGGTTGAAACCTTCATTGCCTTGGGCTGGTATCCCCTGCTTTAGCATTTACCTGCTAAGTAGGAGAGGTAATTCTCAGGTGGCAGCAATACCCGGTTCACTAAAGCTGATCCACAACAAACAAATATAATTTTTAATAATGAATGTTTAGATTATCACTGCTTAAGAGACTATTCAGCTACTCAGTGAGCATGACAACATGATACTATATATAGCACGATGACACTAGGTAGATAGAAAGATATTTTAAAATTTTAGTTTATCATTGTTATTATAATTTGATCGTAGAAGTTTTGCAAACTTTTAAAACAAATTCCACTTCATTAACAAACAAGCACAAACCAGAAAGTTTGACTGAAATCCTAAGGTAATCTGTGTGCATCTTAAAACAGTTTGCAGTTTGAGGGTAAAAAGTGTCCAAAGAGACATTAATTTTCCCCATTTCCAAATAAAACTCCCTTCCAGCAAAAAAAAAATGCAAATTTTCTTGCTGCCGCTAGGCAGTCATGCGCACCTGGCAGAGCCAGGATGCCTGTGCACTAAGCAGGCACTGTGAGCCATGCAAGCAAAGCTCCTGGAACCAGGCTAGGAACTCGCAGGAGAACAGGCCTTTCCTCACAGCAAGTGGTGTGAGCACCCGAAGTCCCACCTGGACCATTGCTGTTTCATGAGAAAAGGCCTTGAATTTGCACCCCAGCAAATGCCAGGTACCCATGTATTATCCTTCTTCAAAACTAGCTTTCCGCTGAAAAAATATCATAATGATGAAGATTATGAGGCAGTAAGATAATTTGTATAGATGATGTTGACAATGAATGTCTCCTTTCATAAGATTGGAATGAAGGAACAGATTACTGAGAAAACTCGTAGTATTGACAAAGAGTAAAACGTTCTGATATAATGGCATGTACCTATCCCAGGATGAAAAACATGCAGTAGCAAGAATACATTAGGAGGAAAGAAAAAAGATTGGCTATAATTTCCTACCAGTGCAGTCAATTATTATTTATTCTATAATGAAATATTTTCAATAAAGAATGCACAAATAGATAGCATTAGAAAATATATTACTATAACATTATTGTTTACGTATAAATAACAGTAATTACAAATAATCATGTACTGAATTTAACAATGTTGGTGAAATTATACCTTTAAAACGTTAACTTAAAACACTACGAAAATTAGATTTGATGAAATGTTTTCCTTTGCCCATAAAATCATCTTGATCTCTTGCTTTTCCCTTTCGTACTGTCTGAAAAAGGAGCTGAGTTTTCTTGTCAAGTTTTGGCAGCTCGGGCTGCAACAATATTGTTATAGCTAATTCAAATTTTTAGTTAGATTGTGGACTTACTGAACTCTCTGCAGATTCTGGAAAAAATTTCATTACCTAGTACAGAAATAATTGATTATTTTAACATAAATTTTTTGTTGTCCAGGCAACCAATTATACACTGTTACAATAATTATTATTACTGTTTAATTCCTATCACAAAAAATGCCTAAAATTATCATTTATTTGATATTAAACTTTGCACATTGCTTCAATGAAAGGACATGATGATGTTTTGATTGAAAATACAAATTAAAAAATAACATACTTCACACATAGTAGGATTCTTGTTTCCAAATATGTACTTCAGCAGTTCTCCTAGATTCTGTGGGATTTTGTTATAGTCTCTTGGAGGAGGCTTTGAAGTTATGAGTTCTCTTCCAGTACACATTTCATAGATTGCATGACCTACAAACAATAAGAAAATGTTATTAACTGAAAAATTCAATCAATCAATTGAAGAAATATCTGCATATTGAAAGTGAACTTCAGAAATAAATTTTGTTCTTCCTGATTATAAAAAATGCAACTTGCCTCTGATTTGCATTGCAATGTTATTGTACTAATTTTCAACCCTTTAAAAAAACTTTAATGACTATAGTTGCAATAATTATCTAATCTATGGTACACTCCTATCTAAACCTTGCAAACATACTCAGAAATAGAATTTTCTATCATGATTTGATCCTACACAGCTGCACATGAAATTGATCCTACACAGCTGCACATGAAATTGATCTCATGATCTTGTATTGAAGTAGGGTGATGATTACTCAATTTAATATTCAACTTGTATATAATCAGTAATAAATTATTGCTTTTTAATACTGAACATATAGCTAGACTGTATCTTTGTCATGAAATGGAAGGCATATAATGATTGAATTATGCTACAAACTTCGAATTGCATGTTTGAGCATTTCACCTTCCACTAATAGCTGTACAATAAAACATTTTAGAACACCAGGTTAGCATCTGTATTATTGTTTATGTATTTAGTTAAAGGTGTGCTTGTGCATGTGTGAGGCTCCTTAGTTTGTGCAAAACAGTTATATAAGTTACCAAATATGTCAATATTATGAGTAACAGCTTGCTATACACTTAACTTGAAAGTTTGAAAATGTGGATCATTTACCTTGTATGCTATATCACAAATTCTCCAAGTTCAGCTTATCTATTAATGCTATTATCAATCAGCTTGATTTATCAACAACTAATTCCTCCGGAGCTTGTTATTCAGTGAGGGCTGCAGTTATTAGGCCATGGAGTTAATATTTTCTGATAAATGTGAAAGTATACAGAATTTCTGAGCCATAAATGACATGATATGTTGCTTAAAGAGTTACACATTAGTACACTAAAACAAATTGTTATAAATAAACTATAATAATACGCTTGTGTGCCAGTAACGATGACAACCAATGGTGACAATGACAAAATGTAATCATGAATAATTTATGAGATTTGTATAGTAGCATAGTAGGTATAGTATCGTCACATTCAGTAGAAAGTGGTTGTTATTTTAAGAAGCGGGTACAATAGACGATGGAAGGCAACTTAGGTATAAAATGGAAGGGAAGAGAAGGAAAAGAACAAGCTATTAGTTGTAACTAATAAGCGGGTGGAATCAACGAGTAAAGGGTGGGGTTAGTTTTCAAAAGAAAGGCTAAAGTACGAAATAGAAGACAAAAGTTTCTCAAAGTAGAACAGAAATTTACAAGCAGGAGAGATAAACAGAACTCAAGAAGAACTGAAGAAAGGAGTGGTGGGGTGTGGGAAAAGCTCCGATAGTTCAGAAAAAAGAGAGCAGGAGAGGAATACTTTTGTAGCCTGAACCTATAGCAGAGAATGATAACTGAGCAAGACAACTTATGCTACCGCATTCTTACTTTGCAATACTTCAAGCGCCATTATGTGGTGGGGTACTTGCTAGTAACAAATTCCCATATCTTGTGAAGAAAAGAAACCATTAGCCTTACAAGCTATTAACATTTCATATTATTGTCTGATAGCTAATTAAAGCAGGGTCGAATATTTTAACATTTTTAGTTATGTTATCTTGAAATTTAACTCTTATAATTTTCATCTTTTCGTAAGCAAATTCTGTATATATATACATATATTATATATATATATAATATATTGACTAACCAAACATTATGATATCTAGTGTGCTTAAGTCTTCTTTATTGCAGTCATAGTGCTTCCTTGTTGGGTATCCTAATAGAGCATTTTCAAATCCTCCAAGCTTGCAAACACCATCAATAACAAACATGTTTCCAGTGTGGACAAATCCCAAGACTAATGGATCATCACTTCCATCCAAATGAGCCAAGTAGGACATTGCCTAATAATTCAATAAAGTTAAAAGAAAAAATAGTAGTAATATAAAAAAAATTTCAGGTATAATATGGAGATAATTAACACTTCATGAATATGAATAACAAGAATTAGTAAAATTTGGATCAGTAATATCCAACTACAATAGTAATTAGTATCAAATTCAGACCCTTCATAAAAAACTAGATTAAATTTTTCTCAAAAGGGATTGAGAGAGAAGCAAAGGAAAAATGTGAAAAATCTTAGTTGTCGCTGGGGAATCAAACCCAGGACCCCTTGTTTTAGCTACCAGTGCTCTAACCATTGAGCTACAACAACTCACAAAATGTGTTCTGACGGCACATAATTGGTCGTCTATTGAGTAAGACACTGCAGCAAGCGGTACTACGCAACAGTATAAAGGTAAAATGTGAAGGTCATGGAAGTTGTGGGTTGTCGTAACTCAGTGGTTAGAGCACTTGTAGCTAAAACCAGGGTTCCTGGGTTTGATTCTCCGGCGACAACTAAGATTTTTTTCATACTTTGCCTTTGCTTCTCTCTAGACCACTTTAAGTGAGGAAGTTTCAATCTAAAAATAATTATTACGTGCCTGTTTATATAAAGTATAGGTAATTGTTCTAACATTACTGACAGCTTTTCATATTGTATTTTTAAAAAATCACATAGTACAGTTATGACTTATCAGTGTTTACAATAATAAAATTTAAGTTACATTTTTAATGACTGAGCTATTTGTATTGGGACTCCACTTAAACATGCATAATTGTAATTGGCAAGTCAGCAAATATATTTTAGAAACTATGATGGATATACAAAGTTTTGTGACTGTAAGGCCATGTATGTGTGGTATATTTGGGCGAGTAAAGCAAGACCCTCACTAATGAGTAAAGATGTACCAATAATGTATCGGTCAATCAGTTATCAGCTTATCGGCCAAGTCTTTCATTGTCAGCATCGGTTGTTGATCTCCCAGCTATGCCAATACAATTAATCAATAAAAAGAAATTTGTATGTGTCATGTTAATGCTGACAATAATTGAGTTCTTCTAGTGCTTAGATGATGAACAACAAAAAAGTAAGGTTTAGAAGATTTCGGCAAATTTGCCATACTTTGTTGCTGCTGCTGAAGCTCAAGAATAAGTTTTGTTTATAGTTCCAGTGTTAAGCACTCTATTGCTGCATCATTGAGTATTAACTGAAATACAAAGCCACGTAGTCCATGAAAGAGTGGAAATCATATACACCCAAAAAACGACCTTACTAAAACTTATTCATCAATAATCTCTAGGTAACAATATTCCAATTAGTCGAAATATCTATCAGTTATTGGGTACTGGCCTTGATGTTAGATAGAAAATCAGCCATCAGTATGTCGGTTGAATCCCTTATAAGAACATCTCTATTAATGAGTCTCAATTGAGATTATGGTAAGTTGGTTAATACCCTGTTTGTCATAGCGATATGTTTTGTATAACGGATTGATTCTTAAATGAAAATGTAATCTAATTGTCGTATAGTCAAGTCACTAAGAGAATATGATATGATGCTTTATCTAATAGCTCGAGCATTTTCAACAAAGTTTACTTTGGAAAAAGGAAAGAAAACCACACCTACATTTGTTTCCTCCATTTATTCTTAATGAAGTGCACCAAAACTATTAACTTGTATTTAGTTCTATGTCTCTAAATTCTGTTGTTTGTCAGCGACAAGAGGTAAACTGTTAGCACCAAAGCAATAATTAATCTATTGTTCTATGTCTTCTACTAATAAGTTCATAGAATGCTGTTGATTATCAGAAATGAGCAGTAAACTGCTAGTGCTCTATAATTCTCGCGCATCCAGGCTTCAGACTGCTACAATGTCCTCTACACAAACAGTGCACCCTTAATAGGCCTTTGGTTTAAATAAGTGCCTTATGGCACACTATAGCGAATAGAAGGTGATTATAAGCTTTACTCTTGTCATTATGTGAGCCAAGTTTGATATCCAGTAGCTCAATGTTTACCTTGTGGTTGGACTCATACTATGCTGCACACATTCTGAGTATGATGTATAGCTGGGGAAATTTATAGCTAAATTGCAGAGAATTTCATTAAAGGTTTGGAAAAAATCAAGTAAACAATATTCCCCACAAGTTAAATGTTGGTGTGCCTAAATGATTTACATCCGGTCACTTGATGCCTTAGCATTCAAATTTAATTTCAATCGAACTAGCTCGCTCGCCATTTGTGCTGAAGCACATCACTAGTTGTAGTGCAACTGGTAGAATACTGAAATAACATACTTATAGTAATATTAATCATCCAGTAATTAATATTTACTACTACCATAACAAGTTCAGTAAAATAATACCTGCAATATTTGAAATCCATATGCTACTATTTCTGCCTCATCTAATGGCTTGCCATCAGTCCTGTATTTTGTAATCCAATGTGAATGAGGTGAATGAGGAGATTCCTGAAAAAACAACAACAACAAATAAAACACTTGATATGTAAACACATCAACTATGGTTGTGAATTACCTTGTAAATTTTATCTCTTAGTGATCCCTTTTCAATCATGTCTTGAAAAATAACAATGTAATGGTTCTCCTTAAGCCTGACATAGTCAATATCTCTGATATCGAATATAAAGGTGGACTAAATAAATAAAAAAATTAGTCAAGATAATAATAATGATGCTTAATGATGCATTGTCCAGGTTAGCCAACCTCAAGAATGAGAAGTTTCTTTAAATCTTGGATGTTACTATCAACAAATATTGGACATTCTTTAGGTACTTCAACCTGGTGAAAGAATACATACATTATACTTTATTTAATCAATTATATTATGTCACCCAACTTACAGCAGTCAGTAAACCATAAGCACCTTTAGTACTTTGTACTTCACCCCAAAGTTTGTGGTAATTCCCACCTATAAACCAATTTTTTAATAAAAAAACATGGTTGCTGAAGCATCACATTTGTAAAAAGTGGCTAAAAGAGTCCTCTCTTCAATGCTAAAAGCATATTTTTTACTTTGAGAAAGCTAAACATAATTACCTATAACTTTAAATGCTTTCCCGATGTAAATGCTAGACTTGGCACTCAAGTGAAATATGTAATCACCATTTACATTTATATAAAATTAAAATGCTGAACTACTGTTCTATTATTATTAAAACATAATGAAGATATGTGAAAAGTCTAAGCTGTTCAATTCTGAGCATAAAGTCCACAATAGTAGTATGTAATTGACTATTACAACTGGTTTTAAATCGCTATTAAACAAGTGCAGGTATCCAGCAATCAACATTAAATCATGATACAGTTTAAATTTGTGAATGTATCTGTCCCCTAAAACAAATATTTTTCATGTCCTACATTATGTACATTACCTAATCTAGGGATAGGTCTTCCACTTGCATATTTTTTCTCCAGAGCTGTAGCAAAGTCTTGAATTGTTATATCTAATAATTGAATATTATTATACCCAAATAAAACTTTTCACAAAGTTAATACAACTCAACATTACCCTGTGGAAATACTTTTACAATTAATTCAACCATTGATTCTGTTAATTCCATAGGTTTGATCTGTTAAAATGTGTATTCAAAAGTAACATATGAATTCTATGATGGATTGTCTCTTACATCAGGTAAGTCAAAAAATTCAGATGAACTTCTGAAGAATCTGTGATAGGATATCTAACAACATAAATATATCTAGAATAAATACAATTAAGTAATACTTGATGAAGTAGCTAACAATTAAATTTCTTCATTTCATTAACATACATTTACACACAACAATAAGAACCTTTTCCATTAAATTTCTTGGCTTATCTTGTTCTTTGGATGTATTAAATATAAATTCAATTATTTCTCGTAGTTCATCATCCTGAATGCGTGCTATGTCTTCCTCTTCAGGCTCCACTTTATAAGTTAATGGTCTTCCTGTGCTCATTTCATATATTAGATGACCTGTATGCACAACATACCCAATGTATAGCTTATGCAGTGACTACTGATGGCTATGTAAATGTTTACATCTGAAAGTTCTACTATCATGGAATAATAATCAGTAGCTGAGTTTTTTATTGAAGTAAGAGATCTTACAGAGATGCACTTTTACTACATTCTTCCACATAATAATTTGTTCATTTCTCCTTTTGTTGTAGTTGATAAATAGTTCATTAGCATGAGTTTTGAAAATAGAGTTAAAAAAACTGATGAAGACCTCTCATAGCCGTAGCCAGGGGGGGTTCGAGGGGCTTGGTCGAACCCCACTTTAGAGTGACCGGAAGTAAATATTTTAGTGACACCCCACATAATAACTTCTGGAATATCATCATCTGTTCAATCGTGCTGAACCTGTGCTTGAATTCTCTGCTGTTTCTGGCCTAGTCTGAGTCCAAATCACCAAATAAAAATTTTCGCTACATGGATACAAAATTTCGCTCGGAAAGTATCTGAGAAAGTTAAACTTCAAGTATATAGATAGTAAGTTCTTTATCTACTATAGCTACACTGCAAACGATAAAACAAAGCTGGCCTACTATTAACGAGTGATAGCCGGGAGTAGCGCTAGCAAAGCTATTGAAATAGCACTTCGATTTGCCTCATGTTATTTTACGTTGTTCGTGCTATTAATCCCGAATAGCACGGTTACCCATGCTATCACATGGTAATGGTTTTATAAAAAATGCATGAGGCTGCTGTAAGCTAAAGATCATTTACAATGTGGCTACTATGTATAGTGCAGTCACTACCTGTATACTTCAGGATAAATTTCTCTTGAACTTTGCTTTAATCTATGCTTCTTCCTAATCTGTTGAAAAAACTCTGTCTAATAGGGGTATAGCTTCCGCACTAAAGAATGACGTTGTCTCCAACTAGGAACTACAACTGTACAATTCCAAGGCTAGAGCTGCATGCTTGCGCACTTACTCTTACTTAAGCTACCGTGGCATTTCACTTTGTCCCGTGCTATTTCACTTAGTTATAGCGATTTTTCCAATACATTTTGAACGGGCAGTTTACACGCCGTACTATTAGATAACTTGTAGTACGAATAAGGCGTATTATTGTTGCACTGTTTATAATACATCTCACCGTAGTGGTTAGAAGCCAGGTTACACGAGAATAATATCGCTTTTCTCTTGAACATCAACAGATTAAAACAAAAATGTGAAACTTCATTGCTTGTTTGGGGCTGTTAGATGCCGCTTGTTGGTTGTTAAGTGCCACTGTTATCCAGAGAAGCTAAATGTTAAAACTAAGGAAGAGACAATTACTTGAGAGAAGCTGCGGTAGTTAAGTACGTACTTCCATATTGCTAGCCAAAATTACAAAAATAACTCTGGTTATTTTATTTTGATAAAGGTGCAAGCTTGTTTACAAATTAAGGTACTCAGAATGGCTTAAACTGGATACTACAAAAGTTACCACTTCAGGAAATTGAGGTAAGAGTGTAATTTTGTATTTCTTTGGTAATATTAACGGTCAACTGGCTATACACTGTTTTGCATGAACTAAATTAGAGTATATCATGTAACAATATTGTAGTTTTATGTAACCTAACTAGGCAGGCTCGCTCGATATTTGTGCTCAAGCATACCATTTGTCATAATTATTGACTAAAAATAAGTTAACAACGGATGTATTTTTTCAATGAATTGTATTAATGTGCAGCAATACTACATGAAAAAATTCAATAAAGCCATACGTTTTTCATGTAAATCAAGCTTCTTTCACAAAGCAACAATGCTAGGAATACTTAAACATTGAACATTGTTTACACCATTAGCTTAATTGTTAGGTGTGTGTCGACACTACCCTCAAGAAAACAAATGGAAAGATGACTTTAATTTGTCCTTCCTTTATGTAAAACTTGATAAGGCAAGAACTCCTCACAGAATGTAGCAAGAGTGAGAGATTGTCACCCATCCCAGCAACTTGAACTCTTTTAGTACCTTGTTTTTACTAAGCTCACTCAGATAAAGGAACAACTTTGATATCAGTCTTGTCCCAGTTCATAACAGCTCAGGAGGAAACTTTAATCTTTGCATTCATTGGATGCTGACTCAGTGTTAACTCTGCTTCAGAAGTAGCCTTATGCTATTTGAATGGAGAGAGTCAGAAAGTTTTTATTTTGCATAGTGGTAGCCTCATACTTATTCTTTTGAGAATACAATAAGACTTTTGTCACAAATTCTCCAAGTTCAGCTTATCTATCAATGCTATTATCAATCAGCTTGATCTATCAACCACTTATTCCTCCGGAGCTTGTTGTTCAGTGAGGGCTGCAGTTATTAGGCCATGGAGTTAATATTTTCTGATAAATGTGAAAGTATACAGATTTCTGAGCTATAAATGACCTGATATGTTGCTTAAAGAGTGACACATTAGTACACTGTTTAAAAAAATGTTATAAATAAACTATATAATAATACGCTTGTGCGCCAGTAACGACGACAACCAATGGTGACAATGACAGGATGTAATCATGAATAATTCATGAGCTTTGTATAGTAGCATTGTAGGTATAGTATCGTCACATTCAGTAGAAAGTGGTGGTTGTTTTAAGAAGCGGGTGCAATAGATGATGGAAGGCGACTTAGGTATAAAATGGAAGGGAAGAGAAGGAAAATAACAAGCTATTAGTAGTAACTAATAAGCGGGTGGAATCAACGAGTAAAGGGTGGGGTTAGTTTTCAAAAGAAAGGCTAAAGTACGAAATAGAAGACAAAAGTTTCTCAAAGTAGGACAGAAATTTACAAGCAGGAGAGATAAACAAAGGAAAAGGGGACTCAAGAAGAACTCCGATAAAAGCTCCGATAGTTCAGAAAAAAGAGAGCAGGAGAGGAATACTTATGTAGCCTGAACCTATAGCAGAGAATGATAACTGAGCAAGACAACTTATGCTACCGTATTCTTACTTCGCAATACTTCAAGCGCCACTATGTGGTGGGGTAATTGCTAGTAACAAATTTCCATAAATATTGTGAAGAAAAGAAACTAATGAAATAACAATATTGAGTACATTAGCCTTACAAGCTATTAACATTTCATATTATTGTCTGATAGAGCTAATTAAAGCAGGGTAGAATATTTTAGTTATGTTATCTTGAAATTTAACTCTTACAATTTTCATCTTTTTGTAAGAAAATTCTGTGTCAGGTGACTTGAACCACTGTGAGTAGTAAGAGTGTACAAAAAGTAGCTTTAACTATGCTTTCAGCTATGGCCATACCAATCCGTGTATTCACAGGTGTTCCAGCATGCACATACTACATCACTTTATGTACAGCTCAAGTTGGCATCTTTCTGCTTTTGTAGTACTGTAACAATTTCTCCTGACTAGTCTTCATTTGTGGTAGATGTTACTTTTTTTGTTAATTAGCTCTCTCTCTCTCTCTCTCCAAGTAATGAGAACTCCAAAGCAAAATGCTTCA
>WLWI01003368.1_pt1 | contig 13700 bp, 4 predicted proteins | sample 6701501 | NCBI WGS metagenome assembly WLWI01 (sample SAMN12718690, study PRJNA515312) | sponge metagenome | isolation source: marine sponge | host: Mycale hentscheli | place: New Zealand: South Island, Marlborough, Capsize Point | collected 2014-11-01
GGGTCGTACGATATTTGACCTTGGCTATAGCTATCGCCTTTAGGATTTTACCGGCAGAATTTTTAGCAAAATATGTAGCCAAAGCAATGAGCATAGTGTTGAGGTAACTGTTGCTAAGATTTAGGTTTAGAGATCATTATCGGTAAAGTAGTAGTAGTAGTAGACAGCATTGAACATTAATCAATAGCTACTGTAGTGAACTGATGGGTGAAAATTCATATATAATTTTTCTGACTTCCTAGTTAGCTAGCTTATCAAAAGAAGGCAATTCTTTCAAAACAACAGTTCATATTCATTCACTCATTCAATACACAAGGTACAACAAAAATATCTTGGAGATGGTCAAGTAATATAGTCTAAATAAGCAAGGTGAGATCAAGCCTTTCATTACTATAGAAAGATAGGCTAAGTCCCACACTTTTAGACCAACAAGTTCTTCCAGATTTAAAAAAGGTGATTTATGCTCCAACTCAAGGTTTCTGAACAGCTATGCTGCTGGAATTACTCCATTACTGCTGTGGCTGCCAGGATCACTCTTTGTACTGTCAGAATTCATAGTTCAATACTAAAAAGCCTAGTCAGGAAACCTCCTTATTCGTCATTATGAGGCCCCTCCCACAACAGGAAGTAAATTTTAAGGAAGCAAAATAGCTGTAAAGAATGGTGCCATTGTGAAGCAATCACTCACTTTTGAGTTATATGGTTTTTGGCCATGTTTATATATGATATGAGAGTACTTTTCATGATATTTCCACCACAGTTACCTTTTAATGGCAGTTCATTTAGGTTTATTTCATTAAATGCAGAAGTATCAGATTTCAACACTAGAGGCAATTGTCATAGAAATGTCACAGTAAGAGTGCTAGCAACAGTAATAGTATTGATTAATGTGGTAACTGTTCAATGATATTCATAGTTAATTGTTCTATGCCAATAATAAAGTATTATTATACACTTTTTACTTATAATTCTGTTCATAATTGTGTGGTCATCACTATGGCAACATTAATGGAAAAATTATTGTTGTACACTAATAATGCACCTTAAATGGGAAATACTATTGTAGTACTCTGTACTCTACAATGTATTCGTAGGCTGCTACATATGTTTGTGCTTAGTTTACTTGTCACAGCACTTTATGTTATATGAGGTTAGCCATTTTGACTGAGCACTTGCTAGCAGGGTTAAAAACAGTGATGCTAAACAATTAGAAAACATTGTAATAACATTCACAACAGTGAATGTTATTACATCATTGTTGAGAGAGTAGCAATCAATTATCAAGGACTAATGGAATGGCAGTGAATGACTCGAATGCAGATCACATGTAATTTTACGCACAAATTCAAATTTACCAGTGTGACAGTGTGTGAGTGTTTTTCCTAGATCACACAGCAGTAGCTAAACATCATGAACTATAGGAGAGTGGCATTCTCTGCAATAGATATCTTTAGACTGAACTGCACTATAAGCTTTTTACTTTGCTCTATTAAGTAGCTAACAACTTCATTAATGTTTCTATTTCATATTTAAATTTTCTCCACAATTATTCATCCCAACGCAATGACTGTAAAGCATTCAACAATTGCATTACTTAGATACCCTAATTGGTTTAATAAACCAAACTGCTTTTGGCTGCTGCTATGAGGTATATATTTGTTGGTGAGAGAGCGAAGTGAGCGAGACACTATCAGCAGTAACAATTTGTGAATGTGTTTGTGATTGAGCGAGTGAAGTGAGCGAGAAACTATTATATAGTGGTTGATAATGCATAATCACATATGCATGGATGGATGGTACTTATACCTCTAAATGCGAATCACGGCTTTTCTGGCGTGACCCCAGTTTCTTCGGATACTACAACAAGTCTTATTTTCAACTTAAACTCAAAATTATTAGTGAATTCCTGTGAAAATGCTTGTTATTTAGTCATAAACTGTTAGTGCGGCCGGTTACTCTGGCATTGATGACCCTTTATCTGACATACTTTTCAAAAGCCACTGGTAGTCTGAAAGCCTTAATAATAATGCTAAGAAAGCTACCATTACTAGGGGGAAACTGAGGTAAGTACAAAACTGCTACCTAAAATTACAAAAATAACTTTTTTGGGCTTTCTTTTTTGCAGCTGATAACTTATTGTCAAGAGTGACTGGTAAATTCGGAGAGTCAGAATGGCTTAAATTTGATACTACAGAAGTTACCACCACTCAAGTAAATAAAGTAAGAAAGTAATTTTGTATTTTTCTGCTATAATAAATGGTCTTTGTGTTTGTAGCTGAGAGTTTGTTGTCCAGAATTACCAGCAATTCATTTAATGAAAATAAATTTTATTTGATGGTACAGAAGGTACGAATACTCTGGAAATTGAGGTAAGAAGTAACTCCATATGTGTTGACTAATTAACAAAAAAATACGATACACTATATTAATTTGTAGTTTGACCCACGCATTATTATGTTTGCTTCGTGGTCTACCTCTTCCAATATCTCCACTAAACAGAATCTTTCAGTTTAGAGATCCCATATCATTCAAGTAAATTTAATCATTTGCCCCATTGTATTATTTTGTATCTTAATCCCACAAGATGCATATAGGTAAAACTTTCTGTTAGACTCAACATGTACAGTAATTCTTCAGAACTTTTTTCAAGTCCAAAATTGTTGCGGCGATAGGTTACAATAGTATTGAGACGCTTTACTTCACATAATTTTAAAAACTTGGCCGTCTATATAGTAGCTTTGCATGCTTATTGTCAAGAGTTACTTTTAATTCAAATAGTCAGTACATAGAGACAACAATAAATACCAGTACTTGGGAAATTGAGGTAATAAACTAATTCTGCATTTGTTACTAAAATGTGGTCACAACAACTACGTACTTAAACGTTTAGAAATGGACAGATAAATTCTTTTGAAGTGTTTCATTTGTGCACTAGTCGATCGCCTGCCGTTTGTGCTCAAGCACATTACTAATATATATAAATGTATATTATATACATATCTATACATGTATATATTAAAGAAGTTGCCTATTGTATACATCGCCTACCCCAGGAAATTTTTTCTTGATACGGCCTTGATTCTAGCAACAATTCTACAGTTTTCACAGAGAATTTATACACTATTTACATATCGTTGCTTAATATGCTTCTAGTATATTGTAAAGGGACTTTTGCTAGAGACAATATATACAAAAATGAATAAAGGAATTACCTGAAAATTGTTAACATAATCAGCTAACTTTGTGAACTGTGGCTTACTTTTCTGGTCTTTGTAAGCAAATCAGATTGACTGCAATGCCATTTATTATGGGGTAGCAAATTTCAGCTCAGACGCTTTAAAAAGACTAAAGACTGTAAGTTAGTCTCAAACTAAAGAGTGTATATAAATGCAAGAGTTGAATACATTCTGTGGATCTAAGAATACTAGGCTGCTGAAAATATTGTAAAGGCCTTAAAAGATAAGAAATGATGTACAGAAATAAATAAATTTGTTAGCTATAGCTGAGGTAGGTTATTCTTCTTCTAACGATTACAGTTGACATAGCTACAAGCATTCCTCAAGAAGCTACAAAATTCCCTTTGGTTGAAAATAGACGTGACAATAATATCTGACACATATACTTCTTTAAATAACTCTAAACATTAGGGTGGACTAAGTCCACATATGGCGGACCATATTTGCTAGCACCTTTGTCCTGGGGGGGACCAAATCTGCTAGCATATTTGGTTACTGCTATTGGATTTGGTTCGATCGGACTGAAAACCGCCCTGACCAAATTTCAAGTAACATTGGCATCTACGGTTCATAGTTGTAGCAGCTCATATTTCTCATACATTACGTGAATTAGTATAATTATCTACATATATGTATTTATATAAGTGGAAACACAGAACATCTGATCAGTTGAACAAATTTTAAAACATAAGTTGCCGCCATCACTTTGTTACACACCATTCTTAACTAGATAAAGAGTAAGTGAGTATATTTAGTATGTAATTACCAGTTGATTCCAATATGAGATACACCCACGCTTGAAGTGATAAGACAATGAACAATGCCCACCAAACTGTATTGCAACTCAGAATATTTCTTGATAGGTATACTTCCTGTTAGCTTTTTCTAGACACCACAATAATATATAAAATTTAATTACAGTTGATAGAGTTTTTTTGCATAAAATACTTAGAGTATTTTTATAATTTGAAAATGACATGCAATGATAAAGAAGCTCGATCTAGCTCTAAACTAAATGCAATGCAAACAAGCCTTCAAAATATTTTTTTAATTATTTAATACTTGAAGAGCATTACATATAATATATATATATAATTATATATTATAATATATGTTATATTATATGACTAGATTAACAGTGTTGAGTGTTTATTATCAATCTGCTTTACTGACCCCATATCACCATATAACCAACTCTCTGGAGAAAACTATTATTGAAAAAATAATTTGTGTCTAGCTGTGAATTGCCATTGTTGTCTCTGTCTCACTATCACTTTTGGGGAGGAGAAAAGGGTCAGGTGACACCTGCTAAATTTCCTAGACATACTGATATGAAATCAATAAAAAGTTTTAATGACTTAAGATTGTATATAATCCCGAACTACTGGATGTCTGCAGGAATTTTCAGCTTGATTTTCTAGAATGTCTACTTGTTTAAATCGATTATGGAGAGCTTACATAAGTCCCGTTTGTGAGAAGTTTGAGCTGTGAATATTTTGTAACTCTTATAACATTCACAAAGAATGTTATAAGAGAATTGTTTTGAACATGTGCTACAATCCACTTAAAATTGTGGGTATGGTCTCAAATAAAGGCCAGATCTTGGACGAGCTGGCTGCAGTTACTCCTAATGTTTGTACTATTAGTAATACTCCAATTTTTTCGTATTGTAATGGGGTGTTTTAAACCGATCAGTAGGGCTTTTTGCCTCTCTCCCCACTCACCCACCCCACCCTCCCACCACCCTGAAGATGATTTTCCCCACAGCATTTATTTGCTCGCCTAATCCGCCATGAATTGTACTAGCCACGCCTTGCCTATTCCTACTGAGGTGAAGGTGGGAATCGTACGAAGTTTGACCTTGGCTATAGCTATTGCCTTTCGGATTTTGTCCGCAGAAAAAATAGGTAGCTAAAGCAATGAGCATAGTGTTGAGGTAACTGTTGCTATCAGTAAAGTAGTAGTAGTAGTAGACAGCTTTGAACAATCAATGGCTCATGTAGTGGACTGATGGGTGAAAATGTATGAGATCAAGCTGGCAGAATCATCTAAAGTTGTGAGGAATAATTAATTAAATTATCTAACATCCGAGTTTTAGTAAACAACGATTCCTTACCAGACTAGACTTTAGGGGTTTTCTAACTTTACAACCTTTACCCATTTGGATCTAACTGAATGGGACAGGTGTCGATCCTTTACCTAATCAACCAACTATGTTTTTTTAAAGGATTGATGACACTTTACCCGACCTGATAACCTAGTTTAATGACTTGACGATCCTTTACAACAAGCGGTCCTGCGCAAGATCTGTGGTGGAAGTCAACACTCTATCTCTCAATGTCAGAAGTTCATCGACATGGCAGTCGAGAGAAGGCAGGAAGTTGGTAGTCAGGCATCTGCCTCAACTGCCTCTATCCAGGACATCATGCCAATCAATGCAAATCATCCTTCACTTGCAGGCATTGCAGTCAGAAGCATCATACTATGCTCCACAAAGACAGTACTCCAGCAGTGACAGCAGCATCAACATCAACAACCAATGTAATGGTAACTTCAACAGGCAATGTAGGGGTGCCCACGATCCTTTCCACAGCAAAGGTCGCCGTAACCAATGGGCGGCTAACGCAGGTGACAAGAGCACATCAGGATGATGCTTCTGTAACATCCTGTATCTCAGAACAGTTAGCGAACACCCTTAGGCTCCATAGGACTCCGTGCCAGAGGAGTTTTACTTGAGCTACTGGCAATCTGCTTGAGTGCAGATCGCAGGTAACAGTAAATCTGAACATACCAGGGCCAGCCGTGACAGAATCGATCGCGGTGGTCTGCTACGTGGTACAGCAGCTCCCAGAGACCATGCCGCCAGAGTCCCCGGCAGCCGTGCTAAACCACCCTTTCCTGAAAGACAAGTACTCAGTTTCGGAAAAGGAGCTGGGTGGCAAGGTGGATGTGATTTGGGTCCACGTGTGTACACTGAAGACAAGAGGGGCTAGATCTTCATCGCTTTATCTATAGGAACCAGGGGCATAGGTGCCAATTTTCCAGAATCTATTTCAGGGACAAAAACCACACCCTGGCCACACCCAAATAACACACCCACAATGACATAATTTTTAATGACACCATCTATGCAAAAGTTTAAAATTACAATAGCAAGCTACAGCAAAATTGCTGTAGCTTGCTATTGTAGCCTTTTACTTGTGGCATGTTTATAGTTAGTGTGGTTACTAGTAGCTTTGATTAGGTCTAGACAGCAAATCTGATAGCATTAGTCTCCCGAACTATTACCGCTATCGGATTTGGTTCGATCGGACCGAAAACCGCACGGACCAAATTTCATGTAACACTGGCATCTATGGTTCATAGTTGTAGATGTTTATAATATTTTCATATGTTATGTGAATTATACATATACACATAAATATAAGTGGAGACACGAAACATTTGATAAGTTGAACACTTTTAAAACTTATGTGGCCGCCATCACTTCGTTACACACCATTCTTAACTAGATAGAGAGTAAGCAAGTATATTAAGTATTGTAATTACCAGTTGATTCCAATATGAGATACACCCACACTTGATGTGATAAGACAATGAACAATGCCTGCCAAACTGTATTGCAACTCAGAATATTTCTTGATAGGTATACTTGCTGTTGGCTTTTTCTAGACACCACAATAATAAATTAAGTTTAATTATAGCTAGTTGCTTAGAGTTAGTGTTTTGCATAAATACTTACAGCATTTTATAATTTGAACATGACATGGAATGAAGTAGCTGGATCTTATCCATGCTCACAAGCCTTCAAGGTTTTTCTGATTATTAAATGTTTGAAGGGCATTGCTAATAAATGTGACTAGATTAAAAATATTGAGTATTTATAATCAATCAACTTTACTGATCCCATATTATCACCATCCAACAAACTTTATGGAGAAAACTATTATTGAGAAAATATTTTGTAGTCTAGCTTGTGAATTATCATAGTTATCTCAGTCTCACTATCACTTTTGGGAGGAGAAAAGGGTCAGGCAACACACTCTGTATTTCCGACCTATTCAAATGAATCAATATAAAGTTCCATGACCGGCCATGATTGTATTTAATCCTGAACTACTGTAAGTCTGTAGGGATTTTCCATTTGATTTTGCTAGAATGTCTGTTTACTTTGACGAACTTGTTTAAATTGATTATGGAGAGCTTACTTAAGTCCTTTTTGTGAGAAATTTGAGGTGTGAATATCTTTTAACTATTGTACAATTCGCGAAGTAGCCGCGCTTATTATGAATTGTTTTTAACATGTGCTACAATCCACTTAAAATTGTGGGTATGGTCTCAAATAAAGGCCAGATTATGGACGAGCTGGCTGCAGCTCCTCCTAAGGGTTTTTACTATTAGCATTACTCCAATAATTTCGTATTATAATGGGATGTTTCAGGCCTATCTGTAGGGCTTTTTGCCTCCTCCCCACGCACCCACCTAACCCTCCCACCACCCTGAAGATGATTTACCTTCGCAATATAATATCTCTACCTGGCCAAAAATTGTATTTCTGAAAAAATAGATGTAATATTTATTCTCCTGAGCAAGCTGAAGAGCAATATACCAATATTTAGGGTAATTGTATTCATTATCTACTCTTCTCATGTGTGCAAGATCCTCCTTCACTTGCACATGGCTTCTTGATTATTTTTATAGCACTTCCATAATCAAAACATCTAATTTTCCTCATTCATAAGCTAGAACACTCGAAAATAACTACATTCTTTCAACTATTCAGTCATTGTTGGCTGAAATAATTATAATAATAGCAAATTTTCCCGTTCTAACAGCCAATAATATTGTAATTAACAATATTATTGGCTGTTCAAACAAGAAAATTAGCTATTATTGTAACTACATTTTTAACTACTTCTATTTGTTGAGCCACTAATAATCTCCTGACAACAGACTTGTTTTTTTTTTCCTATACAGAACTCCCCGGATTATGCCCAGGCTATCAAGGTTTTATGGCTCTCAAGGCTACCATAGTAATAATGTGCCAACAATACCAACAGTTCATATCAGAAATCATGAAAATTAAACTATGGCACAGTCTCCTTTACTAAATTTGCATGCAACAACTAGCCAGTGGTGATCTTATTCAAGCTGGTCTTCTTTATCTCCGAGCGATCGAAAAAAATACAATTGGCCAACTATTTTCCAGATTTAAAAGTTTAAACTATTATACTTTAGTTGCATCAAGTAGGTACTTTTATAAATTGGTGTCATAACCTCATTTAGTTAACTTGACATAATCTCACTTGAGACAGAGTCCGACAATGCAGGAAGAAAACCAGAACTCGAGGAAAGAAAGCGCAGCGAAGTCAGCCCCACCCCTTTTTGGTAAGACCAAATAAACATACAGCACGTGATGCTCGTCGTCCTTGCGTTCAAACAACGCAATAGCTACTACGAGTTCGTCTAATCCGTCATGAATCGTTACTAGCCACGCCGTACCAATTCTTACTGAGGTTATTTTGGAGATAACTGACAATTAACCATAGGTATGAACTTATTCAGAAAGAAGATTGAGGACCTTTTATTGTGCTACTTTTTTTAATGTGGGGCTATTGTTGATAAAACGTGAAGACTTTCAGCTCCGCGTTAGTACTAGCTGGGTAACGCCCCCTAGTGTCACGTTATAATGACGTGAGCAAATAATTTCTTGCAGCCCGCAGCGTAGTTCGCTTTATGCTCAGGGAAGTTAACCGACGAAGTTGAATGAAGTGAAGTTTCACGTTGAAAAATTATAACAGTGAGTGTTTCTGGCTAGTTTAGCTTCTCTTATGAAGATAGCATTTCCATGTACTGTTTTCATTGCTTGAGCTATATTGATGCCCCATTAAAATACACGTAGCTAACAGATTAGTCTGGCGTCGCCGACCCTTTTCCTTCTATTAAATAGAAGGAAAAGGGTCGGCGACGCCAGACTACTAACAGATTGCTTTGTTCTTTTGGAAGGAGATTATATTGTAATAGCTAGGTAATGTTTAATAGCGGTCGCACCTTTGGTGCTTAATTTGTTTTGTTTTTGTTTTGTTTCTTGTGCTTGTTTAAAGCTTATCTATACATAATTATTTATAACCAGTAAACAATGTTTTTTGTATGGTAGTCAAGAGGTGGTTAGTTTCACTGACCATACAAGCCCTTCCTTCTGCTGTAGCTCAAGTACGCAAGCAAATAATCATACACACTTACTCATATACACAGTCCTGGGGGAAAAGGCATTGTACTTGTGATGTGCTTCACTAAAAAATTGACATATAAGGTGAAAGGGTAAAATTCATCTCATAAAATCATCATGCACAATTTGTTCGAACAATTTACACGGCCGACTTTTTTAAAATTAGCGTACGAGACCACTCATGGTAATTTTTGGGACTTAAAAAAAAAAACAAGCTTTTGCAAGGAATTATTGTGCTGTATAAATCCTAACTGTATATAAGGCTTGCTTACTAACAAAAGAAACAGGAAAGAACCTAAGAAGCTTAACACAAAAAGCAGCAAATGTATATTTATTATTTGTTCTTAGCTAGTCAACATATGTAACATGCAGCACTCTCACATGCACTCGTTCACTGGATATACTAACACAAGATTTACATGGTAGCTTGGCATGTTGGGCAATGGATTTTCAAGTATGAACAGTGATGACGAACAGCGCGTAGGTAACGAGTGAACACAAAAAATGTGAGAGTCAAAGTACAAAAGTTACATACATACGTCCAAGCATACATGATATATACAATAATATATTCCTGATTTTTTGTGTTGTCCCTGATAGTGTCTCACTCGCTGCAAATTATTATTACCACGGTTGAGCTGTGTGTGTGTTTGTGTGTGTTTGCATGACTTAACTTTATTCTCATATTCTACCACTACTCTGCATTTTATCACTTGATGCAAGGAATGATTCTCTCTAAGAATTGCTAGCTGTGCTAACTTTAGGGATGATGTTTCAGCCTTCATGGCTTGAAGCCATAGTACTAGTGGCTGGACCCATCGGTTCACTTCCTAACCACAGTTATATGGTATTGTTCTATCTTGTGTAAAAACCAGGGTTTATTTCAGGGAGCGGAGGGGGTGGGGGCTTGTACATCTCCTTAAATCTAGTTTGCCGCCCTTCCCCCCTCCCCTTAGGGATTAAAGACGTCCTAAAATTAATTGTACTCAATGTTTACAAGAAAAAAAAAAAAGAATACATTGAGATATGAAAAAAAAAAGTTTCCAAATATCAATTAGTCATCATTAGGTAACTGTTCTGGTGAATTTAAAGTAATGTACAATGGCTAACCTAATTCTTTGTCTAATTTAATTAGCGTCGTTTGTAATAAACTTCTTTCCACATGAGCAGTGTAAGGCAGACTGTGGCAAGTGCATTGGGGATGCTTAGCCTGTATTATCTCTTCTGCTGCTAAATTATGACGCCGAGCAGTAATCATTTCTTTTAAGGCTAAGGAAATGATAAATGTGGTCTTATCAGACAAAATGCTTTCTTCGTGATTTCATCAATTGATAAACGTTTTGTGGCTTATTCGGTGTCCAGGTGCGTACTTGAGTTAGACAAGGGAAGTACTTTGCCTCCCTTCGCCCCCCTCCCCCATCATCCACATAATGCACACACACACACACACACACACATCCCAGATATTAGTTTGACTTTCGTAGACATTTGCCCCAATTTTTCATAAAGTTTTGTGGTCTAGTTAATGTAAATATAATATACAGTAATATGGAAGGTGTAAATTTTTAACAACTTCTTTACTGTACTAAACTAGCATGTTTCTCTAAAAAAATGTCGATACATGTGTTAGAATTACAATCATGAAAACACAAATCCGAGAATCTTGAATTATGTTGAGCTAGTTTTACTTGAGACATACTTTCAATGTAGGAGTATGAAGTGGCAGGTGTAATGGTGCAGTGACTACTCCACTGAGGACTCCTGGACTTCAATACAACTAGAGGTAAGGAAACTCTAGGATGACTTCTTAACTGCACTAACAAGAAAGAGGCCTTTTGAAATTATTTTTTATTGATTACTATATTATTATTACTCATATTTAATTGGCTTGTGGATACATTTAATGCACACTTAGACAACCTGAAATATATAGGGAATGACTTAGAGTCTGAATTTAGAACTCTTGTCACTTCATACTAACAGATAATCCTTTGAAACCATTTGTATGTGTGGCTGGACACATACACACACGCACACACACACACACACACACAAACACGCACACACACACACACAAACACACACACACACACTGCACACACATTATATTTATTCAACTCTTCATTTGTAAAGTATTGAATTCAAATGAAAGATAATTCTTTCCCTATCAAAAATTCTTCTCAAGATCTTGCCAAGAATCTTGATAAGAACAGTGCAAGATTCATGTACAAGAATCTTATAAGATTCATGCCCAAAAATGGGACAAGAATCTTGCAAGAAATACTACTAAGATTCATGCAAAAACCTTACAAGTTTTTTTGCAAGATTATTAAAGATTCCTGCCAGAACCTTACGAAATCTGATAAGATTCATGCAAGAACCTTACAAGTCCTAACAATGCAAGAACCTTACAAGATCTAACAAGACTCGTGCAAGAACCTTACAAGATCTAACAAGACTCATGCAAGAACTTTGCAGGAACCTTTCAAGATCTAATAAACTCGTGCAAGAACCTTTCAAGATCTAATAAGACTCGTGCAAGATCTAATAAGACTCCTGCAAGAACCTTGCAAGATCTAACAAGACTCGTGCAAGAACCTTACAAGATCTAATAAGACTCGTGCAAGAATCTTTCAAGATCTAATAAGACTCGTGCTAGAAACTTACAAGATCTAATAAGAATAATGCAAGAACCTTACAAGATCTAACAATTTGGTCAATAACCTGAAGACAGCTACAGTAATGAAATAAATGAAAGTGAAAGAAGAAAAGTAATGGTTCACATGATAGTTAGTCATTAGTAACACAGGGACTGGAGCAAGTGTTTCTGTGGTTCTGTGATTTCCAGATAATGTAAGATTCTTTAAAGGGAGGAAGGAAAGGGTCTGGTAGCTCTAGTATCAACGACTTGTGCCGGCACCAAAATAGTGGCGCTCCAATCAGATTGCAGAATCGTTAATTAAGCGCATTCCTCAACCACAATTTCAATGCGCCCCAGTTTATTTCGCGTTGTTAGCTATGGAAGATCAAGTGATGAAGAGCGTGTTTAGGAGTTACAGTTTCGTGCGTAAAGCAAGAGTACATGAAAGGGAATTTCAAAAAGAGATGTTTTTGTAGCTCTCACTACAGGGTACGGAAAGAGTACTTGTTTCCAGAGTTTCTCACTTGTATATGACCAACTCCTACCCAAGTGTGGACTAGCCATTGTTCTGCATTATTGAAACACCACAGTTGCAACGAGACATTCCAACAAAATGTTTACTTGCAACGAAATATTTGACTCGCGATTGATTTTAGCCTACGCATTAATGATGACGCAATAAATCTGTGATGTCATTTGCACAAGTCATTGATACTAGAGCTCTGACCCTTTACTTCCTCCCCGCCCACCAATATAGGGAAGGTAAAGGGTCGGCGACGCCAGACTATTCGGTAACATGAAAATGTAATATTCTATTTTTTTATTATTTTTCTGCACAGATATTCAGCAACGAGATATATTTTTAAAGCAGACAAAACTGTTTACTATGCTGCAAAAAAAAATCGTCTATTAGTCCACACAACAAATAGCTACAAATTTGGACTTACTGTCCAACCTACTAACCTACTAACTGAAATTCAATTTCTGAAAGTCTCAGAGCTGTTATGTGGTTCAGACAGAGTACATGCTTATTCGTCTTCTATTTGATGGATTCAGTGTCTACTGTGCTGGTGTATATTTCGAAGTAAAATAGCTGGCTTAAAATGTTTTGCTTGTGGTTTTGAGGTGTGACTTTGCACCTGAAATTAATACCAAAAAAAAAAAAGTGAGGCTAATTGGTAACACAGTAGAATGTCAGTTAGCCATTATCCAAACAATTCAGTTAACCCGAATACCACAAATCTAATAATAGCACGTACAGACAAGAAGAATTGCTTGACCCTGCCACTTTATTATAATACATTTTCTGTTTTGTTCAGTATCTGATCATTTAAGTTATTTGAACACGTCTTGGTCCCAGCTTATCCAGAACTGACATTCTATTGTATACCATTTCATATGTCCTCCTGTATACACACATCAACACCTCACCCATTACTTGACTGCAGCCATTCGTGTCATATACCAGCTGTATATTTCTCGGTTTTGTTTTTGTTGTTTTGTCAGTTCACACACTTCACTACTTTGAAGTTTTGCTCAGTCCAGGTCTGTACCATTGGCATTAAACTTAGAAGCCACAACTGTCGTATGTGCA
>WLWI01003369.1_pt1 | contig 13699 bp, 14 predicted proteins | sample 6701501 | NCBI WGS metagenome assembly WLWI01 (sample SAMN12718690, study PRJNA515312) | sponge metagenome | isolation source: marine sponge | host: Mycale hentscheli | place: New Zealand: South Island, Marlborough, Capsize Point | collected 2014-11-01
TTTCTTTGATTACTTCGTGCTTCAAATTAGACCACACCCTCTAATAGATTGAGCATAATGAGTGAAATTGTACTCTAATAGATTATTAACGGATTGAACTATTTGGAGTGCATTCTTCGTAGGGTAAAGGGTTCCAGTAATGAATAGTATAATACATTCACAGTATGTGCTATTTGTTCCTGTTCTAGTAGTGGCAATTACTTGTAATTAACTAGTGTAGTGAGTTTGTGTGTGCATGTGTTTGGTACAGGGTCTGTATAGAGCATGCCATATCTTCGGTGAAACGACCCAAGTGTCCTATCTGTAAGACTAAAGTTTCTAAAAGGTGAGTAGTGACGAATTTTGGGTTGACAATTGAAAATCAATCATCTATACTCATTTCTTGAGGAGTTCGTTGCTTCCTCGAGCTTAAAACTGAATGCATACACAATTCAAGATATATGATTTGGAACGTGATTTAAGAAATATAAGTTTACGAAGACAGCCTACAAGATGTATAATATGTCAGCATCCTGTCTGTGTGGGTTTTTATGACTGCATAATATTACATACCCGTAGCCAGGGTATGGGGGGTTCGGTCGACCCCCCCCCCCCCCCATTTGAGTGACCGGAAGTAAATTATTTAGCCACACCTCACATTTAACTTATGGAATGTCGACTTCTGGTCGATCGTGTCTAAATCGCAATGGAATATTCTGCTATTTAGCTATATATATCCCCGGATATACTTCGTACTCATGTGGACGGCTTAGTCTGATTCCAAGCTTTCAGGTAAACATTGAGCTCCTTGACTACAAAACATCGCTCTCGTTATGGCACTGATAGAGCAAGCTACGCTACAACTATTCTTTTTATGGTGTGCGGTAATGTACTTATTTAGACAACTTATAGTACTAAAGGCGTATTAATGGTTCACTGTTAGTGTACAGCTCACGGTAGTGGTTAGAAGCCTGGTTACACGAGAACGATATAGCATTAGCAGTATATCGCTTATTGTTGATAGTCAGCAGTATTCAATGAATTTATTAATAGAACACATAGAGCGTCAGACAAATTATTAGTTTTGGCACATTTCCCTTCTTTTTCGCTTTTTAAAGAATAAACGAAGAAAACAAGTGTTTCTATGAAATCCGAACCCCCCTGCGCAAACTCCTGGCTACAGGCCTGGTTTATTTTACCCGAGATAAAAGTTTAAATTTAGTGACTTGCAATCTATGATAAATGCCCTCTTCACTATTCAGCTATCTCCAGTCAGTGTTACTAAGAGTTACACAATGTGATGTTGCTCTGATCACATGATATCTGACATGCCAACATTCTCCTCTGCAATGGGAAAGATGTTCCCAAACATGTGACGTCACACTGTTTGTGATATGTTTTAGAGGTCTGCAGGAGAATCTGTATTTAAACAAGGTGGTAGAAGCAACGAGAGAGTTGGAGAAAGCCATAGCCAGTGACTCGGGAGTTGATATAGGTGAGGGTCAGTTCACTCAACAATGTCAGCACTTGCATCTGATGGTTTTGTGTTGATGGTCTTACGTGGTCAACTGATGGCGAGTGAGCCACTATTAGTGGGTGAATCTAGCACATGTTATTCTGATAGTAGCTAGGGTGATGCCTGTTTTTTCTAATATGTAGGCATGCCCCAAGCTGGTTCTAATACAGCAGTAAATAACTTTCAGGTTAGACTTAACATTTTTTTAACAACACAAGACTTGATTTGTGACTTGATGACAAACAATGCATTAGCCCAGATTACTTACTACCACTGCTAGTTAGAATAGAAAATGAACTCCTAAGTTTGTAAGACATAACTGCGTCCACACAAAATCAGATGTCAGACACAACCTAATTCAATTGGGTAAACAATTGATGATACAGGTAAAGATCACTAAACCAAAGGATTCCGTTTAGTGGAGTATGGGAAAGGGGTCGACCACCAAGCAAACACAAAAACTCCATGACATATGTACGTCAAAACATATATAATATACAAACTAACATCCCTGATTTTCAAATTGTGTTGCCCCGGATAGTGTCTCATTCACTAACCAATTATAGAACAGCTATTCAATTGTAACTGTACATATTATTTGAGGAGACTTTTCCTCTGCACCAAGCACTGTTGATTTTCTCTTTTTATTACAACAGAATGTTCTAGTCCTGGTCCAGTTCACCGACATGAAGGCTCTACAGGTACTCCAGGCATCCTCCTACACCAAAGACTACACCCCACACCTCACAAATACTAACTCTCTCTCTCACTTCTGTATTGTTAGTCATTTTTACCCTCACTTGGCATCTCATCATTTCTGTAACTGTCCGTGTGTCATTGCGTTTGTATTCACCAATCATATGAGCATGTTTTTATCTTGTAAAACACATCTATTTATTACCTGATACAAATGTAGTATAAATAAACTTGCTACGAGATCTGCAACAGAATAGTCTATTGCAGCGGTAGATCCATGCTAAAAGCATGGAAGACCCAAATGCATTTTGGGGTTGAAACTTGTAGTTACAGATAATTTATTTATTCGAACGTCACTGTGAATCGCTACAGAGGATACGCCAAGCATGTAACTGTACATCCTATAGACTAATCATGTAGCTATACATTCCTCACAAATAGTTCATGCAGATGTGGGTGAGAGGGCATAGTGCGGTTGGCTTTCCCTCTGGATCGCCATGCCACTGTAGGAATCACCATAAAAGTAGCTGTCGAGTTTCAATCAATCATCAAATAGCTATTAATCATTAGTTCGAAGGAAAAAAATCAACAATTTGTGATTACTGAGTAATCAATCACTTGAGGAGAAAACAATGTAACCTTAATTAGCAGTTTACAAGTCCAAGAGCTACTTAACTGGTTAGCTCAGGCCCTTCAATGGGTCTGAATGATTTTTCTAGTATGCCAGTTAAGCCAATACAGAATATGCTCAGGATTATAACATTTTGGGAACACTTTAATGAACTAATGTGAATTGTTGAAGACCTTTTTATAACCTAACAAGATTACCCTCTCCCCAAGTGTAGCGGAAAAAATTGTGTGCTTCATTTTGGCCAGCAGTTGGTAGCATTGCAGTAGAAAGACTCTCCCTGTATCTTCTGCTGAACATTCACAACAAAAATAATCAATTACATCCCCACTCTAGACGAAATTGAAAATTCAAATTCACATGACAGATTCTGACTGAGAGTGACAACACACCAACTACAGAGACAGTGAACTGTTATCTTCTCTTTATAAAATAGAATTATCTTTTCTGATCTTCCAATCATCTTCGACCAACTTGAGAAGGTCCTCTTTCGTATCAACGAATGTGACAAGACCACAATCTTCTTCGTAAATGCCCACAGTGGCCATTACGTCTTTTAGAGTCTTCTCCCAAAAGGACCGTAAGACAAACAATTTGGGAAATAGACATCCAGACATTGGGCGAACTGAAGCGATATTCCAGGCCACAAATAATTCTGTAATGGTACCAATAGTCCCACTACATACAAAGTAATATTCAGAATCTTCAGTGATGCATCCCAGACGTTCAACCAGGTTACGAGCCATCTTGGCTTTGGTTACGAAGGAGTTTCCAGCAGCCAGGGGACTATTGAACACTCTGGGAGCGACCACTCCTACAGATGTAACCAACGGATTCCCATTCTCTTTCTGTCTCTCTTTAGCTCCTTCATAGCAGCCTCTGGAGGCAGCTTCCATTAGCCCACCAGATCCTCCATGCACGACACTGTATCCATTGGATGACATTAACTTGGCAGCATCCGCGCAATCTTCGTACTCCTTGGAACCTGGTTGAGGCTTTCGCGAGCCAAAGAATGCAATCGATTTGGGTGGTGCTGCACAGCCTATTTCCACATTGAACTTGTCAATCTTCTTCAAATAACCCGCCTTATCTAGTGTTGACACAAAGGCAGACTGAAAAGCATTCCGGCAAATTAGGTTGACATCGACTTCATTAATTTCACCTACTGAAGCAGCATGGAGAAAGTTATCAGTGATGTACCCTCCAAAGTAAGCAGGGAAATCAGAACTGATAGTGACTACAGGATTCTTGCTTAATACATCTTTAGTCAAGTCTCGCCCAGTAAAGAAACGAGACAAAACTTGCAACTTCTGATTGGACAGCAGACATGTACTCAGGGGAACTTTACTGTCCACCAGTCTGGTGGTCATATTTGTGCTTTGAAAGCAATGTATATCACAGTTGATCCGTTGGAATTTAAAGAGATCCAAAGCCTCTTCAATGCATTTTTCACTAGTTTCTTCCCCAACATGAGCCACAACCTTGAGGCCCATTTCATCTGCCAGCTTGTAAACTTCCTTAAATTTGTTAGGTGAATTGTCACCATCCGCCAATTCGAAACTGAGGCCCGCAATCTTGTCCAAAAAAGGTCTAGCCTCTTCCAAGACTTTCACAGCATCCGTTTCAGACTCGCCTGGAAAGAGTCTCATGATTAGACATGCCCTGATTCCAAAATTGATGAATCCGTTTACTATAGCTTTATACAGTCCGTTCACAATATCTGCAAAGAGAACACCTCGATCAGTGTGCGCCTTGGGTTCAAAGAGTACCTCGGCAACAAACACATTATCTACTGATGCTCGTCGAAGATATGCGTACATAAGATCGTAAAAATCTTCTTCAGTCTTCAAAACACGACATCCTTCATGGCACAAGTGCAGAACATCTGATAAATTCTATATAACATTCATACATTTGTCATTCCATGCACACGTTTAAAATATCAGTCAGCAACACCTGTAAAGAAGTTATAACCTTATTCATCTCAAAGGTAACACCAGCTCTACTAGGAGTGAATTAAATAGTGAGAGGAGAAAATTTTCAACACTATAAATCAATAAAGGTTCAGAAATGCTAGCTATAGAAACTTTGTGTTCCAGATATGTCAGTGTGCTGGTGGTGTTTGAATAGATGAAATAAAAATAGTGTAATGCTCAATTACTGCTGCAATCGGCTTGGTTCATATTAAAAGGTCATCATAATTCACTCATTAATTATTACTTGCAGCTTCACAATGCTGAGAAATGTAGGTAATAATAATTAACAATATTAATTTCACCAGATTATTGTAATTGAATGAGTGGCAATAAACATGAAATGTTGCTATTAGTCAAAAGATATTACACAATCACAGATTGGCAGAGTCTAGCTATAGTCACTCTTATAGAATACCATGCGAATTAAAATAATGGGTTCTAATCGTATTCATTGTAAGGTGCTAAGTAGATTATGACAATGATTCCTTAACTTTGGAATTAGCTTTAGTTTCTGACTATTAGTTATTATTAATAGTTTTACATGAAGTTTGCTTTGCTAGACAATTGCTCATAACCAAGAAATAATATTCATTAACTCAGGGATTCTTACAATTCACAACTCTACACTCCAGATATTACATTAATCCATTGCTGCATTGAATGCTGGCTGAATTACTTCAGTACTATTCTGATTGTCAATCTCACTGAATTGTATTTTGTCTGAATTACTCCAGTGCATCAGTCAGAAGCCTAGTGTACAAGCACTGGAGTAGCACCCATGCCGTCAGTCACTTTAATCTAGCAAAGCTTGATAGAATAAGAGCCAAAGCAGTAACTAGTCCTATTTTCTCAATTTTTTTTTGCAGCTAGCTATATCTTATTTAGGAGCTCTGAGCTGGCATCTAGTCAACCTCATGGGACAAACCAGATCTCCCCCTCCCCCTTTTTTATTTTGCTAGTATGAAAGGATCCTGCCAAGAGGTCATCTGGTTTGCACGGCCAAATTTACCTTAACATTCCTTCTTCTTTCAGCGTGAGATTCTCCTGTACCTTCCAGAACTAGGCCATTGCGCTCTGCAAGTTGGAACATAAGATTAGGTTCCAGGGTACCCTCCACGTGAAGATTAAACTCTGCCTTCGGAATACCTTTAATGTAGTGAGTCAGCCTAGATTCCATTATGCCGATAGCGCCAGTGCTGCTGAAGCTGCGTGAAAAGACTATTCAAACAACACAAAGGCGCCCGCAACAATTAAATCGCTAACCGCTGGGGTTGATTAAAAAAAAAGGTCAAGAATGGGGGGTAATAATTAATTGCGCGCGGGCGGGCCCCACTGAGAAAATCTTTATTGATTCAGTCATTCTTGGCTGAAATAATTTAATATAGGTTGGTAGACTACCCTTACCATATTGTTATACTTACTTGCAGGTTGACTCCTCTACTGGCATCTGGGAGGGGCCACAGCTCCAGCATTGTGTTGTCTTGGCGGAGGTGTATGGTCGGCAGCTCCGCCCCTTTTTGTTCCAGCCCTGGTGGAGCTGGCAGGGGGCTAGCGAAGCTGGGGATTTCTCCCCAAATTGACCCTACACCAGTCACGTCATGGGGCAGGACCAATGACAGAGTAATTATATTACTTTATCTAGGGAATGGGCGGGAGGGTGCTTGTTTTTTTGGTCACTTGGCTGCGTTCAAGCTGTCTGTCCAGGCAAACTATATAGTTGACATGTGGCCTTGTGTCCGCTCCGCATGAGTGTGCACTCTGGGATGTGGCCCCTCCCACCAATTCTATATTAACTAGGTGTAATTCTGATTAAACCTTATAGTAGCAATTTTTCTCATTCTAATAGCCAGTATAGCTAATATGTTCTTTAAATTGGCTGTTTTAATAATTAATTTTATCATTGAGAGTAGTTGTTAGCATGAAATTACTATACATGTAAATGTTGTGATTTTGCGTTCACCAGTATACTGCACACAGCATGCTAATATTGGGGAGGGGTGGAGGTGAAGCTGAGAAGTTAGAAAAGTGCCCTCCCCCCCCTCTCCCAGAGTGTCCCTGGAAGGTAAGGAATGAGATGGACACATATTTCCAGAGGTAAGCCTTGGTTCATGTTTCTCTAGGAGGTAAGGGATAGTGTGACCCAGTGTCAGAGAGGTAAGGGATCGCATTGACCAGCTGTTTGATAACTTGCTATTACCAGAGTCCAAAAATATGTAAATTATTAGGCATCATCTTGTTGCTAACATAGCAGGTGACTTGATTCACCTTGCTGACTGGACAAAGCCACCACAACACAAGACTTATATTCAGAGTAATGAATAATCCAATTTACTCATTATGAATAATCCAATTTACTCATTGCTCAACTGACAATGATTGTGTTTTGTTTTGTTTTTTTGTTGAGAAATCAATATATTGTCATTAAAATTAAATTTGAATAAGTGCAGACTGTAACCATGCAAAATATCAACAGAAAGAGAAGAAATTCTGAGCTAAAACACACAATATTATGTGCACCAACACACAACAAACAATGTCTGCAGATCAATAGACTATAACATGGAATTATACATCACACTAACAGATAAAAAAGAAATGAAACACCTGAACAGTATAATAGTGTATAACTATGGCTAGCCCAACACGCAAACTCAAAATAAAAATAAATTAATTGCCATGACAATAATAATAATAATAATAAACAATATCTCAATGTTTTCACGAACTTGCTAATAGGGCTCGTGTGAACGAATACAAAACTTGCAAGAAAAAAGAAAAAGAAAAAAAGAGAGAGAGCAGTATTGGTTCCAAGTGGGACTGCAAATGTGCTCTAATTGGAATGACGCAGCTCCATTCATCTGGGAGGGGGAGGTGGAGCACCTCTATTGTCCGTTGGTCCTGGTCTTCGAGCTGTAATAGAACAGAGTAAGTGTGATTGGTTAATTGAACATCAAGTCATGAAGTGCCAAAACCCTCAGCACTATTTAGAACATGTATTTATTATATAGTTAAATAAAACACATTTTTCTCGAAGTACTGTTTGCACTAACCTTACCTTACCAAAGTTATGAATACATTCAGCAGTGGTAGTGGGTTAAAAATTATAATAATTTGGTTTTCCCCAACACGTCCCCATTGGTAACCCGGGAAATTCATGCAAGTAGAAAATAAGACTTTTTCCAATTTCTTTCTAAGCCTTCTTTTCATTTATTAGATGTGGTCTCTCTGTTTCACAGGCTTTAAAAAACAACAACAAAACAATACAGAATTAGAAAATGTTTGTCTGTCACCAGAAGACCACTTGCATAACGCACAAACCACTAGGCTACGACAACCAATAGGAGAGAACATTCCTATCTACTCTGTAGGGCCTGCTATACCACAGTCTCACTCACTCACAACAGAACTACAGAAATTTTTCTTTTTTCAAAGATTCTTTTTATCTGAAACTTTTACTTCAAAGATTCCTTTCATCTGTTGGCACTACAGCTCAGTAGTTAAAGTTATTGTGCATTAAGCAAGTACTCCTGGGTTTGATTGGGTTACAGCAAACATTTTGTTTTTATAATTCTGTATTGTAAAAAACAAAACAAAAAAAAACAAAACAAAACAAAAAAAAAAAAAAAAAAAAAACCTGTGAAAGAGAGACAATGCTAAAATGCACACTCATAAGGTTCATGGTTCAACTAAAAGGTCAAATTTTTAATTTATATAATAATAGCCATAGTTAAGTTTCAATGCAAACAGTTCAATTCAAAGCAATGGTGAATAACAATTCTAATTTAAACTCACTCAAAGTTTTCATTTTTTTCTTAAAACTGCCAAATCTAGAACTACTGTTCCTATCCACCACCTCCTCCTCACCATCCCTTTCATGGCGGTCTCTTTTGGACAGTTTTTCCCTAAATTTCTCCAATGAGGACTTACTTTTGGGTCTACTGGTAGCAGCATGGCTGGGATAAGTCTTAGGTCCCGGCTTCCATATTGTTGGAGGAGGAATGTCTCTGTGAAACTGAAACCTGCTCTCAAATTCTGTAAAAATAACAAACAAGTGACCAATAAATTAGAGAAAATGTAATTATGTTCATTAGAATTATGAGTTACGTAATTCTAATAATTGTTTGTCACACATTAAGTCATCTCTACGTATAACAGCATCATAAAGAGATACTACCCCCCCCCCCCCTCCCAACAAAATTTCCAAGCTATGTCACGTTTTCATACATTTTTGTATTGCATGCATGCAGTATATACCAGTACCAATTTCATATTAAGTATACACTGATCGATAGTGCTTAGATACATCAGTTCTGCTATGGTAATGGTAGTATAGAGACGCAACATAAGTTGCATTCTCTTCAGTATTGCTAGATTTAAGATAAACTGCAGACTATCAGAAAAAGGGAGACTTTTAAAACAACAAAATCATGCAATTAGACATTTAAGTTCAACCCTAGACCACTTGAATGTACTAACTATCACTTAGAGTGATAACAGTAACCACCCATTTACTATCTGGTAAGGGGTCAAACATGGTTCTCCCAGAAATACTAGGATCAAACAAACTCTATTGTACCACACTGTACTATAATAGTAGGTGATTTGTGTAGTTACCAATTCCAACTAATAAATTAACAACAATGAAGCCTAATGATATTACCAGAGTCACTGTCTACAGATCTGACCGGGAGTCTAGAACTAGAACTAGAACGAATCTTCATGAGCATGGCTCCTTTATACAGGACATCCTTCACTCTCTGAGACAAACTCTCGTCTGATCTCACTTGGAGGCTCGGACTAGAGATACCGTAAGAGTCCGTAGGACTAGAAATACCCCATGAATTGGTAGGACTCAACACACCCCCAGTGGCTCCCTCTGAAGAGTCCTCCTCCATAAACATTTTATCCAAAGGTTTGGCTGGCTCTATACAACTCAATGGATCTGATACTAACTTTTTCTTGTACACACCAGGGACACCTTCTGAATCCACTTTACCAACTCCTTCCCCTTGTTTCACTAGCTTGGTTAAACCCGATTGACCTGATCGGTGGTGGGTCTTGTCTAATACAGACACGCCCCCCATAGCACCCTCCAGTGAACCACTAACTCCACCACCTGGACTAGCATTACCAGATTTCTCCGTTAGCACAGAACTTTGAGTAGATACTGGAAAGCCTTCCCCAGACGACTCTCCTCCTAACCTACTACTACTACTTGCCTGATTCACTAATGGATCACTATCACTGATACCATAACCACCACCCACAGTCTGTGTGGACAGGCCTAACTTCCCCGCAATAATTCTTCTCCTCTCTATCACCGATAAAGCTGGCGTACCATCATTGGATTCCCCCCTCGGTGGTGGAGGGGGCACGTTCCTGTTTCCCCCACCCATTGGGGGTGGGGGTGCTCTCGAAGAAGGTGGAGGAGGAGCACGACTTTTGCTTCCTGGGGGAGGGGGTGGGGCTGTGCGAGGCATGGTTGCTGTGGGAACGTTTCTGGGAGGTTGAGGTGGTAGGCTCTTGGCAGGACCACTGCACACACACACACACACACACACACACATAAATAGGTGACTAGCACACAGGAGGCTATTGGTGAGCCCATGAAGTGAGACACAATGCATGGGATACATTATTGTCTTTGGGGAAATATTATGACATTAGCATTTGATGACCCTTACCTTCTCTCACTCGGAGACAGACTCCTTTCCAGATTAGACGGGGAATTCTGTCTGTTTGGAGGCGGAGGAGGTGGCAAGCTCCGCCCAGCAGGGGGAGGGGGTGGAGGACCAGATCGTGATGGAGGTGGAGGAGGACCTAAAAAATTAAACCATCACAATATGACGATACAGGTCCCACACAACATGTAAACCCTAGTCATTACACAGGACCACACCCACCTGAGGTTGGGTTGCTAGCCAGTCTACTGACTTGCTTTCAGTGTATTTGCAGCTAATGATAGTTCAATAGATTTTACAATAGTTGATGGAATAGAGGCTAAGATGGAGTTAATGAGGTGAGGGTAGATGGAGCAAGTGTATGCAGCACCACGTGTGAAGTAGGATATTTACAGACGGACTCAGTGCGCGACAGACGGACCAAAAACTCTACCAGACTCAGAAACTTTCCACAGTATTTTTACATTCATGTGAGGTTAAATCACATGGACGTGATTCCAGGTTGGGGAGATGAAGGAGAGTTTCTAGCATGAGCAATGAAACATAAGCTCTACCTCCTCACATTACACCCCAATAAGGAGCAAGGCTGGCCACGCCTCTCTGCAGCCAACCCTCACTAACCCAGCCTCCCAAACACTAGAAATAGGTAGGTAAAATGAGGTAAGTCACATGTACAATGAAATAGAACCCAATAAGGATGGCTACCACCGCCTGTTGTGGTTTATTTCTTTATTTAATAATACTTGCTTTCGACTCCTTAGACCATCTCAGTACCCGATATCTGCAGATATTTTCAAGCTAATATCGGTCACCGGAATATCAGCCATTTGAACTCTAGATGCAAGTAGCATTGGTGGGTAGTGAATGCAATAAAGCTGAATGCATACTGTTCCACAACTGTACCTGCTAAAGAAAAGCTACAGATACAAGCAACAGGAAAACCAAACAGCCATTCCTTCACTCTTTGTTTCGTTAAGAAAAAGGTGATTTGTGTGTTGTTGTTTTTGGAACAAAATTCGTGAAGTGTAAGACTAACCCATTACATTGACAACCCTTTACCTCTTGTCCTGGCAGGGACACTTTGGGTAAGCATGGACTCTCTGTTGTCATCAACATAACTGTTTCTTTTATTCGGGAGAGCTGGAGGACTTCGAATATTTCCTCGAGAAGGAGGAGGGTTGGCGTCACTTCTAAAAGGCAGAGGAGGAGGGCCACTCCTCCCTGGTGGAGGAGGCGGTGCCCCGCTTCTGCCTGGAGTTGGAGGCAATGGGCCATTTCTACTAGGTGGGGGTGGGGGGTCATATCTTGAAGGAGTTGGTGGGGGGTCATTTCGAGAAGGTGGGGGTGGTGGATCGTTCCTAGCTGGCGGAGGTGGGGGGTCATGTCGACTAGGAGGGGGTGGAGGGTCATTTCTAGCAGGGGGAGGAGGGGGCCCAGAGCGTCCACCTCCACCTCCAGGAGCCGGGGGGAGTGGTCTGCCGGAAGGACCTCCTTTGCCTGGAAGACTGGGAGGTTTGGATGGCCTGCATTTAGAAGTAGTCAAGAACACACAGAGGAGAATGGAGACGAGTGAAGAGAACAGAAAGATCCAGGTCAAACCCGTCCCACCAGTAAAGCCATTATTCTGGCATAACCCACCACTTCAATGAAGTCAATAGCCAACCAGCTTCATTACAAGCACAACTGTACTTAATACTTTCAACAACAACAACAGCAACACAAAGAGACAGGACTATTCTGGGATAACTTGGTACAAGCTTAGCTAGCACACATAATTTAACAGGAAATAATATACTGAATATATTATGAGTGCAATATAAAGTGAAGCTTCTTCTAAGCCAGTAACTGATAGAGAGGAAAAACAAAAAAGAAGAGAACACACACACACACACACATGCACACACACACACATGCACACATGTTAACTTCAACCACTTACCGTGAGTTCTGTGTAGATGCAGGGGATGGTGGGGGGTTGGATCGACCGGGGGGAGGGGGAGGCATCCCACGGGGTATCGTAGGGTTAGGAGAAGGAGCTTTACTAGTGTTCGGTCTTGAGGGAAGAGGAGGGTTGGGCGATCCTGTTCGAAGTTGAGCAGGGGGACGATTGACCGCGGAATTGGAAGGAGCTGTTCTACCCGGAGGGGGAGGAGGAGCATTTGATCTAGACATTGACGGGCGCGAAGAGGGTGGGGCACGTGAAGGGAGGGACGGGAGAGATCTCCCCATGGATGACCCTCCAACACTGTTGTCTGATACAGACCTGGAAAATTTACTGTCTGTAGGAGAAAGGGAGGCAGAAGGTGCAGGGGAGGGAGGCTTGGGTCCTGATGGGGCCGGCGAAGGCGGCTTAGGTCCTGAGGATTGAGGACGACCACCAAATGCTGGTTTGGGACCTACACAGAAGAGACGAAGAAAAGATAAGAACAAGAGGAGGAAGTTGAAGGGATAAGTCAAGTAGGGGGGAGGGGTTTGAAACTAGAAGGCACGCAGACTACAACTTCAATAGCCAACAACTTGCAACGTTTATACTCCACCTTGAAGTGAAATACACCCTAGCAACATAAACTCAAAGAAACTCTTGGTTTTCTAGGCAGTACCTAAGTATACAATGTTCTTGTTACTAACAGAGCAGGAAAATACAGTTGGGGGGGGAAAAAAAGAAAAAAAAGAAAAGAAAAAAAGAAAAGAAGAAAAGAAAAAAAGAAAATACAAACAAACCATACTTTATAACATGGAATAGAATCCAATGTGTGTGTGTGTGTGTGTGTATATATATATATATATTATATATATATATATATATATATATACTACTACTTCAACAGCACATGACACCAACCAGAACCTAGAACCTGAAGTGCTGACTACTGCCAAGTCTTAGAGGTGTCTTGTTTCTCTCCCACTACCAACACACAACTTTGTGTCGCGAACAGAGTAAATGTCTCTTCCATCAGAACTGACAGAAAATGAAACTTGACTTACATACACATTACACTAACCACTCAGCTATTTTAAAGGGCGTGGCATCCTCGCTGTGTACCCCTAGGAGTTGGTAGGTCTCGATTAGCCTACAGAAAGCCTCTGATGAAATTAGCAGTATTTATAAATTGTGATAATCGAGGTGGGTAATACTAGATGATAGTGTGTTCACTGCACTCCGCGTGTTTGGATTGGCGGTAGTTATGATATTGTCAACAATAAGTTCTGTTGCTAGGCAGTT
>WLWI01003371.1_pt1 | contig 13698 bp, 9 predicted proteins | sample 6701501 | NCBI WGS metagenome assembly WLWI01 (sample SAMN12718690, study PRJNA515312) | sponge metagenome | isolation source: marine sponge | host: Mycale hentscheli | place: New Zealand: South Island, Marlborough, Capsize Point | collected 2014-11-01
TAATCGTAATCATAATCATAATCGTATATTTGACTGTGTAATCATAATCGTAATCAATGTTTCGTAATCATACTGTAATCGTAATCATAATCATAATCATGTTACCGTAATCAACCCCAAGTTTGATATTGTACATGGATGTGATTTTTGTTTGTTGCCTCTACAATGGTGTCACTGTTGATCTTGCTAATAGACAATATTCTCATATCTTCTTTTTTCTTTCTTTTTTTTTTTCAGGGATCAGCTTGTGTCTGGACTGAAAGATAAGGAGGTTGGGAGCCAATTTTTGTTGTACGTATTAATTGTATGTATTGACTCTTATTTTATCACTATTAATGTTTGCATATTGTATGTAGACTGAATGACCAAGTTGAACAATTAGAAAGAGCTCATGGAGTGAAGCATCGGTGGCACAGGACAGACAAGAATTATATAGAATGTCTACGCAGTCTCTCGCTTGGAAAGAGAGAGGGTATGCTAATTGCCTTGCTGCAGGATAGGCAGAAAAGAGAATTTCTTCTTAATTTAAAAAGAAAATATGCAGGTAAGAATACTTACATTTATTTTCATGTGTTAGGCTGAACACATCTATTACATTTATTCCCAGATGGGCAGAAGATTGCTAAAAAAATTAGTAATCAGATTTCTAAACAGACGTCATCAATGAAGACCTTATTGAGGGAATATAATGGCATGTGTTCTGCATCGGAGTCTTATGACTGTCTGACCTTTTCTGAAGCAGTGGCTGAAGGTATACTGGAAAGTCGGCTCAATGGCTTGGGTTGTTCATGCCCCACTATAGCTACTGGCAGTAGGCGCCACATTATTGATGCATATCTGACTTATTGCCGATCAGAGGAGGAACAACTGATGTTGAAGCAGGAAGGCCAGCTTCTCGTTAGCTACTACGATAACAAGCAAAAGATTATTTGAGCTAAAATAATGGAATTGTCCAATAATGGTGACAGGATTAGTCGGGGGGCAACTGCTCTGTTGAAACAACTTTTCAACTCGACAAACATTTCTTTGAAACAAGCCCGTCAAACCTGTTCCTCCTTTAGTGATAGAGAAGATCCCTCTCCTGAAGATGATTACAGTAGCAGTGACTATTCTTATGATGATGATAGTGATTATGACTGATTTTTTTTATTTATTATTATTTAATTATTTTTTTGTCAGCATATAATGTTTTGTTGCCCCTATATTCAATTCATTTTTTATGGATTATTTATTTATGATGCGATTGTAATATTATAGTTCTTCTTTATTACATTGTAACAGTCATCCACTCCTTTGGGTTCCTTTAGATGTAATGATGTTATTTGCATCACAGTAATTGTAAGACTTGTCTAGTGAAAGTAACCGCTGTTCTATTAAAGCATTTCATTATTCCTGCCATAACTGTTGTGTGCAGTCAGAGGGTCTGTATTATAGAACACTAGCATGATGGAACATCAGGGAGGGTGCTAAAAGAGGAGAGGGTGAATCCAAGTTGGCAGGAAGCCAGGAGATATGTACATTGTGCTTCATCTTGTTAGCTGTGACTTCAATTTTTGAAAAAAATTATGAATTTACATGTTCAAGTTTCACAAAACCAAAGTGTACTATAAAATTTCTAATTCTGGCACTGCATCTACTGTGTAGCTACACCAGCAAACTGTATAAGAAATGAAACCTTACTGAGGTCACACTGGCAGGAACGTTAGCCTTTGTAAATAATTGACTATTTTTGGAGGTTTTTTCTTCTTTTCCTATTGTGACTCTTGTTCTGATTCCAATTTTGGTGATTGCATTTCAGAAGCATTGTTTACTGTAGTGTAACTTTGTAGATGGAACACTGGTAGCAAGTTTGGAAGGTTAAGGCATGCATCATGCTTCACATATCCTCATGAGACCCACTGCATCTTGCTCTTATTTTAAATGACTACATTATATTACATTCTAGAATGCATGCAGATAATCAACTACTCTTCAACCTCATAATGCCTTGTTCTCCACTCGGGTAGATCGTTGAAAAAATCAAAAAACTTAAACAGTTGCACACGTTATAAACAATAAATTGATTTAAACAGTTGTACACAATCGTCATAAAGAATCGATAATTTAGAGTGGATCAATAATTCAAATAGTTACACACAGTAAATCTAGTCAAAATAACTGTTAACTAGGCTGGCTACACACATGACACTTCCACTGTATTTCTTCATAGGCTATGGAATCGTAAAGTTTCACACAATTAAGGTGGAACCTATGGTGGCTTTTTCGGGCCACTTCCTTCCATCCTATTTCCATCCTACTTCCATTGCAATTTCGCACTTCCATCCTAATTCCATCCTATTTCCATCCTATTTCCATCCTAATTCCATCCTAATTCCATCGTACTGCGCATGTGCATTATCTAACCTCTGCTGCTCGAGTATGGAGGCCAGTTTAGGGAGAGGAGAATCCGCTCGGGTTCCTGGTAGATACCGAGGACTTATACGTTATTATTTTGACGCTGGCTATACTTCCGAGGCTATTGTTTCATTTCTTGATCTGGTTCACGATATTAAACTGCCGTTGAGAAGCTTAAAACGAATTTTGTCACGTATGGGACTAAGAAGGAGGGGTCTTAACCAGGATTTAGGACATGCCATAAGATACATTGAAGTAAGTTTAATACAAGAATAATTTTTCATGTATTGTAATATATTTGCTCAGGATGAGATGGATCAGTGTGGATCACTTCTTGGCTATCGTGCAATGTGGCTGAGATTGCGACAAAAACATAGCACTTTCTAGGTAAATACTTATGATATTCTCAGCATATAATTCTATTGACTTTAAAGCATATATTATAGGGAGGATGTCAGGCTATTATTAAACTTTGTGGATCCTGTGGGAGTAGCAGAAAGGAGAAAAAGGAGGTTGAATAGAAGGATTTACCAATCTAAGGCCAGTAGATACTACTTAGCTAAAATTATACCAATGTAATATCTTTATATAGGGCCCTAATTACTGTTGGCATATAGATGGAAATGACAAACTGTTACCTTTTGGGATTCATGGAGCCATTGATGGGTAAGAGGGCACAAATTAAAATTTTAACTTGCACTTTAAATTAGTTATGCATATTTGTGTGCTTCTGTGGGGATCTAGCCTAATTATATTGCCTTATTAGCAAACAAACAAAAATACATTCTGTAATATTATTTGTAAAATTTCGTCTCTTGAATCCAAGCAGCACACTGTATTCAAAGTGTATTATAGCCTCTGAGAGATGTAGCTTTGGATGGCTCTCATAGTCCGCTATGCATTGTACTAGCAGGATGTTTATATCTGCCTAAGGCAAGCCTCCATTGCAAGGATGTCATATTATCACCATGAGCTACTATAGTGGCACACATGTGTCCTTCTATTATATAAAATTCGCCAACTGGCTCAAATTTTGTTTCGCTTAACTGCTTATCAGATTATATATAATTTGGTGAGATCAAGTGTTAAATATTCATTTCACAATATCACCACTATCTTTGTATAAATATGTAGACATTCCAGTGGCTTGAAGTTGCTCCTACTAATAAAGATTCAAAGGTTATTGCTGGGTATTATTTGAAAGCAGTTAAATTTTTTGGTAAGATAACACACTGTGCACTTCATCACAAAATGTTCAATGATTTTATGTTCTTGTCTGGAAGTACAAAAAGTAAGGGATTTTATGCAAACAATGAAATATATAGCACAGATTGTGATGTTAGCTTACCTTGTCAAAACGGTTTTATACTTGTGTTTTAGTTTTATAGCTACACTGTTCATATGAATAGAAATGCATGCATTGCAAGTCCTCAGTGTGCTATGTCTAATATTGTCATTGTTGCACTTTATGTAGGCTTCCCAAAACTAGTTCGAGCTGACAAAGGTGTCGAGAATGCCAAGGTGTCATTTTTACAGCCATTTCTAAGACATCAAAGTACAAACGGTTGTGATAGTGGAAAAAACTGTTTTCACTACGGAAAGTCTGTCAATAACCAGGTAGATAATTAATGAAATATGCATAGTGCAGTTTTAATTTTAATTTAATTATTTTTCTATTTAGCGAATAGAACGCTTTTGGGGCAGTCTCTATCAATGGTGTAATGCTTTTTGGATAGACTTATTTAAGGTAAATATTTTCAAATGAGAATTAGAACTGTGAAAAATGCTCTGTATAAGCTAGCTTATAGCACTAGCATATTAATACATTATAAGCAATATCATATAACTGTGGTAAGATGACATGCTCGGGTACACTGCCACCAGAGTTCTGTGGCTGTGTTGGGCAAAGTAGGGTTTCAATCTATCTGTTGCTTAATAACACGTGAACGCACAGAACTGAGATGGGAGTGACAAAACTGATACATATAAAGGTGTGTGCACATGCTCAGTTTACTAGCTAAATGATGCACAGCAGGTTGTTTGAGTGTATGAATACAACTAATGAATATAATTACAAGTTCTTGGTGGCTCCTTCCGGAATGTGGTGGTGTCTCGCCACAATAACAAATACACTATAGTAGAACCTTTGAACTGCATACAACTTGGGTGACAGACATTCTGTTCACAAATCAGAGGTTGTTTACTTTACATTCTAATGAGCTACCTTCTAGAGATTACACAGATACTGCAAAAGAAAGATTAGATTCTTACTATTCCATACATAGCAGGATTGAGTGAGAGCATTCATTGTAGAAAATGTTTGAAGTTTTGCTTCATGAATGTTATACAAGATGATCTTGATGCAATGAAAAGAATTTGGTCCACAGACACAAAGCAATTTTCCACTATACTTTTGATTTCAGGTGGAAGAAAGTCCATACTTGGAAATGACCCTCCCACAACTTCAAGAATTATTGTGTGTGTGGACAATCCTTTTCATACTTGTCTTTCTGAAAACAGCTCCACAACAATGCAACCAAGTGCGTAAACATCAGTCCCTGCTCCTACTAATTCTCCTCTCAGCTGCTCAGGTGGTCGAAATGCTGGTGTCCCCGCCTGCATAGTTGTACGACCTGCATCTAAACCAATTCTTCCCAGTTCAAAGTCTGCCAAAAACACGTGATAGGTTTTGTCTTCAACCTATTAATTATTTATTTCACATAAATGACAATGTAATGTTTACATCATGCATCATGTCTTACCAACACATTCTCTGGCTTCAAATCCAAATGAACTGCCGGTGGGTTTTGCCCATGCATATACACTAATGCTTGGGCTACTTGCATTGCTACTTGAACTTTTCTCTTAAAGGAAATCTTGAACTATACAGTTTATATATATTATATTGTGTGTGTGTGTATCATAATAATATACATAGTAAGTACCCTGCCATACTATAGCGCTTTATGTACTAACTTTTGCAAATTAGAAATGCAGTAGTATAAGGTATTCTTATCCAAGGCTTCCCTCTCCTGCTCTCTTTCTCCCTGAGCCATTTCAGTTGTTTTTTGTTTTTGTTTTTATTGCTCTCTTCAGCATTCTCTGTCTATCTCTCCTGCTCCACAATATATCTGTCCTTTCTGTGTACTTTCTTTCACTTCTTTATTGAAGCAGTTGTAACAGTCAGCCTATTCTCACCTGCCTCTATTTTTCTTGGCCCTTGTGTTCTCTTACACTTTACCAATTCTACTCAGCTCATAAATTATTGATGAATACACACACTGTCTTCATTATATTTACACACAAGCATAATTAGTAGTAGCTATATGGATGCTAGATATCTTCCTAATAACATAATACTCAACTTTCCAAAATGAAAAACCAGGATAAACCACTCCCACAAACACACCTACCTATTACGTATTTAACCTTATCTACAATGTGGATAGGTGTATATGATGATTTTCATTTCATCAGTCACCGAGGAAAGCTTTGTGGTATCAATGGTTGTATATAGTATCATTACAAGTAGAAACCCTGGGGGAAATTCTATAAATAAAAAACCAGAAGAATTCAATAAACTAGGAAGGAACAGGGAAATTGCTGAGAAAATCGTCGTCTAAACTGGGATGGTTGGCAAATATGCAATGTAGGGAAGCCCCTAAGAGCTGGGTATTACAGCACACTTTACACCTGAGACCTTCCATAGTACAAACTACCGTAGTGAAGATATCTAGCATAGAAAAAAAACCCACTTGTTACAGTGTTGATATAGCAAGGTATTTCACTCGGCGTAATTTTCACTTCTACTAGCTGAAGAAAATAAAGTAGCCTGCTTGTGAAATATCTTGCAATATCACACTTGACTCAGTATTATATATGTGCAACAACTCCATTATCTATGTTTTACAATGTTGATGAAGCAATTCATACAAATTCTTTCCAACTACTAAAGTAGTTAGGATTGTGATTCTTGACTTTTCTTTTATTATACCCATTAAGGTTAATATATTAGGATGATGACGGGACCTATTGAAGTAAAGTAATTCATAAATGCATAATGTTAAAAAAAAACTAGCTTACTTATATGAATTTAGTTCATTGTCAACTATTTTAGAATTCCCAGCTAGCATAATTTGTTTTGCTGCAACTACCCTATTGCTTTATGGATCACTCCAAATGATCCATTTCCAATTACTGACAGCAAGTGTAATTTTCTGGATCTGAAAACAATTCACATTACTCCTTACATAATTAGAATGATTCCTTACCATCACATGATAACATTAGTCTCGCGTAGCCAGACCCTTTACCAACCGTAACCGCTACGCGGGGAAGGAAAGGGTCTGGGAACATACAATACAATGACTTGTTCAGCAGCACCCCAAAAAGGGTGCTTAATTATCACATTCCAGCAAGCTTGCAGTATACTGTGTGACGTCAACATCACATCTGGGAGGGTGAGAACGTTGCGTGACTTCGTCAAACTGGTGAAGTTGTTTTCGTAGACTATTTATAAGCACTCCTGGCAAGCAATAAACGTACCAGCATGAATAGGAGACCTGCTACCCGGCCGTGGCCGTGACATCATTGGCTACCGCAAGCATTGGAATGTGATAATTAAGCACCCTTTTTGGGGTGCTGCTGAACAAGTCGTTGTATTGTATGTTCCCAGACCCTTTCCTTCCCCGCGTAGCGGTTACGGTTGGTATAGGGTCTGGCTACGCGAGACTATGATAACATAATGGTGTCAGCTATTTCGCTAGGTAATGTGAAGTCCTCTTCAATACCAGGAACTGTGGCAGCAGCACCAGGCTTAACTTTCTGGCAATTGCAAGATGTCTCCCCTGAGTCAACACAACAGACTAATAATGGTCACACAAACAGATTAATTGATATAGCACAGAGCAGTACTTTACAAGGCTAAGGCCACAGCAGGAAAATTTCCTGTTTCTCATCCACCTCCCTCATACAATTTCACCCCAACATCAACCAAAAAACACAATACAAATTATGTGGCATTTTTCGCATTGATTTGTTATTTTTTGACTTAGAAAAACACAAAACCTCACTGATAAAGACAAGAAAAGTGTGAAAAATAATGTTCATGAAATGGTATTTGTATCATTGGTTTAGACAATAGTTACAGGTTAAATGCTTCTGTAGCAGTTCGCTTCTTCCCACCAAAACGAGGGCCTCTGGTTCCTTCCTTCATAACATCCGAAATACTTCGTAAATCACCATATGAACCATAGTGATAGCAGCAAGGAGTATTCTTCAATCTAGGACCTGAGCGCTGAGTGCTGAGTGAGAAATCTACCGTGTGAAGTTCAGACTTAAGTTTATACAGCTGTGTTTTGTAATTTTAGCGCCCGCCCGCATAAAATTTTTATTACTTCCTAGATGAGAAACAGGAAATTTCCCTGCTGTGGCCTAACCTTCATTCCTGCGACCAGCAGCGCGGGACCTTAACTGCCACCTACTGCTGCGTGGCATCTCCTCGTCTTCTTCCATACCACAAAACAAGATAGCCACCCAGTCAACCACCCCAGTAACAAACTAAATTCGAAGCGCTGGGCTTAGCTCCACTCCCGAACTTGCCTCCATAATCGAGCAGCCGTTGATAATGCGCATGCGCAGTACAATGGAATTAGGATGGAAATAGGATGGAATTAGGATGGAAGTGCGAAATTGCAATGGAAGTAGGATGGAAATAGGATGGAAGGAAGTGGCCCGAAAAAGCCACCATAGGAACCACTGCTGACAATGACTACATTGAATCATTGGTTTGTTGGGATCATTTGGCATTCGACAAATGCAGTATATGGGTTCACACAATGATTTAATGATCCGTCTTTTGAGCGAACAAGCCGGTCACTGCTTGACGGAAAGGGTGTCATTTTCTTGTCCTCAACACAAGACTTGAGATGAGGTCGCATTTTTGCATGACGCCAAGAGCAAATCGTTGGATCACCACCAAATGCTAATTCAGTAGCATAAGCAATTGCATATATGCCACAATCACTAGAGTTAATTTGCCCATTGACATTTCTTATGTTAAAGTGTAACTTGTCTGTGTCGGTGTGTACAAATGAGGCCACCTCATGTATTAGTTGAGCTTCAACATTCAGCCTTCGAAGACTATCATATACCGATACGTGTGCTGCATTCCCCTCATCCTGTATATTTGAAATAGTCACCCAGTGATTGTTTCTTGTAAGCATGATTTGGACAAACTTGGAACCCCTTGGTAGCACCACAAATAGGGATTTCCTTTGGGCACACAGAGTGGACTGCCATCCAGTAATATCAGGGAACTCCTTCTCCAGCAGCTTTTGAGCCCAATAAATGATCTGGTCATTAATGTACGACTCGTTCTCAAGCAGTTCTTTGTCTTGCAAAGTAAGATTAAGTTCATTTATCCACATGGGTTCTTTAGGCTTGCAAGGACTGTCTGAAACAATAATTGCTGAGTGAGTAACCTTCACCGGAGAGGGAGTGGCTTTTGGTGGAGGAACAGTTGCAGGCAATGATGATCCGCTAGTAGAGGGAGTGGCTTTCAACTGAGAGGGAGTGGCTTTTGGTGGAGGAACAGTTGCAGGCAATGATGATCCTCTAGTAGAGGGAGTGGCTTTCAACTGAGAGGGAGTGGCTTTCGATTGAGGAACAGTTGCAGGCAATGATGATCCGCTAGTAGAGGGAGTGGCTTTAAACTGAGAGGGAGTGGCTTTTGGTGGAGGAACAGTTGCAGGCAATGATGATCCGCTAGTAGAGGGAGTGGCTTTCAACTGAGAGGGAGTGGCTTTCGATTGAGGAGCAAGTAGAGAGATTAATGAAGTTGATGGCATTCCAGTGCATTCTTGAGGATGTGACGTTGATTGTGTGATGTTGATAAGACTAGATGATGCTAAAAAAAAAACAAAAAAAACAACAACAACAAAAGAACATGAAATAAAGAATAAGACAGCCAAATAATTACTATAAATGATAATACTATCATTCTAATTTTACATATAACATACATGATTTTTCTTTATCTTCAGCAGCTGCTGACATGGACACAGATTTATGTGATTGTATGCCAAGTGATGGTGGAGGTCGATCTTAAAAATAACAAAAATACATCAGCAAACATATTAAATTTGTAATTAAGGGTGAACATACTGGCAATGACTAGTGATCTGAGATAATCAATCACTTCATCAGAGACACATGCCGCACTGTCGTCAGTGTTGACTGAAAGCAAGTGACTCCCACAGAATACTACTGCACACCCACTGTAGCCCAAACTCTCCAACTCCAGAAACTATAGAATAAAACATAGTAGAGAAAAATAATAAGATGCAATATTGACCATCCTTGTACCAAGTACCTTTTTGTGAATACACTTGAAAATTTTGTCTGCTTGTCTTGTGGTATTCATAGTATTACTAGCAATGCTACAATTAGGCTCTTCTAGTCCCTTTTTTTCTTCTTGAGAAAGACTACTATAAAGTTCACTAGCTTTTCTACTGAAATTCCCAAGGCCACTCTTCATTAATTCTTTTCCATCTAAACGCAAGATGTACATAAAATATCAGAATCAGACATTTTGTGCTATGGAGACATAATAGCAACAACAATAACAAATGATACCTTCAGTACTGCTATATTTCTTCAAGTAAAATTGCCATCGATTAAGTTTTTGGCTCGAGAGAGAGGGGCCATATTGTCTCTATGCTTGGCATCATGTCTGCTTTTAAAACTCTTTTATTTAATCCATCTCTATAATTAACACATCAAATATGCTATCTAATAGTCAATATTAACAGTAGATAATATAATGTTACCGAGCAACCCAGTGCCCAGTAGAATGAAACCCAGTAACCCCGTACAATGGAACCCAGTGTGGGCCAACCCACATTCAAGGACAGAGAGTAGCTAGTTTATGTTTAAGTTATATATCATCATTACGTTATCATACTATAGTTGTGCGTCATAAAGAACTTGTTGTTTTGAGTGTGCGTTGTTTGAGTGCGTGTTGTTTTCGTATGTGCATCATTTTGATTGGTCGTGTGGTGAGGCGGATAAGTATATCAAACCCCTCACCACGTGTTGTAATGCAGTTCAATTTACAGCAGTATAATCTTAACTCGAAGTGAGGCTCAGCCTCTTGTTGAACTCTGGTGGCAGCGACTCTTGAGCGCTGTCATCCATAACTGTTGGCGACCCGTATTTGTGCGCAGAGCGGGCCCCCACAGAATTGGTGGCAGCGGTGGGATCCCTGGGTGAAGACATTCTCACGGGGACCAACGAGGACCTACAGCAATTCGTTGCCGGGGACTTCAGACCAGACAAGTTCGAAGGGATCCGTCCTGGGCAACTTAGGATTCGTCCTACACGCAAACTAATCAGACAGTCTGACTACGGTCGTGACGTTGCACTCCATACGAGCTTCGGCTGCGCTTGGAACCTTATTTCATAGTCCCAGACTGCGGTCGTGGAACTTCACTCCGGACGGGCTTAGGCGGCGTCGGGAAAACCTCATCACAGCATCCTAACCTAGGTTGTGGAGCTTCATCTCCTTTGGGCTACGGCTGCAAGAGGAGCAACCTCAGCTGGACAGGGGAATCACCTTAACAGTTGCTGTATTTTTCGTGAACTTTTGTCTGTGATTTAATTTTTTTCTGTATCAGTATTTTACGTGTAACAGTCTTCTTGTTGAGTTTTATTATCATTGTTGTGTTTAATTTGTACAGGTCACCAGTAGGGAGGCGCGGACACACACCTTCCTATGACTGACGTTGGAGGAAGTGAGTGGGGACGAGAGGCAAGAGGAGTGCTCAGGGTTGGAGGGAGTTACACGAGTTGGGGGAGAAATCAGTGAGGACGAGGGTATGGCTCGGAAGGAGGAAGGAGAGCTGGGTAGTCTTATGAGGTACATAATGGAGAGGGACGAGAAGAGAGAGGTTGAGGAGAGGCGGAGGAGAGAAGAAAGGGAAGAGAGGGAGAGAGAGAGGAGAAGAGAAGACGAAGATAGACAAAGGGAATTTATGCGGGTGGAGGCAGAGAGAAGGAGAGAAGAGAATGTGGAAAGAAGAAGGGCGGAAGAGGAGAGGAAGGATTTTAAGGAGCTGCAACAGGAGAAGATGAGAGCTCTGGGGTCGTACAAAGAAGGTACCGAGCTGAGTGACTACCTGTGCAAATTCGAACGCTTGTTGAAGGAGTGCAAGGTAGACGAGGGGAGCTGGGCGGAGAGGCTTTACCCTCGCCTGCCCGAGAAGTTGTGTACCAGGGTCGCTGCCGAAAGGGATGGAGAGATGGGATACAGTGTGGTCAAGCAAGCTCTGTTACAAACAGTGGGTGAGACTACTGTCACCTACGGCCGTAACCTGTTTGAGCTGTCAGGTGACGGACTCAAGCATTTAACAGGTGGAGACGCCTGTGAGCAGATTGTGAAAACATGCAGGGGTGTCCTGCAAGGGTGTGAGACCCTGGAACAATGTGTAGTGGCTCTGGCTACGGCAGTCACCAGGCGGGTGTTGCCACAGCCGGGTAAGGTCTATATGGAGACTAAGCCCATCAAGAGCCTGAAGGAGTTGAGAGAGATGTGGGAGACCTGGGTCGCAGGAAGACAAAAGGGCAATTTTTATAAACCATGGTTGGGTGAAGTTGGATCAGAGAGGAAAGTATTCAGAGGAGATGTTCGGGAAGGTTATGGAGGAAGGGAGATAACGTGCTTCTCCTGTGGTGGGAAGGGCCACAGGGCCGGAGAGTGCAGGGACAGTAAGAGTAGGACGGGGTTTGGCAGTAGAACTGAGTTCAGGCCAGAACCCAGGCCCATCACATGTTTCACTTGTGGCAAACCGGGACACCGGAGCACTGAGTGCGTTAGCAAGAAGGTGGGTGCCCCTGTGAAGAGGGAAGGAGGCAAAGTGGCGACGGTGATCGTTGGGGAGAAGAAAGATAATATTGCTTGGGGTCGGGTGAATGGAACAGATTGTAAGGTGCTGGTGGATTCGGGTGCCAGTGTGGGGGTCGTACCTAGGTCGCTGTTGGAGGAGAACTACAGGGACTGTGGTGAAATTCAAGTGGCCAACGTGCATGGGGGTCGGAGGGCCCACAGGAGCACGATAGTGAAATTCGAGGTGGGTGGATTAGTGAGATCCCATCTGGCAATGATCGATGAAAGGGAAGGGGAAGGGGTGATTTGCATTGTCCCCCTGAACTTGCGAGACCGGGAGGAGGCCGCAGCATATGCGAAGGCCATAGAGGAGTATGGGAGTGAGAGACAGAAGACGGTGACGGAGGTACCCATGGTCAACATTCTGACCAGGAACCAAGCCAGGGTCGAAGCCGAACTGGATGCGTGCGAGGAAGACGCTGATGTACAGGATCTCTGGTGCACCGTCGAGCTGCCCGAGGGCGTGTACGAGGGTGAGACGGAAGAGGAACCTCCGACAGGTCGAGAAGAGGAAGATCCGGTGCAAGCGAGAAGTAGGGAGAACGAGGTCGAGGGAGATCTGGATTTGGAGGGAGAACCTAAGGCGTTGGGGTCTGTGACAACGAACCAGGGTGAGGAGGAATTTGATAGGTTGGCCAGTGGAATTGGGCCTATGAAGAGTGGCAAAGACGGAAGGGAGTTTAGAGAGATGTTGTTGACTGATGATAGTCTAAAGACATGGAGAGAATTGGGGACCAGAAAGGAAAGAGGGTTCAAATGGGATAAGGAATTGTTGCTGAGAGGCATGTATGTGTCATGGGAAGAGTTTGTCGATGTTATAGTGGTGCCGAAGGAGTTCAGAGTGAGAATTCTGGAGATGGCACACGAGAGGTGCGGTCACCTAGGTGGTGGAAAGGTGGCGAAGTTACTGGCAAGGTATTTCCTTTGGCCAGGTATGGTGAAGGATGTGGAAGACCATTGTAAGGGGTGTGAGATATGCCAGCGGAAGAGCAAGGCCGTACCAAGCAGGGCGCCTGCCGTGGAGAGGCCAGTGCTCACCGAGCCCTTTGAAAGTGTGGCGGTGGACTTGGTGGGGCCCTTGCCCAAGGGGAAGGGAGGATGCCGTTTCCTCCTTACCTACGTTTGTATGGCCACTCGGTGGCCCGAAGCAGTGCCGTTAAAGAGTATCACGGCTAGGTCGGTAGCAGAGGGCCTCTGGAGCATCTTCTCCAGGACGGCCATACCGGAGCAACTATTGTCCGACCAGGGTGCCCAGTTCTGTGGCAGAGTTGTAAAGCAGTTGTGTGGACTGTTGGGAGTGGAGAAGTTGAGGACTTCTCCCTACCACCCGCAGACAAACGGGATGGTAGAAAGGATGCACG
>WLWI01003375.1_pt1 | contig 13690 bp, 12 predicted proteins | sample 6701501 | NCBI WGS metagenome assembly WLWI01 (sample SAMN12718690, study PRJNA515312) | sponge metagenome | isolation source: marine sponge | host: Mycale hentscheli | place: New Zealand: South Island, Marlborough, Capsize Point | collected 2014-11-01
TCCAATCCATTGCACTGGAGACTGATGGCTGGACAGTTGTGGGATGCCAGCTGTAGAGATAGTAGTGCAGTCAGTAGAGCCGATGGAGATTACAGGAATATATAACATAACAAAGAGAAGTGAAGGGCATATCAACACATAGACTATTAGGAAGGGAGGGATTAAAGGGCAGTATAGCACGATAAAAGGAAGAGAATTGTACATAACAACAAAAACAACACCTACAAAAAAGGGAGGGGTTCGTGGTAAATGTGGGAAGTTTAACTTCCTCATCTATGTTTGTTTGTCAGTAATGACAAACGGTGTGTATTCATGAATAATTCATGAGCTGAGTCAAGTTGGTAAAGCATATCAGCACCAGGTTGGTAAAGTGTCATCAGGACTGCCAACAAAATGGGGTATGTATTCTCATGCATACATGGGTTGAGAAAGTATGTGAGAAAAAAATCAACGCAATGACAGTGTGTGCATTCATGAATAATTCATTAGCTGAGCCAGTTTGGTACAGGGTTGTTGGTACGGGCAGATTGCTGTGTGTATTTATGAATACTGAATCAGGTGGCAAAGCATCACCAGTAAATGACGCTGATTACAACGATGGTGGCATGTGGGTCAAGAAAAGTGAGAAAATAAGTGGACTTATTTAACTAAACCAAGTGGTAGAAGATAAACAACAGATAAAAATACATTATGCTTGCTGCATTCCTAATTTGCAAAAGTGGTGTGGTACTTAATAGTCAGTTATATATTATATTCATCCAACCCCCTACCATGCTGCTGTGATGTACATCAACTAATCCCTCACCGGTACAGAATGTGGGGAATCTGCCCATGAAGCGAGTCTCAGGATTGAGAGGCTCGTGGAGAGAGACAGGTTCCCTGAGATCCCACAGAACAACTGAGCCGTCCTCGCAACCGGCAAAGGCTAGAGTTGACTTGAGGGGACTCAAACAGCAGCAGATTGTAGCAGAGTGGGCCAACAACACCCTACATACACACACATGTGGTATAAACATGTACGCATTCATATAACATACATGTACATGCAAGCTCATACTTTTATTCAGTCATTATTGGCTGAAATTATTATAATAATACCAAATTTTCTCGTTCTAAAAGCCAATATTATATTAAGTTTTAATGAACATACATAATATTGGCTGTTTAGAATGAGAAAATTTGCTACTAAGTTCATACTTGTATGTGAATGTAATAATACTCACAATAATCATTATACTCCAAGTGCAAATAGGTGACAAAGAGAAGTGAGAATGTGTCAACTATGCAATATTTGTTAACGTACTATCTATTTAATCATAGTGCGCTTATGTGCCAGTAACGACGATGGTGTGTGTATTATTCATGAGCAGAGCCCAGTTGGTAAAGTGTGGCCTATAAATTAGAAAGGACTATCATTGAAGCTAAAAGCAGGTGAATTCAGTGAGTAACCAATGGAGAAGGCAGTAGCTCTACAAAGCCTGTAAGTCGACAATCATGGATAGAAGAACAGAGAGCCCGAGAAACAGGAGAGATAGACAAAGGAGGAGAAATTGGGAATCCATGACAAAAAAGAGTTGAAAAGAAGAGAATAGAAGAGCTAATATGGCTCATGAATTAAAAGAGCAGGAGTCATAAAGGCAAGTATTGACCTTTCTAACAACCTCTCTTCTGTTTTCCTAGAATTTAATAGCTGGAATGCATCATCACACGAGGCCTTGAATGTGTGATGATGTTTTCATGTGTGAAAATAAAAGTATTGACCTTTCTAACAACCTCTCTTCTGTTTTCCTAGAATTTAGTAGCTGGAATGCATCATCACACGAGGCCTTGAATGTGTGATGATGTTTTCATGTGTGAAAATAAAATAATGAAAATAAAATAAAATAAAAATAAAATAATGCTGTGGTGTGGTCACACCACAGCATGACATGACAAATGTGTGGTCACACCACAGCATGACATGGCAAATGTGTGGTCACACCACAGCATTATTTTATTTTCACACATGGACTGCAATTCAACACACATTCAAGGCTCGTGTGATGATGCATTCCCGTAACCCATAAAGGGGATCCTATTGCCTTTCAATTAATTCAGTATTCCCAGTCACTGCTTCAACCCAAGGTGCCGAGCCAGACTTTCCACATATCAGACAGTGACATCACTAGTGACTCAGGAATCCAAACCTAATAATAGTTACCAGGACATAATTTGTGATGTCATACATACCATGTTAGGTGGGGGGTCAGAATTAGCAGCTGCGTATATAATTCATTTAATTTGTTGTGTTTGAAACATACATGTTGGGTCCAAATAGAGCCTTTGAATTCCATACACAGACCACACCAATAAAGGCATGGTCATTGTTGTTGGTGTCACCTTGTCTGGTGTAAGAGGTGATAATGAGGTGGTCTTTGCACTGACTGAACTCTGCAGCAGACATCCACCAGCCTGGAGATAAAACACAATCAATACAAGCAAACCACAGCAATTAATACCATGGCAACTAATACCGGGTAATGAAAGATGGAAGTGTATCAATTAAAGCTTTTGCCTACAATAAGGATAGTAAGGAGATCATTCTGAGAGAGAGGGGGCGGGGGAGAGGGGGCGGGGGGTAAGGAGGTACTTATTTGATAGTCACAGAACCGTGCTCATTCCATACTAATTCCTAGTTAACAATTTCTCTCAGCTTTCTTATACTCATCAGAAGTTTCCTTGTCCATTAAGCAAGTAGTGGGTTCAATTCTCGTTGAGTGCCTAACGTCTTCTTTTTTAATTCTGTAAAAAAAAAAAATTAAATTAAAAAAAAAAGAAGAAGAAGAAGAAGAGGGAATGCATCTAACTCCTAGTTATGTAAAGATGTAACTTTTGTAGTAGATAAGATAATTGAAATAAATATTACTTGTAGAATCCACAATCTGGACCACAAGAATGATAAAACAAAAACAGAAATGCATATTTGTTATTAGCCAGACTAATTAAGGGATCAACTCCACAGCAAGATAACAAAATGAACTGTCAACAAGTCAAGTGGCATTTCATGAAAGAAGATTAATTGCAAGTTAGTAATGAGCAATGAATGATGTGTATCCTGATACTTCCTCATAATTGCACTAGGTACCACCATCGGCTTTGATCATTACGCAAGCAATTAAAAAGAGACGAAATAATGACAGGACGTTTACTTGACTATCTTAGACAGGTTGGGAATGGACACTAGTGATGAAACAAACTCATTGATAGTAGTGATCAAAGAGAAAATGAGCACGATAACGTACAGCAATTTGCACAACAAAATGTTTAAGCACAAAAACAAAACAAATCACATGGCCTAAATTAGTGATTTGCTATCATTAATATAGCATTCAGTTCATAATATAATATATGTGCTATACATACAAGTTAGGCAATCAATCACTCCTCACTGAAGATACTCAAGGTATAGCAATGCTAGCTATAGCTAGCAATACTACTACATGCTGTAGGTCAGAAACCGTACGTCAGCGGATCTTTATCTCATAACCAGTGATATCAGACATTCTCTCTACTCATTAAAACCTAATTTGATATGTTAACATTTTAACAACTTCATCTCTCATAACTACTCCAGAGGAGGAAATTCCAGCCTCACACAATGAGTACTACATAACTTCTTCCTCAAGTGCTTAGAGTAGTTGAATGATGTCAGCTCAAGTAGACTACATATATGAGAGTTCAAACCTTTCAGAATTGGTGGGGAATTCTGGAACAGGAACTGATCCGTACAGAATGGGAATGGAGATTGGGTCTGGGACTCTGCCTTGTTTTGGGAAGCAAGGTTTTCTTCCAGCAGAATCGAGCACACCTACAAGAATTTAAATAGTGTAAATTACAGTACCAATACCAAAAGTAAACATAACTTATTAAGTAAACTAAACAACTTATTAAATAAACACATTCATTTGATAGCATTAATTACAGTAGCATATCAAACAGTTTAGAATTAAGATTTTATTATTTTCGTGTCAAACAGTAAACACTGAGATGTGAAAAAGTGACACCTTAGTGGACCTGAATTTAAACAATTTGGAAAAGTGTAAGGGTAGACAGCATCTTGTATTTCCTATTAACCAAAATTGTGTAGTGCAAAATACTAAAAGCCATACCCCCCCCCCCCCCCCCCCCCCCCCAAACAAAAAAAAAAAAAAAAAAAAAAAAAAAAAAAAAAAAAAAAAAAAAAAAAAAAAAAAAAAAAAAAAAGCCACCCCCCCCCCCCCCCCCCCACAAAAAAAAAAAAAATATTTAAATAATAAAAAAAAAAAAAAAAAAAAAAAAAAAAGAAAAAGAGTAAATAATATAATTATCTAAAATGACAGGGGCTTCTTAATACTTCAATTAATATATGAAGATATCCAGGATACCAAATTAGTGCTTTAGTAATTTTTAATGCATTTTTGAGAGGTTAATTAACAAGCAAGCCAAGCAAGTGTGACACCTTTCAAAGGTCTCATATCATTTTCTAAATGAATGAATACGTACTGTATCAATCTATTATAGAAGGCGTAGCTACTGCACGCTTCGTTCCATTTTGAAAATTGCTTAATTTCACAGCAAAAACTATGAATTGTAAAACCTAACAAGAATATCAAATTTTTAATTCTCGCTTGTAAATGTCTCCATCTCTTCAGAGGGTGTGTCAGTCAAATTTCTGCCATTGAAAAAACCTGCACATACTTGGAGTTAACTTGCTAATACACAATAAGTGAATATTTTCCCCATTCAATGCAGTCTACTGATATGTCTGTTACAAGTGCAAATAGAATGTGTGTACACTCAATCCCCTTTTATCTGGACGATTGTATTACAGGCATGCCTCTTTCAAGTTAGCCAATCAATTAATCAATCCTTACATCACAATTTCGCTAATTTGATGAACATTACCAATCACGGCAGCACAAGCCAGTTACTTCTAGTCCCAGAGAGTTGCAGAGAAGCCTACTGAGGGTTGCAAGTGAAAGAGGACTGTGCAAAAGCTTGAAAAAAAAAAGCATGAAACTTATCGAAAAAAGGTTGGTTCAACGTGTAGTTGGAGAAAACTATGTCTTTCCCTGAGTAAAGGGCAATTGTGAGATACGGGCACCCTCAGGTCCCCAGGTGCCGGGATAAGAGGGGGTTGAGTGTATCAGCTGCAAGTGCATGGGTGTGAAAATATCTCACCTGTCCAGCTTTCTTCAGAAAAGCTGCCAGTTTAATAGAGTCCTCTTTAGCCACGCCTCTAGCCCCTCCTTTGCTATCTCCACTGTCTCCATCATCTTCTCTCCCGTATCCTTTGAAATCCGTGGGGGGCCATTGGACCCAGACATTGGACTTAGATATGGGGTCGGTCTGGATATCTTGATCCAAGTTGTCTTCACCTGTTTGTATGGCCATTTGCCGTGACGTGTCGGAACCAAACTTTTTCACGTAGAGTTCATACTCCGACAAAGGTGGGAGGTCAAACAAAGTGAATTCTACGATGTCTAGTTCTATCATTTCCAAAAGCTCCTATATGTCAAAACAAACAAACAAACAAAATATTGCAATACATCTGAGATATTGAAGTAAATGAGAACCAAACAAGAATGTAAACAACAAACTAATTTAACAAACAAATGTAAATAAATATTAAAATTTAATTAACGTTTCAATATCTAACACTACATTAGCTATTCATAAAACACGCCACCTACCACAACAACAACAATAACAACAACAATTACTACAAACTTTCTAAACCACACCTGTCCTCTTTTCTTGGCTTTCTTTGAGACTTGCTGGTCAGCTACTTTCTTCTGAGCAGAAGCAAAGTCCATGACTCTTCTGAAAGCAGAAGACTTGACAGCTGGTGCTGGGTCAGACGTCTCTCTTCCAGGAGACAACTGAGTGTCCTCATCATCATCATCATCATCATCATCATCATCATCGTCATCTTCCAATTCGTGGCTGACACTAGCGGAGTTCTCTCTAATTCCCACCAACTGTGAAAAAGAACAGAAATTCAGCCTGACAGTATTTTCAATCCCACAGAATAATTTCACAAAGTATTCTTGAATTTGCCCACTACTACCTACTTAATTCTTGCTGATAAGAGTGTTGTCCAGTAACGCCATCGATCGTCCCATGGGACAATACAAAAGTCCCATGGGATGTCCCATCAAAATTTTGGAATTTATTAAAAGTTGTAACTTTTACTGCAGGGAACTCCTCCTTGTGGTTGAATAGTCGTCCTAGCCTTCTGTGTTTTTAGTCACATGACTGGTACACCCAAAATGGTGGGCTTCGCCTCCAGCATCCCCCAGATGCTGTCACAAATGCATCTCTTTGGCTATTTTGGGTTCATTTGACAATATGAATAGTACACACCCATATAAGTGGGCGTCCCAGGAATACCCATGGACAGTTGACGGCAAAGCTGGACAACTCTGGCTGATAATAGTGCCTCTGTTCAGGCTTAAAAAAGAAGAAGAGAGAAATAGAAAGCTAGTTCAATAGTTAAGGGGTTGGAGGTGCAGAGGATGATAAGCCATCATCAGAACTCAAAGCTCTCAATCCATCAACTTCATTGTCAACGTCAGCTAAAGGACTTTGTCCTCATTGTCATCACTCTAGCTGATGCTGCATTACTAGATTCTAGGTCCTATGATTGGTGATATTACTCACTTGTACCTGGGCAGGCACTCTCAAATAGGCACCTAACATGGCACATGCAATACCAAATAGTCTCAAAAGACATATTGATACAAGCCTTACAAAATATTTTAAGAATCCATAAAGAATCTATAAAGCCATCTTGAAATAATAAAGGTACACACAGTATGTAATTGCTTCATTCCAGAGCACAGTCCAAATCCACATGTAGTCACATGTAGTCACATGTAGTCACATGTAGTCACATGTAGTCACATGTGTTATAATGGATGTATCATACTGTAAAAAACAACACATATGTACCCTATATCTTCACCGTGCGGAAGTATTTGATAATGTTAGTATATAATTTCAATCTCTATTTTCAGCATTATATAATTTTGCAAGGTTATTAAGTTCACAATTTCTTTCTCAGCCTTCTTTAACTCATTAGATGTATTCTCTCTCTTTCACAGGCTTTTTTTTTTTAAACAATACAGAATTAAAAATATTTGGTCGCCACCGGGAATCGAACCCAGGACCACCTGTATAGCGCACAAACACTCTGCCACTGAGCTACGACAACCAGCCGGCAAACAAACACATCAATTCTGTATTTATACTGTTAGGGGTACTGCTATGCTACAGTCTCACTCCCAACAGACCAACGGAAATTCTCTTTTTTCAAAGATTGTTGATTTTTTTTTACTCCTCTAATTTATCACTTCACAATTTCTTTCTCAGCCTTCCTTTACTCATTCGATGTATTCTCTCTCTTTCACAGGCTTTTTTTTTTAAACAATACAGAATTAAAAATATTTAAATTTACTTGATCATTCACGGACATACATTACTGCCCCAATATCTAGTAAAATACAATCATCTCCTAGATAACACAACAATACATGACACTCAATAAATAAAACAAATAAACATAAACAACACAAAAATAAATAAATAAATAAGTGAGTGTAGGTAAGTTAATAAATAAATAAATAAGTAAATAAATAAACAAATAAATTAATTAAATAAATAAATAAATTGTTGTGCCAATCTTTACCTGTTTATTTTCCTGATTGAGAGCATAGAGTATGTCGGTAATGTCAGATTCATCATGTGACATACTTTTTTGCTTCCTCTTCAGATTTGGGGAAGTCAGACTGACTCTTGGTTTGAAAGCACTTGGTGGAATGGACACAGGAGATGGGGAGCGATCAGAGGACTCCAACTCTTCATCATAATCCTGGGACACAATCACAACAGATTAATGAAGGGATTAATGCAAAAGACAAGTGTACAAAATAGACTGACAGGAAATTGTAGGAAAGAATGTTTATCTATTGGTTAAAATTAAATTTTAAAGTGTGCTGGTGTATTTTATCACTTTCTATAGTACAGTGTAATTAAAATTACTTTCATAGCCTTATCTCCATTTTGTATAATTCTTTTCTTTCCCATTACTTACGTCAAAGTCTTCTTCATACTCAAACTCTTCCTCTATGGTCTCACTCAAGTCCTGGACTGGCTCTATCACTTCCACAAGCTTGCCTTTCTTACGACCGCTCTTGGATTCTCCATCTTTACTCTTTTCTCTACTCTTCTCTTTGCCCTTCTCTTCGTGCTTGGATGTTGATTTCTTGTCATCCTTAGGTGTGTGACCTTCATCTTTGTGTGGCTTAGATTTCACTTCTGCTTCACTTCTTTCCTCAGCTTTCTTCTCTTTCTTTTTGTGCTGTTTCTCTGGCTCTTCATCAACAGGCTTGTGAGCCCTATCTTTCTCCTTCTTGCCGTCCTTTCCTTTATCTTTATTTTTCCTTTTATCTACAGGATCAGATTCAGATTGTTTCTTGCTATCCAAAAGTCCGGCACCTCTTTTACTACTTGTACCTTTCACGGGAGTGCCGACTGACCCAGAGTAATCCCGAGGGACTGCTTCTGTGCGTGAGTGGGCCTTCTTCTTCGAAGGTTCTCCTGCTCTCACTTTCCTGGGGCTACTAGTGCTCTCTTGTACTGATAGTCTTTCATCAACTGTGGCTTCTCGAGGTATTTTCTTGGATGATTTAGGGGAATCTTTCATGTCTGATCTGCAAGCAAATATTAATAAATATTAGTGTGTTAGAAATAAAGGACTAATTCAATACAATAAAAATAAAAGTATTCACAAACAATATAGTGGACATTCATTGCTAATTTCGCTCACAAGCCTGAGCACCAATACTATCAGCAAAGAGACGTATTGCTTAATTAGACAACCTCAATACTTTATAGATAATGCATGCATAGCATTGGGCTAGCTCTTACCAAACCAATACCATCTTCTCTGAAGAGCAGATTCCATTACAACAATCCAAGTTAAGTGAGCAGCTATTCAAAGCTTTTAGTTTCCTAATGTATGTCACCATATTGTAAGAGAACAAACACTTTTATTTTAGTGTGTGTGCGTGTGTAATTGCTGGGGTGGGCGTGTAAGGGTGGTGAAAAGGAGAGAAGAAATATTTCTTTTAATCAAATACACAAGCCATAACAGAGTGTTGATATAATTTAAAACCTGGCCATGTCAACACTTATATTGCCCACTGTGTGTACATTGAAGTAAAAAACAACAACAACAACAAAAAAACAAAACAAAAACAAAAATGCTGTGACTAGTAATTTAAATAAAAAGTGAACATTAGACCATATAATCTGAAAGCATCATGTTTTATAAATAGACTGCATCATTCAGCTCATCACTTTCATTGTAGGCACTACTACTACTAATTATTACTACGACTACTACTACTAATTATTACTACGACTACTACTACTAATTATTACTACGACTACTACTACTACTAATTATTACTACTACTACTACTACTAATTATTACTATGACTACTACTACCATTATTACTAATATGTATGTACTATTGTCATATACTACGTACATTAATCATTATCATCAACATCATCATCATCCTCATCACCACCACTACCATCTCATCACAATCATTATAGATCTAAACAGTTCCTGAAATGGAACCATTTCCTCATCGGGTAAGCAAGAATTAAAAATAAAAAAGGATTTCCCATTGACACCCACTTCCATTCAGCTAAGGAGAGCCAAGGTCAAAGACAAAACTAATTCATTTGAATGGCCGAATTTGTCCTTACAAACATACAAGTCATACGTCATCCTCAGAAGCTGCCAAATTTTCAAAGAAAACTCCAACTTTAACCTTGCCAATTATTAATTGCAATTGGTATCATAAATGGAATTTGAATATGGCACCGGAAATATTTAAATATGGGCACCATTCCATTTTGCTATTAATGTTTTTATTAAAGTAATGGCAAGTAAAAAAAAAATTTTGCTGACACTATTTCTCATGTAGTTAGTAAGCTGCATCATTAGAAATGTCACACGTTAGACCAGAGTGACAATTATCACGTGATTATGCAATGCATGAGCTTAGTCTAGTCTGGTGCGCACAGCCCCTTAACTAAAAATAGGAAGTTCTGGTGACTCCATCTAATGCACCAGTTTGGAAACAGTGGAATTCAATTAAACCTTACGGGGTTTTCTTACCGTCCTGTCATATATCTTTGCAAGCTGGTATGCATCATGGAGGTTGTAGCTGAGCCTATGCATGTAGTGTACGGCTATTGATATGGAGATAATGTCACTAGCAGTGAGAAGAAGAAGAAGAGACGACTACTTTCCACATTCAGACATGTAAAACTTATCCTCTATCCTTACATCATAGCTTTGGAGCAAAAGAAACCATATAGATAAGGAGAGAATGCATACTGGCTATGTCTGTAGAAGTTGCTGTGGGCTACTTCAAAAGATTTCTGATCTTAATGAGTAGCTTAGCAACAAGCTCAAACTGCTCTTCCCGTATTCCCTTTCACAAAGCTGAGAATTCTTTCTATTAGCCAACTATTCAGGGGTCTCAAAGGGTCTGGCTGGCAAGACTAAGCTTAGTTATGGTGAAGGAACAGAATTAACTGAAAACAAAAGCATGATAGAGCCAGAGGTTGTGATAATAAACTTCAGATAACTCCTTCAATCATTAAATTTTTCATAAGGATTGCTATTGGTGAGAATTATTCCTCCAACTGGAATTTTCAGTGCGAAAATTTAAGACAGTTATAAACGATCATAAGATGGAGGAAAGCATAATTCCAAGAGGCTGTGTTGGTAGAGTGCCTAATCTGAACGTCTACAGCATACTACAGAAACATAATACATTACTATATTATGCTTGATCAAACTAATTACGGCAGAGGGAGGCCATTATTCTAAGAGTGGTGTGTTTTCAAGAATGGCGTTTATTAGCAGGGATGAAGGATAAATTGGTTAGGCAGGACGTGAGTGTGGCTAAGACGTTTCGTGGGTGAGACCTAGGACAAATTGTGGGTGTGGCCAAGGACGGTTCATGGGTGTGAGCAAGCACACACAATATAACTTTTATTCACTACTATAAAAAGCTAAATAAAAAAGTTGCACCACACTGATGTCCATCATAAACTTTCTTGCTAGAATGACATCTCTGTCTACATTGTAAATTGTACTCACATCAGCAACAATATCATTTCTATTTACCACAACCAGTGCCATGCCACTGCAAATGGTCAATTTGGAATTCCCCTTTAAAGATTATTCCCCATTTAAAAATATGGTCTGTCCAAATAAGCAAATTTTATATTCATTATTCTAAAGGAATGAATTCTAATCAGGCCCCGAGGAAGTGGTGGGATAGGTTACCAGGGAGTTACTGTACTGCTATTTAAATGGAATTTAAGAGTAAAAGTGAAATCTTTTACTGAAATGGTTGTACTCCAAAACTTCAATTTTATGTTAATTTTCACATTTTCCACATTATAATATCTGCAGTATACTGATTAGAGCTTTGTGTTACAACTTAATTGTTCTACATACTACCCTAAAGCCAGTGGTAAGGCTACTCTGTGAGAGCAGTGACCACACATATATATACACACACACACATTATATATATAATACTTATAGCACGAGTCAGAGTACAATATGGGAAAATATTTTACGAGCACGCAAAATATTTTCACGAGCCAAAGGCGAGTGAAAATGTGGCGTGAGAGTAAAATATCATTCCCATATTGTACGGCGAGTGTGATAAGTGATTTATTGCTTCTTTGAAATTTTTCTCAATCGGTTACAATACAATTTTCATTGATTTTACTCGCTACGCGCGCGCTACAAGGAGCGTACATTATAAACCGTACAATATGGGAGAATACAGAACGCTTGGGACAGTAATTAGCTAGTGTTTGTTGAATAAATGACTTATTGAAGTTGAATGTAATTAAAACTTTGCTTTATGTTATAGAACAGAGATTACTACTTTAACTTTCATGAATATACTAGCAATTATTTTGTCTGTTTTTCTAACCATTTGAACTATTGCATTTCCATTAGTAACTAATTTCTATTAAATGTTTGCATATAAAAAGTAAATAATGATAAAATGAATAATTGTATCATGAGAAAGTATCCAAAATGATTAATTTTACTATAGCTTTCATATTCCCAAATTTGGCAATTGTTTTAATCCACAAACGAATACTATATAATGGTCATTGACAATGGTTAGTTCAAATACAATAGCAGTAGAGAGATAAGAAAATTGTTTCACAATCTTGGTTGGAAAATGTTCAATTTAATACTAATTCTTCTTTTTACTTCAGTGTGTGCAGCTGAATTCTATCAAGTCAACATCATCAAATATACATTTTTATTCAATATTACAATAGCATAATTGTATTATGTGATATTTCATACTTTAAAGCATGCTATTTTTAATCACATAAACAAATTTCAAAATTACTTTCTTTTATTATAAAGAATGGGACACTCTAATTTTAAACCAAGAATTAAAGTATGTGCGAGTTATACTCCTATAGTAAGGAACGTCTTAGCAGATTTCTCCATAAATTTCCGGGACAAACAACAGAAAGCATAGAGTATGTACTCCATTGCGCGCGACAGAGGCTAAGGAGGTAAAGGGTCTCTATACGCAAACGCTCTGAGTGACGTCCATTTACCCAATAATTATAGTCCACTTCCGTAGAGGGTGTGGTTTTTATCAGCAATCCGTCGTTTTGTCTCTGTTCCGCGCTGTTGACGGTCAGCTGTTTTACATTATGAACTGAAGTCCTAGCATGGAGTCTGTATTCAAAGTTGTGATAGTGGGAGAGCCCAAAGTGGGCAAGACATCTTTCGTGTCCATGTACTGTCACCGTGAATGGCTGGGGAATTATAAACCCACTACTGGAGGTTTGTTACTTTTGTTGTTGCTTTTTAATCTTTGCTGTGAATGGGGGGAGGGGGCTGGGGAGGAGGAAAGGGAGGAATGTTGAAGTGAGTGTAATGAGTGTCACAGTATTAAGTAGTTTAGATCAATTATCTTATTTTACTAAGCAAAACCAAAATATGCTGGGTTAGCCACACCCTCATAGTTACTGCAGAATTGAATAAATAACTGTTTCCTCTTGTGTTTGGCGCTGTTGTAAACTCCAGCGAGTGCTAGAACCGATTACTTGCCAGTCAGACTTGTTTTACTAAGAAATATATCTAACTAGTTGCACTTACATGTCTACATAATGTGTGTACTCACACAACTCGGAATTTGAACATAGTTTCTCTAAGAAGCCCAAAATGAAATTTCGTTAACTTCTTTCCAGCAGCTGTATTTGTTTATGGTGCTGCAGAGACACACAGTAATATAATACAGAATACAAGCCACGCCTCCTAGCCTGAGCAACTCCTTCATACAGTATTTTCGAAAAAAGAAAGAAAAGAAATGTAGTAGTGCATAGGGCAAGGACAGATTACACTACAACTCCCACACTTGGATGACACTATCCCCAGCTGAAATTGCTGGCATGAATAAACTACACATGTGTTCACATGGTATGTAATGAATCCTTCTTATTGTTTGTAAAAGTAATTAGGCTAGCTTACTCACCGTTGTACAAAGCATACTACTATAAAGTTTTTGAGTTATTGTTCTGGGAAGC
>WLWI01003377.1_pt1 | contig 13686 bp, 11 predicted proteins | sample 6701501 | NCBI WGS metagenome assembly WLWI01 (sample SAMN12718690, study PRJNA515312) | sponge metagenome | isolation source: marine sponge | host: Mycale hentscheli | place: New Zealand: South Island, Marlborough, Capsize Point | collected 2014-11-01
CTGTGTAGGTGCATGTCCAGTTGTGTCAAAGCATTGTGTGTTACAACCACTACTTAGCTAAAGAATATCACAAAGAAAACTTTTAAATAACGTGTATTGTTTTGTTGTTGTTGTTCTTAAGATCAGACTCTACCCATAATTTATTCTTTCCTTCGGCTTGATTTATTATAGTACGTATATTTAGGCAACCCTACCCTTTACCTTACCTTAGTTGGTAAAGGTTAAGTCGGTAAAGTTAGTTATGAGACTGAAAGGCGTTTTTTTTTGTTTTTTTTTGCTGGCTGGTGAAGTGCTGGCTGTGGGGATTACTATTACAAGATAAGAAAGGTATTGTCCTTGATGTTAGTTTTTACCTGCCTATATGTATATTATATCATTTATTAACTTTGCATAAACGGGACTTACTTCACGTAGCATATAATTTTTACAACTCCTGTTCTCCTTCAGATAATTTGAGTAGAAATACATGTCACAGACTTCATTATTTGAAAAGTTATAACAAATAACTTTTTTTTTGACAGGAATAGGGAGGGAAACTAATTTTAAAAATAATAATTAAAATAATAATAATAAAGAAAAAAAAAAGAAATGCAGCTAACCTTAATTATTCATGTTAGACTGCTTCTGAGGAAAAAAAAGTAGTATTTCTTCATGCAATCGCACTTGTTGCTTAATTGTTTACAAATCATTGTATCCACTTATTCTTTTCTTGTTTATTGTTTTCTTTTTGTCTCAGCTATGATAATTATGATATTAAGGATATGTGTGCTGATGATTGTTTTTCTATACCAGACAGAGATGGATGAAATAATGTAAGTTTCATTGCAGTGGTATTATTGTTTTGTTTTTACATCATAAGAAAGAATCAATTGTACGTATTGTGAGTTTAAGTTATTAACTGTGGAGTGCATCGAGGAGTTGGGATGCATATGAAGTAAGTAATGGTTGCATGGAGAGGAGTACAAAATTAACAAGACGTAGCGTTCTTATAAGGAGGATCTTTGTGTGAATATCTTGCACCATCACACTGAATGCAATTAACCAAAGTCATTTTTCTTTTCGTATATATTTTAAGCTCACTACAGTAATTGTTGGCTAAATAATATAATAGCTCTTAATATTATAATTCTCATTGTATATGTTGGTACTTGACTTGATCCATTTTTGTTTTTTGTTTTTTTAGCTTAGCAACAGTTTATAGAATGTATGCGAACTTATGTATACAATGAAAAATTTTTGTCCATAGAGTGACACATAATGGTGTATTTGGCATTAATTAGTAATGATTATATTGTTGTGTGCAGACAAGCCACTTTAGTGTGAGTTTGAAAAAGTGCACCTAGTAATGTTACGCATGTATAGACATGCTGGACAAACTTTAGAGAAATGAAGAATGCTTCATTGATTAATTTCAGTAATTTCATTTTGGTTTTGTTATATAGGAGTTTCTAATTTTAATATTTTGGAGCAACAGCTGCTGAGAAGTAAGTTGAGGGTCTCCCATGTTTGTGGTTGTGTGTGACTGGGGTATGGTTGGTGGGTGTAGGTACTATCCTTCATTAACTAATGCCTCCTTGATGAATAATTTCATCCTACTTATGGATTTTGACACAGGTTATTTATAGGCAGTATTCAATAAAGAAATTGGGCTAGCAGGGGAACAGATGGAACTATGCAGTTTAAATTAAAATTTCCTCTTAAAGTTAATATGTGTATAAGCAGGTGAACTATATAAATTAAGAAAGCTACATTTGCCATGGGGAGAAGCAAGGTGGAAACTCTTGCGGAGGGGAAGTGGGAGGTGATAGGGAACTCGGGGTAAAAGGAGAAATCCCGGTGTTCCTCTCTTCCTCCATATTCTGTGTTGGCTGTGCAGAAATAAATGCATCCTATTTTATTAGTGGCGGTGGTAAGTTACCTTGGTTAATGCGTTGTTTGCCTAGCTATACGCCTTCCTTATCAGATTTGTTCTTACTTGAAAATCCGTTTTCCAATAGTCAGGTTACTAATAGAATACAATATGATATTTTATCTACTAGAACTCTGGTACAAAAGAGCATTTTCAATGGTCCGTTCTTTGGAAAGGCGGCTTGATAAGCAGAATCCTTTGGTTTAGTGATCCATACCCATCTCAAAAAAATTGATTGCTTACCTCTAGAAAATCAATTGCTCAATAGTTAAGTCGCAAAGAGAATGTGATGTAAGTCTTGTGCAGTTATATCCGGTGATCAAGTGTATATATATGTGTACAAGTGTTGTGTGTTGCTAAAGAATAACACAATAAATTAAACAAGTACAACCACTAGTAACAAATTTGAATTTCATTCCGACCAGCTTGCTCGCCATTTGTGTTGTAGCATATCACTAGTCTTACAATATAATACAAACTTCCATATCAACAGATAAATACATTATTGACCATGATTTTCCAATCTGTATGCACTTAATTATTTAGACTTTGTTTTGTGTGATAAAAAAAGCAAATCTCCACATCGCTAACCAAAATTGTTCCACTACTGGTTTATGGTGTACTCTAAATGGAAAGTTGGTTTTTTAAATATTTGAAGTAAACCCTTGCCAAATTTGTTCAAACATTACTATAAAACTTACTATGTCAGGCTCACCATATGCTGGGTTAGAAGTAAGTGTGGAGTTTAGTTAATACACCTTTTCAAAATTGGATAAAATTAACAAGGTAGTGGGTGGACATGCCTCAAACCAGTATCATATAAATGCTGTTGCTGATGCTAGTGCATTTATTCGTACTGTTGAATGTCCTCAAGAACGTTTAGATGTACGTATGAATCAACAATATTTGCAAAATATTAAAGAAAATTGGCATATACTTAAGTGTGTTGTGGAATGTATACTATTATGTGGGCATCAGTGTATAGCTCTTAGGAGTGATATTGAAAATTTGGAAAAATCTGTTAATCCGGAAACTTTTTAGCAGTTTTGAAGCTGTTATCAAATCATGATTCTATTCTTAAGGCCCATCTTGAATCACCCAGATTAAGGAATGCAAAATATATTTCTACTGACATTCAAAATCAAATTATAGAAATAATACGTGGAATGATTATTCAAAAGGATATAGTAAATGAAGTGCTTCATGCAAAACACTATTCCATACTTGTAGACGAAATAACTTCCCACAACCAAGAGCTAATGCCATTAGTAGTTAGATTTGTAGATAAAAATTATACTATTAGAGAAGAGTTTTTGAAGTTTTCATCCTTGACCAAACTAACTGGGGAGGCCATAACTTCTGTTGTTAATCGTGATCTTGAAGGGCTTGGCCTTGATATCTGTAATATTCGTGGACAGGGTTATGATGGGGCTTCAAACATGTTTAGTAGTCGTATTGGTCTTCAAGCTTGCATACGACTTGCATAAGAGAGAAGGCATCACTTGCAATTTATACACATGTCTTAATCTTGTGATTAGTCATTCCTATGATATTCCATTGGTGACCAATGTCCTGGATAAAATTAAGAGTGTCTTTCTTTTTTTTCAGCATAATCCCAAACGAAGCAAACTTTTGCAACAGATAGTGTCTAGTAACATATCTGAAACAACTAAACGAAAACCATTACTTGACTTGTGTCGTTGGGCAGCAAGGCATATAGCGTATCAGCACTTCTATCAGTGTTATAAACTTATGTTTGTCACTTTTGAAGTCATTGGTTGTGGACAACATCAAGATTCTTTATCAGAGGATTTTGCTAGTGCTACTTGGGATCCTGAATCCAAAAACAAAACCAACTCTTTGCTTCTGTCAATTACAGAGTTTGAATTTATAATAGTATTTCTAATAATTTATCAATTCTTGTCTCTCTTTACTGGGATCACTGTCAAGTTACAAGGCACTGAAGTAGATATAATGGAAGCATACAATCAAATTGATGACATTAAATCATATTATAAAACAATCAGAGAAAATATAAACATTGAATTTATCAAAGTTAAGAGCGAATGGGTGAGAGTGTAAATGTTGACCCATCTAAGCCAAGAAGCTGTGCTCGTCAACGCAACAGACCAAATGCCACAGCTGAGAATATTGAAGATTGGTACAGAATCAAATGTTGCCATCCCTTTCATTGATCACATAATCACAGAACTTGACTCCCAGTTTTCTGGTTTGGCCAAAGCTGTATCAACTCTTCTTGGATTAGTGCCTTTAAATATACACACAAATGAAGTCATAGATTTAACTGAAATTTAACAACTCTATTTTAATGATTTATCAACTCCTGAAACTCTTGAACAAGAGTTAAGCAGATGGAAGCACAAATTTCAATCATATAAAGAAAAACCTAGCAATTGTTATGAAGCTCTAAAACATTGTGATTCACAGATTTTTCCAAATATACACGTGCTATTACAAATTGCTTGTACAATTCTGGTGACATCATGTGAATGTGAACGTGATGGAAGCATTTTGCGTCATCCTAATACATATAAACGTTTGTACAATTTCATCCTAGAAGAATGCATTTAAATACTTTGCTATGTTAGTGAATATGTAGCAAGTATACTAAGTGATCCAATTTGGTTTGAGGAGGTTCACCTGCTACCTTATAGCTATTTCTCTTTTACTTTTTTTCTGTATTTGTAGGTTAGCCTTGAGAATGTTACTAATAGAAGCAGAAATTATTTAACAAGTTATTCATCAACATTGTTTGCATTTTTATCATTACTTTAATACCTCATATATCTTGATTATTAATAGTCATTTCATGTCCTCATTATACTGATTGTCAATTGATCTTCATTTCAAATTTTATTCTTCGCTATTAGTAAATAAAATAAACATTTGCAAATTATGTGGCTTAAAGTAGTGTGGTTTAAGTGGGTGTGGCTTAAACAAGATCGGGCAACTAGACTAATAATAGTAAAAGTTCAGATTACTGAGTATATTATAAATCATAATAAGTATGACTATTACAACTAAGTTTTATCGCACAGGTATAAAAAATCAGTCATTTCTATAAATTTTACCTTAATAGCTGGTGTTAAAAAAATATGCTCAGTTTTGTTAGAGATTAAACATATTGTTCCTTAAATTAAAAGAAAGTAAATTAGGCATTACTGAAATCAGATTTGAATAGTATTAACTAGGGTAATTGAGGTGTGTAGCATTTGCCTCTATAAAAGTGTGATATACTATAGATGACCTCATAATTATATCACAATGCACTTTCATAGTAGTTTACTCTAACTTTTAATAGCATATACAGTAGAACCTCACTAATTTGAACACTAAGTTACCAAGGCTGTTTGAATTAATGAAAGTCAGACATGACAGTAAAACAAAGTTTGTTTCACGCAAGCTTAAAAATTGAGTCAATTCCAATAAATTGTACCTTAGCTAGTGTTAAAAGAGCATGCTCAGCTTTTGCCTAGAGAATTGACATAGAATTACTGGGTTTCTGCAATGAAACAATTTGAGTAGCACGGAGGCTGCTGTTAAAAGGATAAAGCACAATATAGCTTCTCAAAGGTGGGGGTGTATATAATATGGCTTCAAGGGTGCAGTACCACCGGAACCTGTAGTAATAAAGTGATTCAGTAGAATACCACAAAACCCGCATATAACTCAATCCTATTTACTCTCAGTGAACTGATGTATGAATTTGGTAAAGCAGACAATTTACCACAAAGACTTTCACCACAAAGGGGGGCCTTAGTGTCTACCAGTACTGTAGGGCAGAACAGAAGTTTAGATAATTTTGTGTTCACTTTCTAAAAAATTCCTATAACAATACTATATACTTAAATCATAGCTCCATAGCAGCAGGGCCATAATGAATTACAAAATGGAATGAAAGAAATTGAAGTTTCTGAAGTGTGTGATATCATAATTAGTCAAGGGGCTGCAAGGAGCTACGACAACTTCTCATCGATCGCTCCACTAGAGAGCCATGTACTCTCTTTTAAATAACCAGGATGTAGTATTCTTCCCTTCAGGAGCTATGATTTCTTAGGAGAGCCAAAGTCTATTAATCTCTCGTCTGGTAAATAAGAAAGCCATGTATTCTGCTCTGCTATTTTGTTGTGCCCAAAAGTTTCATCTTCGCATGAGATAATGTGAGCACATCTACTTCTATGAGGAGCATGAGAGCAAAATTGTTACATGCATGCTTCATATGCAATTCGGTCTAGTCATAGTTGATGATGAAGAAATTTGTTTTGTTTTTAAATATAATGTGGCAAAACATATTTAAACAGATTTGGGATTATGGATTATTAAATTTTGTGAATTATAATGCCATGTGCTATTTCTATAATAATACATAATATATAAAATAAACTTGCCAATTAGGCTTTTTTTAGGTGCAGCAGCATATCTACACACACACAGTGACTAATGCTATTGGCTGCTATAGTGCTATGGAGAAGACCTATTAGAAATAGTATTTGATAGCCTGTGCAAAAATTTGGTACTGCATTTGAAGATGTTTTGAACCAGTAAACAGTAGATAGTGAATTTTTCAACATAATTTAGGGGTTTGCTCACAAATCTACCATTCCACTACATGTTTTCTCTTTAATGAGATGACTGAAAAAAAAGTGTGAGCACAGAATATTCCAAAAATATGAGATATACAGTATCAAAAACATAAATAAAACTAGCATTTAGCTGTAATCACTTATTGATCTTGAGGCTAGCTCTTGTTTTGTTTGATTTACCTCATGCCAAATATTTATGAATGCACATAATCTATGTTTGAGGTTTGCCTATTATATTCCCCATCCACTAATTTTTTTAAAGACACAAAATTTGTAATGTCATTATAGGACTTTTAAATGTGAACACAAGGTTCAGGGCTACTGCAGGTGGCATGATTTTTAAAGGTTCTAGAAGATCAATTTAAACCATATATTTCGGCCTTTGGGATGGCCTTCTAGTGGTGATTGACAGTGAAGTGACTGAATGTGGACTACTAAATAGAGAACAGGAATGCTAGAATGTGAAAGACCGAATAGAGAGGGAGATGCAAAATGTTCTGATTATTAGATAGAAATGGGCATTTTTGAATGTGTGTTTCAAATCATCGCTCAGACAGCACTATTTTCAATCTGCCACTGATCAATACTTATTTTCCTTTTTTTGCATCAAGATACAGTACAAAATTAATTCTCTTCTCAGACCAATTTATTTAATTTTATTCCTGCATAACTGAATTCAGTTTTCAATGATTGTTGACATCAATCTAGTCCCATGTAATGAAAAATATAATACAGCAATGAATAATAAATACATATTTACCCATTTGTAAAATGAAAAATAAAATACAAATTTACCCATATTCACATAACCACTTATGTTCTAAAACCTAAAACACATTCAAATAGATAAATCCCACCTTACACTAACAAAATAAACTTGCCAATCAGGCTTTTTTAGGTGCAGCAGCATATCTACACACACAGTGACTAATATACCAGCATACATGCTCTGCTTCTAATAATTGGACCCGTTACAAAATGAATCAGAAATACAAACTAATCAGTGACATAATTTATTGTTATATTCGCTCATCTACTATGCACACTTTGATTAATAGCACACTTGATATTTTTTGACTGCATTGGATTAATTAATCATATAGTATACCGTCAAAGTGCTCCATAAGAAATGTAAAAATATCACATTATGCATAGCAACCCTTTACAAAAGTTCTCCAAAGCAAATACAAGTATCAATAATAAACAGCAATTGTTACCAAGAGAGTAAAAACAGCAAGTTGAGAAAAATTTTTGAGGAGTTAGGAGGTGTTAGAATTGAAGGATTCAGCTTACATTTGTAAACATTATTTGGCAAAAAAATTAACAACTAAAATGACCAATATGTTGAATGTAATCATCTTAACAATCCTAGATTCCACTGGAGCTATTGACAATATTTTAATACGTTGAACTGAAATTCGTTAGCAAAGTTGACTGTCTAGTTCATATATAACTCTTTGTGAATATGTTACATTCAAGTTTATCAGTCATACTTGAATTACTGTAAGCTGATGCATGAATGTAATGGTTGTATTAGAACATGCAATGAAGATAAACTGTGAATATATTTTCACCACTGACCCTTTACCAAAATTCGTCCTAAACAATTACTTTTTTTTTTTTACAATATTTGTGGTAACCCTTTTCTAAAAGTCCTTCACAGAAATATATAAGTATCACAAACAGGAATCACAATGCATGCAACAACCCGTTACCAAAATACAAAAGTATCGGATTACAACAATTGCAAATTTTTAAAACCGCTTCTTTTTGGGGGTTCACTGTAAAAAAGGTCCCCGTCAATAGTCCCCCCGCCCCACCCAACCCCCATAGCTGAGAATCCTGTATTGAACCCTACAGCAACCCTTTTACCAAAAGTGTCAAACGTATACTAATGGATATTGTATAGCAACCCTCACTAAAAGTATACCAAATGAAACAAACAGGTATCAAAATAGTATAGCAACTGTTTACCAAGTGTTGTTTTTTTTTAAAACAGAAATTGTGCATTGGATTGTAGGACATGTATGGGTGGAGTATAAGGAGTGGGGTGTGGTAGATTGACTGCGGGTGATATATCTGTGGATTGAGCGTATAATATAGACAGTGGGGCCTTCCCACCTTCTAGGCTCAAGCTTTTATTGCCTGCTTGATAAGTACTAGTAAAGGGTCATCAAAGATGATAATACAGTAACATTATGGGTGTACAATTGAACAATTGGTAAGGAATCACAAGACAAAGCAAGAAATTACTAGATAGTGCAACAGTGTGTTGATTGTTGATGAGTAAATATTGTGTTTTGCTGATTGGTAAGGCATCATCAACAATGCCAATACTTAAATAGTGCAGCAGTGTAATGCTGATAAATAAGGAGTCATCAACAATGACAATATTTGAATGTGACCAATTTTGTGAAAATCACCCCAAACGAGGCAAAATCAACAAGTAAACCATTCTGGGTCTCAATAAAATTTTATGATATTAAAAAAAAGAAGAAGATAGAAATGAACTGTTAGCTCTAGCTTATGGCACAGCTGTAAGCTCTGGCAAGCCCTAGAACTCTTGCTAGGAGGCTAGTAACACTTGTAAGTTAAGGCTCATGTACGGGGCGGGGCATTGCTGAGAATTTGTTTGGCGGGCTATTCATTTAGCAGGGATTTGTTGGGGTGTGTGTGTGTTCACCCCCTGCTGAAGCCATTTCACACCCTTCTACAGCAGCTATGGATAGCTTCAATTTTTTTTCTTGTCTGCTGCACAATTTGGTCATCTCTCTTTATTTTCACCATTCAAAAATATTAATTTGTGTGACACCTTTGCTATTCCCATATGCTCAGCTAGCTCTACCTTGCGGTTCAAAATTGATCATCTAAGTAATGAAAGATCTTAATGTTAGACTAATATCTGCTGTGCATCTGGATCATTGATTCCTCACCAGTCTACGTGCACCAGTCTACGCGTAAGAGTGTGAGATTTTGGTCAGTGCTTTGTCTGCATGAGTTGTCAGGTCAATTTCTGACTCTACTCACTACTGAGTTAGGAGTAAGTAATGAAAATCTGCTAGCTGATGGGAAAGTTATGAATACCATTCAGACAGAGTTTCCCAGAGGAATCAATGTCACCTGTTTCAGGCATATCTTTTCTCTTGTGAGATCCAGTTATGTTTGAAACCCTAATCATATAAACACATTGTTTTAATTGTACGTCATACGTTTAAGACAAAACCAAACTATTATACAGTACTTACTTATACAAAACAGTACTCACAACATTTCCTCATTCAGTAGAGTTGGTAACATTCTTTTTTATACACAATGATAGAAATGAAAAAATACATACCCTCCCATAAGTCTTCATACTCTAGCAACATCTACAAATGATGCTACCATTGAGTGTTCCCTTTTTCCTCCTAATTTATTTAATTACTGATGAATATTTGACAGTTATACAGACATAGATGAAGTGATCACTGAGACAGATGATAGTATCACTGATTACATGCTTGAAAACATAATATTGCAGTGAATAAATGAGTTGAGAGCACTTCAACAATTTGTGCAGGAACTTTGCTCATGCAAGAAACCTAAAGGGTTGAAACAATAGCACTGTGAGTATCAACAGTGTGTGTCTGGGTGTCCTGTATCAACACCGGTCATCTGGATGCTATCCACCATGCTAGCTAATACTGTGTACTCTTCAAAGACAGTCCCACAAATCAGGTTTAAAGTTGATGCCTCAGGAACAGCTTGAAATCCCAATCTTGCAGCAATATCTCTAAAGGTGGTCATCTTGCAATGCTGAACATTACCCTTGATATATAACAAAAGAGCTGGTAAAGTGAACAAATAGTCATTTTAATGATCTCAGAACTCAACACATTTTATTTTTTATGCCATGTGGGTGTTAAGTTTTATTCTGTTGTATTTATTTGTATACTTTCACAGGGTCCATTTACAACCATAACAAAATCCATAAATTGTCTTGCTAATTAGAGTTACAAAATTTACAAGGCTGTAGAGGTTAACAAACTAGTTATCAACACATTATACACTAATTTACGATTTTGTTTTGGTTGTCAATGGACACTTTTCAGGCAGTGTTTTGACTTCACTTAGGTAACTAAATAAGAGAACACAAAATTGTCCATTTCATGAGTGCGCTTATCATGTGCTTCCACATTGATACATGTGTATAATGCAGATACAGTTAGCTAAGTGTCTAAAACATTAGTCATTCACATAATTAATTAAATATTAATTTGTACTAACAATAACAAGTTATTCTATATTAATTACTACATGTTCATTAATGGCATGCGCAGTTACAACTGGCTTTGGTGTTGGCATTGGTGCCACTCGTCGATGGGCTCTACATAAACAAGAATACCATCAGACAATTGATCCAGAACATCACAACAAAAGTTATTTGACATATCATTGTTAGAATATTTATAATATGAACTGAACTGGTTAATTAAATTTCTAAATATATTTTGGATTTAGCTAGTATTAATGTATAGGTTATATAACAATCAATATAATAATAACATAAGGACACCTTTTGGGTTATGCAAAGTTTACTTGTTCAGCAGTCACTTGCTCTGTTAATTTAAATGCTTACATTCACCATATAAATTGCATTACCAGCCTCAAACAGGCCAGAGCAGTGACAGAATGAGCAGTAGGGGTAGCAATAGAAAAGAAAGAGAATAAAGACTAACAGAGAGACAATCATTGTGAAATGGTTAATAATAATTATATAATTTACCTACTAGATATTATAGTTTCTAGCTACATGAATTAATACCTGGTAAGTTTTGTTGGCTTCTTCCCAGGCTTCTGATCCATTTTGTTTCTATGATATTTCTTGTACAATAACACAACTACTACCTGAAGGATGTGACAAGACACTCCTCCTAGCACTATAAGAACAACAACCGGTATGACTATGTGACGATTCTCTTTGATTTGCTGAGCAATATATGATCTAATTAAATATCCAGTTCCAGAATTGGGACCTTTGTTATATCGAAGTCCAGAATAATTTTGTGGGGAGTAATATGGAGTGCCTTCTTCCACTAATAAAATAGTGAATAAATACAATCAAATTAATCAGCAATTAGTCCAATAACTATATGGAATAACTACGGAAGGGTAAAGTTATAGGTAACGATCACTTCTATCTTCATCATATAGTTGAGGGAGCCATCATCATACTTCAGACAATTTAATTAAAATGTAATGATTTAATAGAACCAATATCCCACTGAAAATTTTTTATGAGATATTCTACAAGTACAGAGTTATATTAAATTATGTTAGTAGCTAAAATATCTAGCTCATCATTTTCAACATACCAACATAAAATGAGTCATTCAAATCCAGTAATTCATGTTTTAATGAGTACCAGCCATTGCTCTTGGGCTGATTAACAGCCCACCTTAAGAGTGAATTGAGACCATCGCTTTCCAATTTGTAATATGAATTTCCGGGATCAATGAAGCTGTTGTTAATGTACCATGTTATCCCAGTCTTTGATGTGAAAAAATATCGTCCAAACAAAGTAGTATAGGATATATTATTGAATTCTATTTCATTCCATTCAATTATTTTAACTTTATCTATAACTAGAATACAAAATAATGATAGAAAAAGAATAACAAAAAATATATATATTATATTGATATTCATGAAAACTCCTACTGATTTTTTTTATAATTGTAATAAAAAGTTGATAATGTCATTTTTACCTGGCTAGAGTAAACAGTATAACCAGAAGTTACATATGTTTTAAATCATTATGTAAGGACAGTGAGAATATAGCTGATCTCAGACTATGCCTGCACTTTTAGGCATGTTAATTAAACCTTTATATTACCTGGAGCTAGTAATATATTCACATCATCTTCGTCTACATATTGACACGAATAAAATCCAGCACTATCTTCTGCAACTTCTACATGAATTATATTTGAATGAATTGGATCTACATGAGCACTGTCTGGTAGTCTTGAAGGCAGTGTTAGTTCATCTTCATAGTATGTTAACATATCTGTACGATATATCCAATGTAAAAATCCTTGGTCACTGCATTCAAGAGTGACACTGGAATTCAGTGGTGCCCTAATCACTTTTTCTTTTAACAATCCATTATCCATGCCGTTGACAAATAACCTGACCTTGGGTCTTTCTAGACATATAAATGAATATCTCATATGGTCAAAATTGAAATAATTATGTGTTTGCATAGACCCTCAATGCTCCATTCATTGCAGTGCATTATTTGCTACTTTATTATTACATATTTATTGCTGTATACATGAGGGTAGCAATAGTAACTTGTCTTAATCTACATACTAGGATAATGTATATAATAATTAACTTCTAGTTTATAGATCCTATTGACTGTAGTTGTTGACTACTATATTATAACAATAATTGTAGGCAATGTATGTAATCAAAACACATCCTCAACTTTTCGTTATTGTCCTACAGCAGTATCAAATCTTCAAATCTAAATATCAACTAGAAGAACACACTCTGTGTTATGTACAAAATGATTTTTTCAAGGTAAAAATTGATAGCATAAAAACACATTATTTAAAGAATAGTTAAGCATCTCATTTTTTTTTAAAAGCTCTCATTCAATTTACTTTACAAAAACCAATAATTAAGGTAGGGCTCAAAATTTCTGCCTGTTATTGCATTAACATTATAATTTATATCATTTAAAACTAGCTATTAGCAGTACAATAACATTTATTAAAGTGTACAAAATCAATGTTGTTTTAGTTAACTAAAACTAAAACCAAAACCCCTTAGTTTTGGAGTATTTTACTTTTGGTAAGAATAACTAAAACTAAGCTGTAGAGAACATAAAAAAACTAAAACTAATGATTATAGAAGACAGTAAATTCAATAATAACTAAAACTACCAATAGAGTGGATGACAAAAAACTAAGCAATTTTATTGTAAACAATTCACCTTGAATTATGTCATTATTAAATGAAAATATAAATTCCCATCAAGTAATTATTCTCTAAACAAATACCATACTTTATTAATAATACCCAAGTTTTCACAGAAATATGCCATTTTTGAAGTTCTTTGGGAAAACTACATGAACAACTTTCTTTAAGTAGTCTCATTATTGCAGAATTTGAGAGGCAACATAA
>WLWI01003378.1_pt1 | contig 13686 bp, 12 predicted proteins | sample 6701501 | NCBI WGS metagenome assembly WLWI01 (sample SAMN12718690, study PRJNA515312) | sponge metagenome | isolation source: marine sponge | host: Mycale hentscheli | place: New Zealand: South Island, Marlborough, Capsize Point | collected 2014-11-01
TTACTCCAACCAGATAGGATAAACATTTGAGCACAGTGTACATTGTAATTATTACAATGTTTTCACTTTAGTTTCATCAATAGTGTATTTGAAATAGTAATTGGAATAGATAATAGATTAATGCTTATTAGAATGCTGATATTTTGTATTATTTCGATTCCTGGTGGCAACCAAATCAGGTATCGAACCATATCGATACCTGATTAGAATAAAATAGCCAATAAATAATTATTCATTTGGTCTAAGATGGTTTGTAATAGCTAGCCAGTGTGTAGTAGCACTGAGGGTTCACTCCTTTGGTGCTTCATTATTTTTTGTACTTAATAATAATATAATAATAATAATAATGGTATAATTATCATAATAATAATAATAATATTATTAATTATTATTATTATTATTATTATTATTATTATTATTAATATTATTCTTGTTATTATTATTATTATTATTATTATTATTATATCAGATAACATGCAGGAACAGCCAATAATGGAAATACACAATATAGACCAGCATCAGCTAGAAAAATTACAGCAGGAGCTGCTACAATTGAAAGAAGAACACCAACAAAAACTTCAAAGGAAGAATTTACAGATACACGAGCTCCAAGAGGAATTGCATAGCGTAAAACTAATAGAAGGGTTACAAAAAGAGAAACTACAGCTGGAGATGAAGCAGCTGAAGGAAGAGCTAGACAAGAAGTTGCAACTGAAGGAGAACCAAATAAAGGAGCTCCAGCATGAAATGAAGCAGTTGAAGCTCAACATACAATCAAAAAAGGAACACCAATTATTTCAAATTCAGGCAGATCTTGTATATACCAAATTATCGAAAACTCCTCCAAGATTTCCTCAGGCAACACCTCAAGCATCGTCGCATAAAATGGTTATAATTGGTGAAGTTGGCTCCGGAAGGACTTCATTTGCTCAGTTACTCCTAAATTATTCTAAGCAGTTTCATTCAACAGATTTTACACTAGACCTTGTAAAATCATTCATAGACCATCATACAAAACAGCCATGTGTGAATAGTCACATTGTGACTATGCCAAAATCTTATACCGCAACCTTTGGTGATTTTGTTCTAGACATCATTCTCCCTCCTGGCTGTGATGACTCCATAGATTATAAGAATACAGCTAATATTATTGCCATATTAAAGAAAGAGCTTTACATAAATTGCGTGTGCTTGATTATTAATGGTATGCAGGTTCGTTTGACTATAGCAATGAAAGACGTCATAACTCAGATTGTTTCTATTTTGCCACCGAGTGTTCTACGAAATATTATAGTAGTATATACGTTCACGAGAGACAGGTTTAGTTTAAAATTCGAACCAAAATTGTTACAAGAAGAATTTCAATTGTCTATTCCTGCTAAGCATCAATTTATGTTAGACAATTCGTATTCCAGATATGAAAGCTACAGAAAAAGTACCGACAAAAAGGATCCCAACCCAAAGGAACAGAAAATGTTACGGAGGGATTTTGAAGATTGTAATGAGATTTTATATGACATATTTGAAGTCATCAAATCTTTCAAACCAGCAAGGACCTTGAAATTCGGTGAATTTCAGGAAGCGGTTGATAACATCAAAGTCTGTTTTAGTAAATTGAAAGTACACTACAAGAACAAGGATGAAATTAAGAAGCTAATTGAAGATGTAGGTTCCTACGAGAGTCACGTAAAAGAAGTAACTTACACCGAGACGGTAACGAAGGACTCTGAGAAAAAAAATCTCACTTGCTCTGTATGTCATCGTAACTGCCACCTGCCGTGTGATTGCTGGTTCACATTCAGAGCCTGCTCCCAAATTCAAAGTGGAAAGTGTACTCATTGTTCCCACAGTTACAGTGACCACACCGTTAGCAAGATCTACTATGATAACGTTAGTAAGACAATAAGCTTGCCCGACCAGGACCGCACAGCTCGCAGGAAGAAGTTGGAGGAAAAACTTTCCGTTTACAACAACGATATAGCTAAAGAAACTCGGGTATTGGAGTCCCAACTTAAAGAATTTCAAGGTGTTGGCTCCAACTTCATTTTTTCTAAAAATGCTATCAAACAGATCAACCAACTTATTGAAGAACTGCAAGCAATATTGCCCAATTTTGAACACAAAGAAAAAATGTTGCGGATACTGAATGACACTAAAGAAGTCATGGCGGACCCAACAACTGCAAAAAATCAGGAAATTACAGCTCGCTGGGCGTGTGGAATACTCGGGCTTGATCCAAAGAATCAGAACGAGGCTGAACTGAATAAGTTCTTCCGCCAACAAGCTCAACAAGTTCACCCAGACTCTACAGGGGATGATTCCACCACTTCAGCATTCAAGCATGCGAAGGGCTATGTGATGCGTAAATTTTTGGTCAATCGTAACTAACACAATACAGACTTGCAAATTCCGCTTGTGAACGCTTACAAAAATAGCATAATGAACTTCGTTTTGATTTGTTACAATTGTTGTCATAACTTAATACCAGTTGTTAAAATATTCCTATTGTTTTTAGTTCACATCGCTTTAGTTATTTTTTAACCTAAACACCCTCCTTTTTCTTATCATGGTGGATCTGTCTAGCTATTTGTTTCATGCAGCTGCCTTTGTGTTTATTACACTTAGTTACTCACATATTTGAAATTATCTAGTATAGCCCATGTTGGATAACTAAGAGTAAAATATCACCCACTTTTGACGAAACTTAGTTTGAAGCAACTTACAGCCTGTAGTGAATAATTGTTTTGTTCAACAGTCAATGGCTTTTCAAAATTATATTATATGAGTAGATCTTCTAGCATGAAGTGGGAATAACTGATATGTATATCCAGTATAAAGTGACGTCGGTAGCAAAGGAGGCATAAAAAGAAATTAAAATTAACTATAATTCAATGTAATACCCAGAATTGTGACCAAGAAACTCCATTCTGGGGTGCGTTATACTGACTGCTTTGTCTGCATATTTATAGAATTTACTGTAATTATATACATGTATATCTTTGATAACAGGTAAGAGTCTCCAATGCTACATGATAAGGTCTGTCATTTTAGGTATAAGATTGTTTCTATAAACGCACTTATTCTATTTCATTACAAGTAGCTTGTTTTATTTACACTGATTGAAACAAACATTATTTGGAATAAGTTATTTAAATAGCTATATAAAACAACCAAATATGTACTAAGTGAGTAGAAAGTATGTTCTTTACAAGAAGAGTAAGTTCAGATGCATTAACAATGTATTACACTGAGTATGTCTGTCATAACCTCTGGCATAGCGAAAAATATTTTTTGTTATCTATCTATTAAATAATTTCAAAACACTTTAATCCCCAACTTGATATGTAGCAAACTTGCTTTTCATAGCTTTCTACTTTGTGAGAGAATATTATTTCCAACACAGGTACATGAAGGAGTTTCTTACCTATTATGGAATTAAAAACATTATTCAGTCAGATGCCTCATGGGTAACACCCACTTCTCCTTGTCACATAAAAATATTCATCAGTCTGCACGTTTGTAATTTGTAAAATTAAAAACCATTTACACCTTATTAACACTAGTGACTGTGAATCTGGAAGTAATGGCACAAGGAGATGGTTGCTAGAAAAAATTTGGTAAAACAGTAGTGAGGCAGCACAGCTCTAAAAAGCGAATATTCTGTGCAGCAGAATTATGTATAAAAATGGGGCCCCTCTCATTAGCAAGAATTTTCACACTTTTTATTGAGTGTCTTTTCCCATCCATTACTCCACTATTTTATCACTAAAGAAATATTCAATGAATAAAAACAATCTTTGAAAAAAAAGAGAATTTTCGTTGGTCTGTTGAGAGTGAGACTGTAGCATAGCAGTACCCCAACAGTATAAATACAGAATTGAAGTATTTGTTTGCGAGTCGGTTGCTGTAGCTCAGTGGCAGAGCGCTTGTGTGTTAAGCAAGCGATCCTGAGTTCGATTCCAGATGGCGACCTAATATTTTGTTTTTTCAGATAAGTCTGAATTGTTTAAAATAAAAGCCTGTGAAAGTAAAAGAATACATCTAAGTAAAAGAAGGCTGAGAAAGAAATTATGAAATGATAATAATCACATGATAGTTGGTTTTACTTCGGTTCCAAAAGATACTGTTCGGTTCAAAATGTTGATGTAGTGAATCCATTCTGGAATATGGAATGCTGCGTAGATACTAAATGACTTTCTGCTATCAATATACATAGTTGAAAAAATATCTGGAAAAAAAATACACAGAATCTACTCTGTCAGACTAACATCAGCTAGGTCTTCAAAACATTGTAATTCACAACTTGATATACACAGTGACATGTTTTCACAGTTTTCATAGCAATAATTATTTTTGAGGGAGCAGTTTCTTGTATTCCCAGCATAATGGATTTACTTTTAAAAATTATCAATAGTAATCATAAAAACTAGCAAGTACCCGCCACATGGTGGTGCTTGACGTATTGCAAAGTAAGAATGCAGTAGCACAAGTTATCTTGCTCAGTTACCATTCTCTACCATTGCTTACGGTTACATAAGTTTCCCTCTCCTTCACTTTTTTTCTGAACTATCTGAGATTTTCTTATACCTCACCTCTCCTTTCTTCAGTTCTCCTTCTGAGTCATGGAGTTCCCTTTTCCTAACTCTCCTGCTTCTGAATTTTTGTCCTAGTTTGAGAAACTTTTGTCTTCCATTGCATCTATGCTGCCTGCTTATTAGTTACAATTAATCACTCGCCTTTTTGCCTTCTCTTCCCTTCCCTTTAACCTTGTTAACATTTTTTATATCTAGCCTGAGTATTTCATATGTCCTGCAGTTTGTGGGTGCCACCCTCAATAAAGACTGGTCCCTTGTCATAGTGTTGTATTTATTGAGTACACAAAAAAACTCAAAGAATCTTAGACTTTTAATAATTTTGACCATATATAAATTAAATTTGACATGACAACAATTATTATGTTGTTGACTATCTATGTCGTATTTTTATCAACTTAGTATGGCAGGATTTGACAGTTGACAGTAGGACAATATCAGTTGGCATTGTAATGTGTTGTGATAGTAGGACAAGATCATTTGATACTGTAATGTGTTGTGATTGTAGGACAAAATCAGTTGATATTGTAATGTGTTGTGTTTGCAGGACAACATCAGTTGATATTGTAATGAGTTGTGATTGTAGGACAAGGTCAAAGAAAACATTTATATACCAGTGTCAGAGGCTTAGCTAGCTCACCTAAAGTGGGGGGGCTGATATCGCGCCAAAGCAATCACTACATTAAAGTTAATATAATGTAATGCACAATTATTTCACTATTGTAGTAAGTTAAACAAAAATAAAAAATTGCCAAAGTATCTTTTTCTTTCATCAAGTTTTTCAACAAATTCTTCAGCTATCAAAATTAAATCAAAGTTTTCTGTAAGCTCTTTGTGAGCATTTAAAAGTAAACAGTTATTTAAACGTTTGTCTGTCATACTTGAACGTAAGTAAGTATTTATTCTCTTCATAGTTGAAAATGTTCATTCAGAGGTGGCAGAGGTTATCGGAATTGTACACATAAGACGAAGTAATTTTTGTACAGAGGGTAGCATGTCCTTCAAAACTCCATTGTTCTTGTTCATTGCACTGCATATACAAATGTGTCTGGTTACTTATATTCAATACATGTGTATTGTTTAGTTGGTATAAAAGTGGGGGGCTTAGCCCCACTTATTATAAAAGTGGGGGGCTCTAGCCCCCAGCCCCCCCAGTGACTATGCCACTGAGTGTGATCAGGATGTTCTCATGGCCACATTGGACATTTATTAAAAGTTGTAGAATTGAAGGGGACAATTTTTTTTACAGATCATTGACTTGCCTATAACAAAAACAACTTTCAAGGTACTAGCACAAATTGACAGTTGACAGCAGGACAATATCAGTTGACATTGTAATGTCTTGTGATAATAGGACAAAATCAGTTGGCATTGTAATGTGTTGTGATTGTAGGACAAGGTCAAAGTAAACATTTATATACCAATGTGATCAGGATGTGCTCATGGCCACATTGGACATTTATTAATAGTTGTAGAATTGAAGGGAACAATTTTTTTATAGATCATAATATTGACTTGCCTAATATAACAAAAACAGCTTTCAAGGTACTAGCACAAATTGAAAGGCATTATTATTTGAGATTTCGCTAACTTAATACATCTATTGTATACCGTTACTTAACATTTCCATAAACCTGACTTGCAAATTGTATTTGGAGAGAATTTGTAGTTGAAAAATAACCCCATTCTATAGTAATTAGTAGGGTAGTTTCATCACCGTACCAGCCCCCCATCCCCCAACCCCCACCTTCTGCCAACATTGCACTACATCCTCAGAAGTATATCAATATTAACCTTCACTTCTCCAATAGTAGGATTCACACAAATTTTGCATACCTTCATTTGACAAAAGACATCATTTTTACATAGCTACAGGAAATTATATCCCAAGCATGGATATTGTAGAAAACTACAACAGCAATTTAACCACCATTATTGACCAACATTAATAATAACTAAAACAAAGCATGATTTGTTTACATAGTACATTTAGTCAAACTTTTAATCCCCAGCTGCATGTCTATTATGTGTTTCAAATAATGCAGCAAATTTTTTGTATGGATTTCAAATCAGATACATGCTTAACTTTCACACAAGCATAAGCAACAGGACTGGATTCAGGAATTTTGCAAGGGGGAGTTCTAAGAAAATTGCACCCATAACCAAACCCAAACCACACCCACCTTAGGAAAAACAATGACGATTAAAAAAAAAGAAAGAACTGATTAAGTAATACAATGATGATTATAGCCAACAGAAAGTATAATGGAATGATATTTAGTCAACATAAAGTGATGGTTGAAAAAGTCTTCGAGCATGAGTTTGAGTGAATGCTAGGCAGTCATCATCCACTGAAATTCTTTCACTATAATGCATGGCAATCACTCCAAGGTCAGACATACGTTCTTCAGCCATGGTAGATCTTAAGCAGGTTTTTATTCTTCTTAACAAGGAAAAGGAACGTTCAGCTTCAGCACTTGTAATTGGTAGTGTCATGATATTAAAAGTAGCTGATGTATGTTCGGAAACGAATCACTGTCACATGATCCAAGTGCCAAGAGAAAAGTATTTGGAATATCAGCCCCCTTGCCACCCACTTTTAACCAAAGTGGGTGGAACTGCAGCAGAGTATAAGGATAGTTCCGGTTAAAAGTGGGTGGCAAGACAGCATAAAAAGAAATGAATAAATCAAAGCAAATACATAGCAATACCACAGACCATGACGCCAAGAAAGCTACATTGGGAGTGTTAGTAAATTCATGCATTCTGACTAATATTTGTCTACATACTTGTACATTTATAATTAATTAATTTACATAGTAAATCTGAATGACTTAGAAATAATGTCTATTAAATTAGACATAATTTTTCAAAACACACATCCCTTTTATGTTAATTTTAACATTCACCTTATTTATTCAAGCCAATAATTATTTGGAATGAATAGGAAATATCTTGTTAGGTACAGTCCAAATTCATATATTAAAAAGTATTACATTTCATGATTATACCAGATTTACAATAATGATGACCATCATGGAGTGAACATTTTTTTTTTGTTTAGCATTCCTTTAATTGGTTGCCTGTATGCAATAATTTTTTTTAATTAGCAACATCCCACTTTTTTCTAATCAGTATATCATCTTAGATACTGGGAGGCAAGTTTATGAAGATGTAATGCGTTGATTTAATACTTGACATGATAGATTGTGGGTAGTACCAGAATAAACTTTATGCAAAGAGTAAAATTGGAATATTATGAGTGTGGAGACAATATCCCGTGCCAGTAATAAATCACTGTCAGTCATTTATTCTGTACTTATGTTTGTTTGTTGTTGTGTGATAGTTTTAGTATTTGTAGTATATTTTATGTTGCCTAAGTTACTTGCTAAAATTTTAATTTGTGTGATTGTGCTTTTCTTTTAATTGGTCAGTTTGCAATTACTTTCTTGTGATTGGTCAGCTTTATTTATTCCCCCTTTCTTTGTGATTCCATTGGCCATCTATAAAAGGGCTGACCTGGGGCAGTCATGTCTCAAGATATTGTGCTTAATTTAGTAAAAGTAAAATTGAATGGTGAAACTTGTGAAAGCAAAAAAAAATTTGAATTGGTCACTGGACTGAATTCCCCACAAACCTAGCGTGCTGATTAGCTAGTTAAGCTCAAATAGTACTACTTACAGTTATTTCAACCCGCAGCCACATCTGGACAACGCTGGGCTCTCAAAAAGAAAAAAATCATGGCCAGGTTTGGATTGGTGCCCAGCTAATAGCTACGCCCCGGACAAGCGCGCCGAGTTGTGCATATTTCGTGCCAGCGAAGTTCAATGGTATAGCGCCTGCGCACCAGTATGAATTATTGCTTTAAAATTGTCTTTATTTCAGCTGAAATCAGTAGGAGGGAACAAAGCTTAATAGAGATGGCTTCGTTTGTAGACCATTCCAAAGTGGCACAGAAAACTTTCAAAATGGTAATGATTGGCCAAACTGGAGCTGGTAAAACAGAGTTTTTGGAGTTCCTTCATAACTATTCTGACCAATACGGTAAGGCTAGACAATATGGAGAAAATGACTATAAATTGGATAAGATAAAATCTTTTGTAAGGAGTTCGGTTGAGAGAAAGAGAAAAAAGGAAACTTGGGAAAGTGATACTACTTTCTCCAAAAATATCCCGCCAAATTCGGTGATTTTGCTTTCGATATTATCGATACTCCAGGTTTATGTGATACAAGAGGTAGAGATCAAACGAAAGCTAATATAGCCAATATTATTTCTTCTGTTAAAAAAGAACTTTTCATAAACTGCGTATGTTTGATCATAAGTGGCACGCAAGTTCGTTTGACTTCAGTGATGCAAGAACTTAATAACTAACATTACATCAATTTTGCCACCAAGCGTTTTGCATAATATTATAATAGTTTTTACTAAAGTAAGAGACCAGTACAGTTGCAAATTTGATGTTAGGCTTCTAGAAGACTTTCAGCTAAATATTCCGAAACAGTATCAATTCATGATTGATAATCCATATTCCAGATATCAAAGCTATTTGGAATCTCCTGACCCTAGAGCATTACGAAAATTGAGAAAAGATTTTGCAGAATGTCATGAGACATTAGATTTTATGTTCGATGTTATTCAAACTCTTAAACCTGCAGTAACAATTAAGTTTGGAGAATTCCTAGAAAGTGTAGAAGATATCAGAGTCAGCCTTAATAAATTAATAACGCATCACAAAAATAAAAAGGAAGTAATGAAGTTGATTCATGATGCTGGTTCTTACGAAAGTTATGTAAAAAAATTACATACCCCAAGATGGTAGCTGAAGATTCAAATACAAAAAATCTTGTTTGCTTCGCTGATGATTGCTTTCGTAACTGTCACGTAAATTGTAATTGCTGGTTTACGTTTTTTTCCGTAAGGTTTTGCTCAAGTTTCAAAGGAGGAAAATGTACAAAGTGCTCGCACTCTACCAGTTCTCACTCTCTTCTTAAGATTCAATATAAGAAAGTTTTTATGGATATATTATTGCCAGATGAGGATCGTTTGGCAAGGAGAAAATGTTTAGATCAAGAATTACTAGAATATGATGAAGATATATCCAGTGAAACAAAAAAATTGGAGTCAAAAATTGCAAAATTTCAAAGTGTTGGCTCTAATTTTATTTTTTCAAAAATTTCGATTGACCATATCGACAAGCTTGTTTAGGAGATGGAAACTACTATACCTGAATATGCTTCAAAAGACAAAATTAGGCGTATTCTGATAGAAACCAAGGAAGTTATTGCTGATTCCATCAATACAAAAAATGAGAAAATCAAGGCACGTTGGGCTTGTGGGATGCTGGGATTAGATCCAGATAATTTAACAGAAGCAGAACTATTGAAGTTTTTCAGACAGCAGGGGGAATTGTTAGCACATACCTCTCCTGGACCAGAGTCAGTATCTAAGTATTTCAATCTTGCTAAAGACATTTTGAGAAGTACATTTTTTGACAGGCGTTAATAAAGGCCTAATGAAACATTTACATCACCACATTACACCAGAAGTAATTTTTGATTCTTTTTATACACAATTTTTATAGATTAAAATATACATGTTCACATATGCTTGTTCAAATGCTGCTAGAAATATAATATTATAAAATTACAAAATATATTTGTTTGGGACTATCCAGGAATATAAGGACAAAATATATTGGAAGTGCCAATATACTGCATGCTTGATGGTAAATTTAATGAGTTTTTTCTCTTACTTCCACTTTTACCACTTCTTTACACCCCTTACTCTCCTGGTTCCACTAGTCCCACCTCTTTATCTACCTCTTCTCATACCTTGATCACTAGGCACTGTCTCTGCAATCTCCTCACTACTATTCTTGCTATTCTCTGACATTATTTCATCACCCTCACTCTCTGTTTCACTTGAACTTCCTCTGGTCTTCCATGTTTGTTCCACTCAATTTTCCTTCCCCAACACATCACCCTCATCACTGATTTTGCTACTATTTAACTACCACAGCTATGCCTTCTCCTCCATACAAGCATACACTGTCACTGAAGTATATAAACTTGGGCCATGGGCTGTCTCCAACTGTAATAGCAATCGCCTCTTTAGCCGTGTACAATTTCTGCTCGGCCAAAAAAATTCTTTATTTTTCAATTTTTTTTCCTATAGAGCTATCCAAGAGAAGTCCAGAGCCCATATAATTTAAAACATAGTTGGCATGAGTGTTCAAGCCAAAAAGTATTCTAGAATCAATGCATTTATAGAAGTTCTTTTTTCCAGTTAATGTAGTTAAGGGTTTATAAACAGCAGCAGTTCAGCTTATTGATTAGAATAAAACATTTTAACATTTTCTTAAAATTTCATGCATGTAATTGTACAGCCGAATGTGATGGCTAGAACCATTTGTGTTGTTCTCATGTGATTTTTTTCAGGTATGTTGACTGTATTTTGTTTATTTATTTGTTGGTTAGGTGTTGTTGTTGTATTTTTTTGTATGTGTTATTCTCCTTGTCTTGAAGTATTGTATCAAGTGCCTTACAAATTGAACAATTCCCTATTGGCAAATCATTTGACCTATAGCCAATAAAGATGTAGGAGTGATAGTCAAGTTTTTTTTTGTTTTTTTGTGGCTGTTATTTATTTGCTAACTGACATTTATGTGTATAAGTATCTCATCTTGGTGTGAAAATAAAATTTATTCATGCAAGTACAATTTTCACAGAATTTAACAAAAATACAAACCTTGATTAATCTTTAGATATATTCTCTCTCTTTCACATGTTTTTTTTTTTAAATACTGAGTAAAAGAAGGCTGAGAAAAGAAATTATGAAGTATTTATTTATCATGTTAATTGTTTACCAGCTTCATTTCCTTTATTGGGTTTTGAATGAGTTTTATTGTTACTATTATCAAATTCTGACCCTCATCATAACTAGATTTAAAACTTTCTCACTTAAAGGGGTCTAAAGAGAAAGGTAAAATGTGAAAAATTGTGATTTTCAATCCACTAATTATGGCTCCGCTCCAGAGGAGGAGGTGCTTCCGGTCAACGGCAAAAGGGTGTTCTGACGACACATAATTGGTAATCTGTTCAGTACAAGCGACTGTAGCAAGCTGTACTACTCAACAGTATAGAGGTAAAATACGAAGTTCTTGGAAGACATGGGTTGTCTAGAGCACTGGTGGCTAAAGCCAGGGGTCCTGGGTTTGATTCCATGATTAATTGAGAATGTTTCAATGTAGTTTTATTGTTCACAATTGATTGTGTAATGAAAGACAAAACATCCATCAATACCTTGGCCCTGGGTTTATCAAACTCAGAACTTATTTTTGTTAACTTTTCTGTCAAACTGCTTTGAGTATTCATCAGATACTGATGAATGTTGTAGCAACATCAAGAATACACTGGGAATATACATCTAATATACACAGGTTATAGCTACGCCATAATGCAGCAAGGTTTGTTGAAAATGCACTGGGAATACATCTAGTGTACACAGATTATACACTGTATGCTACAAGAGTTTGTCAAGAATACACTGGGAATGCATCTAGTATACACTATACACCATAGGCTACAAGAGTTTGTCAAGAATACACTGGGAATATAGTATACACAGGATAGCTATATACCATGTTAGCAAGTTGTCAGTCCCTGTGAGTCAGATGGCTTCCCATACTCAGCCCTTGTGGGTCAGATGGGGCTTCCCGACTCTCTGTAGGTCAGATGGCTTCCCAAGTTTAAATCCCATGGTAACCAACAAGCACTCAGTCTTTATGGGTAAAATGGTAGCTATACACCATGTCAGCAAGTTGTCAGTCCCTGTGAGTCAGATGGCTTCCCATACTCAGATGGGGCTTCCCGACTCTCTGTAGGTCAGATGGCTTTCCAAGTTTAAATCCCATGGTAACCATGTTAGCAAGTTGTCAGTCCCTGTGAGTCAGATGGCTTCCCATACTCTTGTGGGTCAGATGGGGCTTCCCTACTCTCTGTAGGTCAGATGGCTTCCCAAGTTTAAATCCCATGGTAACCAACAAGCACTCAGTCTTTATGGGTAAAATGGTATTCTCATTTTGGGATAGATTTAGTTTCCCTGTAGATCAGAAAATTTGCATTGTTTTCCCCAAAAGACCAAACATAGGCATACGTTTATATATAATGTATTATTATTAAGTAGGGGGTCAACACCCCACAAGCCCAAAAATATGCTTGAGGGTATCCTCATGCCAAGATATTTGTGCTAGTTGTAAGTATAATTTTATGGTTGCTAAGGGCTGTTACTGCTTTCTGTGTGCTTGCAGGTCTAAACTGTTTGTGTGTTAGGAACAAGTGCATGCGGAGGATTTATTGTGGTCCCAACTTCCAACTTTGTAGGACTTTTTTGAACCAATGCGTGAAGCTGGAGCTCCGTAATTCGGCACACTGCTAGTCATGTCGCTACTCTACTGCACCATAATGAGTTTTTTCTCATTTCTATATTACTTATTGATTTATTCGCATTTTTTTCGTTTTACAAGATATTGAAAATTTCAAATTATGGTGCAGTTCATTTTTTTATGTTCTACCCGTGTGTAAAAAAAATTCTCGTTCTCATGATTAGATTCCAAGAAAAACTCATACAAAATTTGGAACTTTAATTCCACTCGCAATAGTTAAGAAATAGCCCCACCCCCATATCTCGTACTACGAGTACGCAAGCAATTCTTTTTCAATTAGTTTGTATTGGTTCTAAAAAGAGCCCGCCTATTTCAAGAGTAAACAAACATCAATACAACAATAACAAGAGAGTCAGAAGAGAGAGCAGTTTATTGTAGATAGCCAGAGGTGAAGGTATTAGATATGCGCAGCTTGGGAAGTCTTCACTCCGCAGAAATCGAGCCTGGTGGATCCATCCACTTGAGTTCAGGTATAAACAGATGATACAGAACATGAGATCATTGTGTGGTGGGGCACATCCCCTGGGAATGTTAGTTGGTGTTGGACAATTTCTGTGACATGAGTTGTACTTGGGAGGTGTGAAGGTGTAGTCATAATTGAATTAGTGGCAGCCATTCTGGAGGGGCCACTAATTCAATTATGACTACAC